>Ga0076930_100769_pt1 | contig 22654 bp, 20 predicted proteins | sample HotLakConsoUCCRE_FD_71149 | JGI IMG/M metagenome (GOLD analysis project Ga0076930, IMG submission 71149) | Hypersaline microbial mat communities from Hot Lake, Washington, USA - Hot Lake Consortium UCC-RE (version 3) (version 3) ...
AACAGCCAGCTGCCGCAGTCCGCCCTGAAGGGACGATCACCCGTCGAAGCGCTCAAGAACTGGCAATGCCAAAGGCCCGAGCTGTTCAAGAAGCGTGTCTACAATCACGCGGGATGTGACAGCTAACCTATAGACGCGGACTCAAAGGGGAGCAGGTCATGAGCCGCTTCGCCGGCCACCCCCGCCGTAGCGCCAAGAACCGTCATGCACTAAGTTTGAAAACGGACCACCCGATGGAGGCAGGCCAGCCGACCAACTCATGAATGTCAGAAAAAAAAAGTTCCCCAATACTGGAACAGCGTAAATGCCCCGTAGGACGCCAACATCACCCCGCCTGCGATCCTGCCGACCCTTCCAACCGCGAGTAGGAGAAATGCGAAAACCGCAGTTACCGCAAGAACGATCGGAAGATCAATTTGCGCGAACCTTGGTTCAATAATCAACGGACGAACCACAGCGCTGATCGCCATCACCGAGAAGATGTTAAAGATGTTGGAACCAACGATCCCCCCTACAATCATATCGGACTGGCCCTTGCGCGCAGCCGCCACGCATGTCGTAAGCTCTGGCAGAGATGTTCCCAACGCGATCATGGTCATTCCAATAACCGCTTCGGGAACACCAAGAGCAATCCCGCCCGCAACAGCCCCCTTCACAAGAACCTCGGAGCCGATCAGAAGCGTGCCGATACCAATGGTGACAAAAAGATAAGGATTGGAACTACCCAAGTCATTTTCTTCGTCAGGCATTTCAAGCTTGCTCATCTTGAACTGGTAAAAAACATAACCAACAATGCAAACGAGCATTCCAAAGCCACCCCACAGTGGCAGCAATCCTGTAACCACAGCCACCGACATTAGGAGTGTCGCGGCAACCATGACAAGGGTGTCAACCCGTACTTCTGTGCGATCAACGACCACAGGTGCCAACAGGGCTGATACGCCGAGGACCAAAAGGACATTGGCAATGTTGGAACCCATGACGTTACCCACGGATATGCTGGGAAACCCCGTCAGGTTGGCATTGACTGAGGTGAAAAGCTCTGGCGCAGATGTGCCGAAGGCAACGATCGTAGCTGCAATGAAGAGTTTTGAGAGCCTCGACTTCTCAGCAATGGCAACCGCCGAATTTATTGTCCAGTCTCCGCCTTTGATCAGAAGCCAGATCCCGAAAGCGACGGCACCGAGCGCAATAACGGCAAGCTGATACGAGGCAATATCATGCATTTTGAATTTCCCAAAAAGAGTACTCAACTCATTTCTACTCAGCCTCTGAGATCGGAGTGGCTCTTAACACGCCGCCCGGGGTCGCATGAAAGGCGCCGGGCACATGATCCTGCTGATGTCACTACTAGGTGCCGACGATTCGATCCTCGGCAAGAAACCGATTCAACAGCGCATCTGCGCCCGGTGCATCACGACAGATCTTCGAGTACTTTCGCTTCAGGTCCGCGGAGGTGAACGGCGTTTCTGGGGCGCCTTTAAAGGATGTCTTCAATTCCTTCATTCGGCGTCCGTCCAGGAGTACGACCTCCATCTCGACATCCCAGCCACCGACGAGCTCCGATTCCCCAATCGTGACCTTTCGTGCCAAATCGCGGACGCGAGGGTCGTGAAGCGCCGCCGTTGAGTAATTGGCCGGATCTTCGGGATCAAGGAATGCGGCCAGAGCGATTACGAAAGGTACGCTGTATTGGGCAAGCATGAGATCCTGGGGCGCTGGGTCGGAATGGTGCGACACTAGCTTTGCGCTGCCGCCGATCTTGACAGTGGCTACATCCTCTCCAGAGAAATTGTGCTCTTCCATCCAGCTGCGCAGCAACTCGACTGGCGCATGTGCGGTAATGTGGCACGGAAACCGCTTCAAACACAGGGACTCGATCTCAAATCGCTCGCCAAGTTCTGTGAGCAGTTTCGACGGGTCGGAATTGGAACAGAAGGCGCCCAAAAGGCCGAACTCGCCCTCGATCACGCCGCGCGGCGCCTCGAATCCCCGTGCAGCCAGTCCCGCCGCCAAAACCCCCGCTTCGGCCGCTCGCCCGAGATGAAGTCGTTTGACCATGCCGCCTTCGCCCGCCCTTGCAAAGGCCAGCAGGCCGCCGGTCAGCGATCCGGCAATCCCCAGCGCATTGGCGAGCTGCCGCCGGGACAGGCCCATCAACCTCCCGGCCGCGATTGCAGACCCGAACGGACCGGTGAGGCCCGGCGCGTGAAAACCAGCCTGTTCCGGCGTGTGTCGCATCGCCAGACCAATTCTGAACATGACATCGCAGGCGGCGACGATTGCCAAAAGCATTTCCTCGTCCGGCGCACCGGTGGCCTGCGCGACAGCAAAGGCCGGTAGGGCCACCGTGGCACCAGGATGTACGCCGGCACTCGGCCTGCGGAGGCTGTCGAACTCGAACCCATGCGCAAAGCAGCCCAGCACGAAAGAGGCCTGGGACGGCGGCAGACTTACCCCGCCTGTGCCGGGGATTTCGCATGGTCCGCTGCTGCCGGTCTCCAGGACTTCGGCCAGGATCATCTTCGACCAGGGAAGCTCTCTGCCGAAGATCGCACATCCGAGTGCATCCACAAGGCAGTGCCTGGCACGGTCAATCACACCTGGCGGTATCGCCGAATAACGCAGCCCGATCACATAGTCAGCATAGCGATCCGCAACCGTCTCTGCAGTGACCGATGTCTCCGGTATCATCAAGCCGCCTCGAACGAGATAAAGAATGCACAGCCCTGCACATGCTTGTAAGCGGGGCCTCTTGTCGATCGGCCGCTCACGCTGCCGGGACCGCAAGCAGGCGGATGAGGTCCGTGGCGTCTTCAAGGTCATCCATCGCAAGCACCGCCTGTGCCAACTGCTTGGCTCGCGCGGCAGGAAAGGCCTTGCCTGCGAGTTTATGGAACTTCTCGACAATGTCATCCTCGGACGCAAAGGACTTCTCGCTGCCGCGTGGCGCCTCGCGTTCGTCCTCGTGGCGCGAACCGTCCTTGAGAAGCACTTCGACACGGACCTTGTGACGGTACTTTGCGCCAAGCGCAGTGATCTGCGGATCTTCGACACATTGCACCAGGCGCGACAGCCTGATCCGGGCATCGTTGTTCACGCAGGACTCGTCGAACTGATCGACGAAGACATCTCCCTCCAAAAGCAAGGTGGCGACGCAGAAAGGCAAATTGAGTTGGGCGGAGGTGAGGCCCTCTGGGCGGTAGCTCCAGCCGACGTGGTCAACCGTGACCTGGGAGCCGTGGACGATGATCCGGTCCAGCTCGTCAACGGCGAATGGTCGGCGCTTCCGGATGGCGCGGATGCAATCGAGCGTTGTGTGGTTGCTGCCGACGCAGGAGTAGAACTTGAGCGCGATGGCCATCGTCTCGAATGTGTCACCCAGTCCCGAGGTCAGTTCGGCTAGGTCAAACCGGTCCTGTGATCGTGAAAATGTGGTGCAAAAGCCGCCATAGGGCGCCTCCAGCACATCGAGAATGCCTGTGAACCCCCGTGCCGCCAACAAAGCACCATAGAGGCCGCTCTGGGCGGAGCGGCCTGCATGCATCCGCTTCACCATGGCGCCATACTGCGCCGCCATCAGACCGGCCGCCTGTGTCCCCGCAATACCAAGCGCATGCACCGTGCTGTCGGCATCGAGGCCGAGGCCCCTTGCGGCACCGGCCGCCGCGGAAAAGACGCCGAGCGTTGCACCTGAGTGCCAGCCCTGTCCGATGTGCTCCTGCCCCATGCACCGACCGACACGCGGCCCGACCTCGTAGCCGGCGACGCATGCGGTCAGCAGTTCGCGGCCGGTGATCTTCCCTCGATTCTCAACAGCGGCAATCAAGGCAGGCAAGGTCACGGCCCCGACATGCAGAACGCCAACGCGATGCACGTCATCAAGCTCGAACCCCTGCACCTCGGTCCCGTTTACCAGGGCGGCATGGGGAGCGGACAGCTTCAGGCCCGTTCCCCAAATGATGTTGCTTTCGCTCGCATCGATCTCGCGGAGCGTTTCCTGGAGGATCCGTGTCCAGGGCAGACTGGCGCCATAGAGCGCGCAACCGAACGAATCAAGCACCAGCAACTTAATCCGTTTTCGCACGTCCTGCGGAATATCGTCGTAGTCGAGCCGGGAGACGAATTCCGCAAGTCGTCGGGTATAGGGATTGGAGGTGCCGTTCATTGCATTCATAGCATCTTCTTCCAATGCGCCATTAAGTTCAGTTTCCGCCGGCGAGCGTGCTCTTAGCGATACGCTCATCCAACTCCTCGTAGCTGAAGTAGCTAATGCGCTCGTAGAGTTCGGTCCGGGTCATCATGCCTGACAAATGCTCGCTCACATCGCCGTTGCGCAGGAGCGTGGCATAGAATTCTTCCAGCGCGCGGGCTGCCACCCGCAGCGCCGAGACGGGAAAGATGACCAACTCGATTCCCATCTTGCGCCATGCGGAAAGTGTAATTTGCGGCGTCCGGCCAAACTCGGTCATGTTCCCCAGAAGAGGTACGTTGATCTCGGAGCGGACGCGTAGGATTTCCTCCTCGGATGTGACAGCCTCCACGAAAATTATGTCCGCGCCCGCATCAACATACTGGCGGGCGCGTTCAATCGCTGTTTCGACCGGGAACATCGCCGCATCGGTCCGTGCGACAACGAGCATCCGGTCCGACGCCTTGCGCGCAGCCGCAATCTTTCGACACATTTCCTCGGCCGGGATAAGCTTCTTGTCGCTTAGGTGCCCGCATTTCTTGGGAAAGATCTGATCCTCGATCTGGATGCACGAGGCGCCGACCGCCTCAAGCTCCTGCACGGTGCGCATGACGTTCAGGATCTCGCCGAATCCGGTGTCACAATCGACGATCAGCGGCAGGTCCGTCGCGCGGACGACGCTTCGCGCGGCGCGAACGACTTCCTCCATGGTGACGAGCCCAAGATCGGGCAGCGCCATGGATGCCGAGACTGCAGCACCCGAAAGGTAGAGCGCCTCAAACCCCGCCTGTTTTGCCAGCAGCGCCGACAGCCCGTCATAACAGCCGGCGACAGGAATTGTCCGGCCGGAATCCAATATCTCCGAAAGGCCTTTCGCCGAAGCGCCTGCCCCCTTGTCGCTCAGCAGCCATTCGAGTGTCATCCTGCGTTATCCTGATGCAATTGCCGAACCTTCCTGTTCCCCACCGCGAGCTTCCCCAGCAGGTTGTCCCTGGCGGCTCGGATGTGGCTTGTCATGAGAGCACCTGCGAGGTCGGCGTTTCCATCGCGGATTGATTCGGCAATCCAGCGATGCTCCTGAAGGGCACGCAATCCCCGCGGCTCCGAGGAGGCATGCTGCGCCCGCATGAGCGTCATGATGTCCCTGAGCTCTTCTCCACAGATTCTCCAGAGGTAGGAATTGCGCGAAGCGAGAAGTATGCGGAGATGAAAATCCCAGTCGGAATCTCCCGACGGATAGGAAGTCGCCGAAGTCTGGCGCATGACCTCCTCGTGCTCGTCGAGCATGGAGAGCAACTGCATGCGCTCGGTATCGGTCATGTTTTGGGCGGCGAGTGAGGCGGCAAGGGATTCGAGCCGTTCGCGGACCTCATAGGCATCGCGTACCGTAGCTTCGGTCAGCAGAACGACGCTGGAACCGTGATTCGGAATGGCGACCAGAAGGCCGGTGCCGCAGAGCCGCCTCACCGCCTCTCTTACCGGGCCGCGGCTTATTCCGAGCGCATTCGAAATCTCGACCTCCTTCACCCGATCGCCCGGGGAGAGCTCGCCCGAAGCGATCAGGCGCCTGATATGCGTCACCGCACGCTCGGCCAGTAACTGACCATCGGCAAGGCGACCCGAGGCCACTGACGTGGAACCTGTGCTGGATATGGCTCGATCTCCTCTTGAGGTTTCGCTTCCTACGGCGGAGGGCCGCTGCAAAACTTGTAGACATATTCGAAATTAGTGTCTACAGTTTTATGAGGTGCAGTGAAGGGCGCCGGGCTCTCGGGGAGGGGGTGCCAGATGACGGGGCTGCGGAATTCTTGTGCGAGGGGCGCCCGGTGCGGCTCGGGCAACGGTAATGCTTGAGGATATTGCGCGCCGCGCGCTCTCCATCCGAATCGACAGGCTCCCCGAACGGGCGGTCGAGACTGCTTGCGAGGCGGTGCTCGACACCGTGGGCGTCACACTGGCCGGCGCAGGGGAGCCGGCGGTTCTGGCCACCCGGCGGGCGTTGGGGCAAGGCGAGGGGCCGGCAACACTTTTTGGAGCCGCAGCGATGGCGCAGCCGCTCGATGCTGCGCTTGTCAACGGGGTGGCAGGTCACGCACTGGACTTTGACGATTGTTCCAACACTCTTGGTGGGCATCCGTCGGCCCCAATTGTTCCGGCGCTCTGGGCGTTGGCGGAGCAGGAAGGCGCGAGCGGCGCCGACCTGATTGCCGCCTATGTCTCCGGCTTCGAGACCGAGACCCGCATCGCCCGGGCTGTCAACTTTCACCACTACGAGAAGGGCTGGCATCCGACAGCGACCCTCGGTGTCTTCGGTGCGGCTGCCGCCTGTTGTCACCTTCTGGGGCTGAGCGTGCGGCAGGCCACTTCAGGATTGGCGTTGGCTGCCTCGATGGCATCCGGCTTGAAGGCGAATTTCGGAACAATGACAAAGCCATACCACGTAGGGCATTGCGCGAGGAATGGTCTTCTGGCGGCACTGCTCGCGCGCGAGGGCATGACCGCAAACCCTGATGCTCTGACCCATCCGCAAGGGTTCTTCGAGGTGTTCAATGGCGCCGGAAACTATCGGTCGGACTTGGTGCTGGACGGATGGGCAGATCCGCTCGACATCGTCGTAGAGGGAGTCGCGTTCAAGCGCCATCCTTGCTGCGGAAGCACGCATCCGGCCATCGACGCCCTGCTGCAGTTGCGTGCAGATCACGGCTTCACCGAGTACGAAGTGACGTCGATTCTTTCCTGGACCCATCCGCGCAGGCTCGACCATACCAACCGCCCCGATCCCGCCAGCGGCCTCGAAGGCAAGTTTTCGTTACAGTATGTTCTGGCCCGCGCGCTGGTCCATGGGATTGTGAGCCTTGACCATTTCTCAGACCAGGCCGTCGCCGATCCTGCTCTCCGCGAGGTCATGAGCCGCATCACCGCGGAGCCCCACCCGGCCTCTCGAATGGACTCGACCGAGCACTTCTTCGCCGAGGTAAGGGTGGCTCTGCGGGATGGGCGCACCCTTGTCGGGAAGGTGGACAGGCCCGTCGGCCGCGACCGCGACCATCCGCTTCCCGAGGGCGCCTTGGTGGCGAAGTTCCGCGATTGCGCCGGCCGGGCGTTGGGCGTCGCCAACGTTGAGAAGCTGATCAGGCCGCTCCTTTCACTTCCCACTGTTGACAATGTTTCAAAACTGTCCGCACTTTTGCGCATTCCATCCGTGAATGGTCCTGAGGCCACGCGGCTCAGCATCGAAGGATAGCCGGCGATGACTCCATCCGACTTGAAACAGTACCGCCCGGACGTGATCGTCGTTGGAGCAGGGAATGCCGCTCTCTGTGCCGCGATCTCAGCGCATGAGAATGGCGCCCGACCGCTGCTGCTCGAGGTTGCGCCATTCGATCAGCGCGGCGGCAATTCCCACTATACCGGTGGCGCCTTTCGCTTCGCATATGATGGGATTGAAGACCTCTTGAGGATCTGCCCTGCCATGGCCGAGGAGGATTTCAGCAACGTCGATTTCGGCTCCTATACTGAGGAGCAGTACTTTGACGACATGTTCGAGTTGACCCAGTACCGGACCGACCTCGAACTTTGCGAAGTGCTGGTGCGGTCCAGCAAGGAAACTGCGAAATGGATCGGGGAGCAAGGCGTGCGCATGTGGCCCGGCCTTGGACGCCAGGCCTACAAGGTTGACGGCAGGTTCCGCTTCTGGGGAGGTCTGGCGCTGCATATTGAAGGCGGCGGGCCGGAGATGCTGTCCGCGCTCTATGCGCAATGCGAAAAGCGGAGCATTCCCATCTCTTACGAGACCTGTGCCACGGACCTAGTTTGCGAGGGGGGGCGGATTGCCGGGGTTGTCGTGACCTGCAAGGGGGAGCAGATTAGGGTCGCGGCACCTGCGGTTGTGCTCGCCTGCGGCGGATTCGAGTCCAGCCCCGAAATGCGTGCGAAGTACCTAGGTCCCGGCTGGGATCTCGCTAAGGTGCGGGGCACCCGGTTCAACATGGGCGCTGGCCTGCGCATGGGGCTGGCCGCCGGTGCCCGGACACATGGCCATTTCTCCGGTTGTCATTCGGTCGCCTGGGATATCAACGCGCCACCCTATGGTGATCTTTCGGTCGGCGACAAATTCCAAAAGCACAACTATCCCTACGGGATCATCGTCAATGCGCACGGAAAGCGATACGTCGACGAGGGCGCAAACTTTCACTCGCACACCTATGCAAAATATGGTGGCGAGATACTCAGGCAACCCGGAATGTTTGCCTGGCAGATCTTTGACCACAAGAGCCGCGATCTGCTTCGTGCAGAGTATCGGATTCGTCAATGCACAAAGGTCGAGGCCGATACGATCGAGGAGCTTGCGGCGAAACTAGACGGTGTTGACGCCGAAGGGGTCCTGCGCACGCTGGAAGAGTTCAATTCGGCCTGCCGGACGGATATTCCCTTCAATCCCAATGTGCTCGATGGCCGACGGACCGAGGGCCTGGAGATCGACAAGACGAATTGGGCCAATCCGATAGATACACCCCCGTTCCATGCCTACCACGTCACGACTGGCGTCACGTTTACCTTCGGAGGACTGAAGGCGACCATCGAGGCCGAGGTCGAGGCGGAAGCGGGCGGGACGATCGCGGGCCTCTATGCCGCCGGCGAGGTGATGGGGGGGCTGTTCGTGCACAACTATGCGAGCGGCACGGGTCTGATGGCTGGCAGCACATTCGGCCGGATCGCGGGGCGCAATGCCGCCCGGTTCGCGATCGCTCTGATGGAGGCAGGCGCAGCGTGAACCGATCGTCAGATTTCGACGTGACGCCACTCACGAGATCGGGAGACCTGTGGAATTGAGAATGCGTTACCACACTGTTAGGGCTAATCGGCCAGGGGAGCGGCGCTGTCGCGAAACCGAGCTGGCATGGAAGATCGCCGAGGTCGCCGCTGCTGACGTGCCGGTGGATGGCGAAGTCGCGGATATGGTGATCAACCGCGTCATCGATGACTTCGCGGTCGGGCTGGCTGCGGCGGGTCGGCAGCCGGTTGCCGTTGCGCGTGCGCAGGCCCTGAGGCATCCTCGGGCGGATGGGGCCACGGTCCTGGGGCTTGGCCGCGACCTCAGAGTGCAATGTGAATGGGCCGCCTGGGCCAACGGCACGGCGGTTCGGGAACTCGATTTCAACGACGCCGTCATCGTCGGGACCGGTTGCCATCCGGGCGACAACATCCCGGCGCTGATCGCGGTCGCGCAGCAATGCGGATGCAGCGGCGCCGATCTGATCCGAGCCATTGCCACCGCCTACGAGGTTCAGATCAACCTGGCAACCGATCTGCCGATCGGCGAATTCGCAATCGATCAGGTCGGGCACCTGGGCCCGTCGATAGCGGCAGGCATCGGCTCGCTTCTTCGACTGCCCGTCGATACGATCTATCAGGCCGTGCAGCATGCGGCGCATGTATCCATGTCGACCCGCCAGGGCCGCAAAGGCATGCTGTCCTCCTGGAAGGCCTTCGCTCCAGGTCATGTCGGCAAGCTTGCCATCGAGGCAAGCGACCGTGCGATGCGGGGCGAGACGAGCCCGTCGCCTCTCTACGAAGGGGAATACATTGGTCGCCATCTCGGCGGGCTGGAGGCGCGCTACAAGGTCGCCCTGCCGGACAGCGACGCGCCCCGCACGGCAATCCTGGAAAGCTACCCCAAAGAACATTCCGCCGGCTACCACGCGCAGGCGGTGATTGACCTGGCCTTCAGGCTGGGGCAGCAGATCGAAGATTTCGAGGAAATCGACAGCGTCGTGATCCACACGAAGAAGCGGTCGCACGAGGTAATGGGGTCAGGATCGAACGATCCAGAGAAGTGGGACCCCAATGCCACCCGCGAGACGCTGGATCATTCGATGATGTTCATCTTCGCGGTCGCAATTCAAGATCGCGCCTGGCACCACGAAGAGAGCTACCGACCAGAGCGCGTCCGGCGGCCGGATACCGTGCGCCTGTGGAAAAAGGTGAGCACGGTGCTGGACGAGGAATGGGAGCGCCGCTTCATGCGCGACGGCCGGCTCGAGAAGGATCATGGCGCGCGGGTCGTCATCACCTTCAGGGACGGCCGACAGATCATCGACGAGTTGGCGGTGGCGAATTCGCATCCGCGCGGGGCGACACCCTGGGGGCGCAGCGCCTATGCCGCCAAGTTCAGAAACATCACCGATGGCCTGATCACCGAAGCCGAATCCGAACGGTTCCTCAATCTGGCGGCCCAGATTCCGCAGCTCACTCCGGCAGAGCTGCGGAATCTGAACGTAGAGCTGTCGGAGGCCGCAATCGGGTCGTTGCCAGGCGCGGCGGAGGCGATCTTCTGATGGTCCCGGACCGGAAATCACCCAGCAAGGCCATCATAAGATGACGAATTCATACGGCGCAGCCGATCTCAATCTCGGGATTACCAGGGCCCTCGCATCCCGCATCGCCCTCTCCAGTGCCGATGACCTTCCCGAGGAGGTGGTACATGCGGGGCGCCGCGGGATCCTGGACTGGCTCGGATGCGCAATCGCCGGAAGCCGGCACCCGACCACGACAAAGCTCTTCGACACGTTGGCGATCCTCGAGAGCAAGCCGGCAGCAACGGTCGTCAACCGCCAGTCGAAGTTCGGCCTGATCGAGGCCGCGCTGGTAAACGGGCAGATGGGCCATGTCCTGGATTTCGACGACACCCACATGGCGGGGGTGGTCCTTCATACGAGTTCTCCGGTCCTCGCAGCCTGCTTCGCCATGGCCGAGCAGCGCCCTCTCGAAGGGCGGAGGCTGCTGCTCTCCTATGCGATGGGATTCGAGGCGGGGATCCGCATCGGTCAGGCTGCCCCAAACCATCGGCCATGCGGCTGGCATCTCACGGGCACGCTTGGCACGTTCGCTGCCGCAGCGGCCGTGGGCCGAATGATCGAGCTCGACCCTCAGCAACTGACCTTTGCGCTCGGAATTGCCGGAACGCAGGCGGCGGGAATGCAGCAGAACCGTGGCACTAGCTGCAAGTCCTTCCATGCCGGACGCGCGGCATCGAATGGCCTGCTCGCCGCATTGCTCGCAGAACGCGGCTTTGACAGTTCCGAAGAAATCGTTGAGGGCCGCCGAGGCTTTGCGCGCATCTATAGCGACGTTTCCCGGCCTGAGGTGGTCCTCGAAGATATGGAAACGCGCTGGGAGATCACCCGCAACGGCTACAAGCCCTATGCCTGTGGTGTTCTGCTGCACGCGGTCATAGACGCGGTCATCCGGTTGCGGAACGAGTCCGGACTTCCGCCGGAGGCGGTCGATGCCATCGAGCTTGTCGTTGCGCCCAACGCGGTTCGGATTACCGGCCTTGCGGGCCCCAAGTCGGGACTGCAATCAAAGTTCAGTCTCGGCCACACCTCCGCCGCCGCATATATCGACGGTGCCGCTGGGCTCGAGCAGTTTTCCGACCAGCGGGCACGTTCGGCCGACGTCGTCTTGCTGGGCAAGAAAATCTCTTGGGTCGTCGACGAGGGGATGAAAGAGGAAAGTGCCCGGGCGCGACTTATCGGCGGTGGGCGGAGCTGCGAAGTCCGGGTCGAGCATGCAACCGGAACCATCGGCAATCCGATGTCCGACGAGCACCTGAAGGCCAAGTTCCGTCAGAACGCGGAGCCACTGCTGGGCGGTCCCCGGGCGCATGAGATCATCGAGAAAGTCTGGTCGATAGATCGACTGAACGATGTCCGCGAGATCATGAGGTTGGTGGCATGAGCACCAATGCGCGAGAGAATGTTCGCAAGATGGCATCCATGGCCTCGGCCTCGGCGGAGGTGGGCCCGGTCATGGCCAGAGTGAGCAGTTACATTGCAGCAGCTGCGCGGACCGATCTTCCCGAGGAAGTGGTCGAGCGCGCGAAACTGCATCTTCTCGATACGGTTGCGGCGATCATATCGGGCACCCGGCTGCTGCCTGGCATCCGCGCCGTGAACTACGCGCGCGCTCAGGGCGGAAAGGCTGAAGCGGTTGTCATCGGGAGCGATTTCTCCACCAACGCAATGTTCGCCGCACTTGCCAACGGCATGTCCGCGCATGCGGATGAAACCGACGATTCACACAGGGTGTCGCGGTCGCATCTTGGTTGCGCCGTCGTCCCGGCGGCGCTGGCGATGGCCGAGCGCAACGGCGCCTCGGGGGCCGAGCTTATCAGGGCAATCGTGCTCGGCTATGACATCGGCAGTCGGAGCACGATGGCCCTCAGTGTGGAGGCATTCTACAACGGCGGCCACAGCACACACAGCTTTGCCGCGGCCTTCGGCGCCGCCGCGGCTGCCGGTGCACTGGCGCGTCTCGATGCGGACCAGGTGCGCTGGTTGCTGTCCTATGCTAGCCAGCAGGCATCCGGTGTGAACTGCTGGCGCCGCGACCGTGAACACATCGAGAAGGCGTTCGACTTCGGCGGCATGGCGGCGCGGAACGGGGTGGCTTCCGCGACGATGGTGGAGGCCGGCTTTACCGGCGTCGATGACGTGTTCTCCGGCCCGCGCAACTTCTTCTTCGCGTTCGGGAAGGAGCCTGATCCATCGCTCCTTTGTGCCGACCTGGGGCATCGGTTCGAGCTGGTGAACACCAACATCAAGAAGTGGTCAGTGGGTTCGCCGATTCAGGCTGTGCTGGATTCACTGGAAGCTCTCTATCTGCACGAGGGTCTCAGGCCACCTGATATTGAGGCAATCCACGTCCGCATGTCCGACAAGGAGGCCGACACGGTCAACGACCGCGATATGCCGGACATCTGCTTGCAACACCTCTCTGCCCTGCTTTTGGTTGACGGAGCGCTGACCTTCGAGACCTCGCATGATGCCATCCGGATGTCTGACCCTGCGGTGCGCGAGCTTCGTTCTCGGATCACGCTCACTGCCGATCCGGAGTTGCCCCGGCGAAAACCGGTGGTCTGCGTCAGGCTCGCGGACGGCCGGCACCTCAAACACGCCACCGAGGCGGTGCGCGGCTCGGCCGAAAATCCGATGTCACGCGCAGAGGTGGAGGCGAAGGCGCTTGGTCTGATCGAGCCGACCCTCGGCGGTCCATCTGCGCAGGCACTGATTGACGAGATCGGCCGGATCGACCGGTCCCCGTCTCTCGACAGGTTCACCAGACTTGTCCGCGTCGAGGAGCCGGACAGGCGATAGGTAAAGGAGGAAAAAAAGAACACAGCAACGACTTTCGCACAGGCCCGACAAGGCTGGCGCGAACCAATCAAACGAAGTTCATGGGAGGAACAAATGAAAACCCCACTTAACCTCAAGCTCACCCATCTGCTCGGGAGCGCGGCTGTCATGGCCACGGCTATGATGGCGTCGCAGCCGGCACTTGCCCAGGACGAACTGTCCTGCAGCAATGTCGAGATCATCGTTCCCTTCAGCGAAGGCGGCGGCACGGATACCTGGATCCGCATCATCCAGCCCTACCTGCAGAAACATCTTCCGAACGAGCCGAACATCGTGATCCGGAACATGCCCGGCGGTGGTGCGGTGATAGGCGCGAACTACTTCGAGCAGAACGCCCGACCCGACGGGTGCACCCTGCTCGCCGTTTCGACATCGCTCACTCTCAGCTATGTGCTGTCGCCCGACAATGAACGGATCAGGTTCGACGCGACGGAGTGGACCTCAGTTCTCGGCTCGCCGATAGGGAACATGATCTACTCCACCACGGAGTACGGGATCGAGGATTTCGAAACCCTGGCCGCCGCAGCCGCTGAAGAGGATCTGCGGATTCCCGTGTCCAGCCCGACCGGAAGCGACCTGCGCACGTTGCTTTCGATGAAGATGCTGGACCTGGAAGTCTCGCCCGTGTTCGGCCTCGATGGGGGCGACGCGCATCTGGCCTACGAGCGTGGCGAAGTGCATGTCGGGCGCGACAGCGCCGGGGGCTATCACCTGATGATGCAGCCCTTGGTTGATGAAGGCCGCACGGTTCCGATCTTCACTTTCGGCTTCGAGAATGAGGAGGGCGAGATTGTCCGCGATCCGACCTTCCCGGATACGCCGCACTTCCTTGAAGTCTACCGCGATCTGCATGGGGAGGACCCGTCGGGGCCGGAATACGAAGCCTGGCTCGCCTTCTTCCGCATCGGGATCATGAACTCCAAACAACTTGTCCTGCCCGCCGGGACGCCGCAGGAGATCATTGACATCTATGCGCAGACGATGGCTGACGTTACCGCCGATCCGGAGTTCCTGGACGCGGCGCGGGCAGAAATCGGCGATTATCCGCAACTCATCGGCGAGAATGCGAAAGCGAGTATGAGCCGTGCCACAGCCATCCAGCCCGAGACCCGCGAATGGGTGAGGGCTTGGGTGAAAGAGGATTACGACACCGACCTCTGAGGCAAATGACCGGCGGCTGCTTCTGCCGCCGGTCACGCGGTTTGCCATAGCGGGAAAGAACGCAGAACCAAAAAGCAGGGACGGCAACGCTATGTTCGAACTTCTTGTCTCGGTCCTGACGCAGATCCTTTTCGGCCCCACAATTCTCTATCTGCTGCTCGGCGTGTCGCTGGGACTTCTTGTTGGCGTCATGCCCGGTTTGGGGACAACCGCCGGCATGGCCCTGATGGTGCCGTTCGTCTACGGCATGGACATGATGGATGGCTTGGCGCTGTTGATCGGTCTGCTCGCGGTCGTACCGACAGGAGATACGGTCACATCGGTTCTGGTGGGCATACCAGGCAGCGGATCATCTCAGGCCACGGTGCTCGACGGTTTTCCAATGGCCAAGAGAGGTGAGGCTGGACGCGCGCTAAGCGCCGCCTATTCCTCGTCCCTGATCGGTGGCCTTTTTGGCGCGCTGATACTGACCGCGGCCATTTTCGTCGCGAGGCCGGTCATCCTCGCCTTTGGCGTGGGAGAGCTGCTCCTGCTTGCTCTGCTGGGGATCACGATGGTGAGCGTCCTTGCCGGGGCAAGCCTGGTAAAAGGGTTCGTGGCGGCGGGGCTCGGCATGATCCTGGGCTCGATCGGCGGCTCCCCCGCAACCGGACAGTTGCGGATGACCGACCTCGAACCGAACTACCTCTTTGACGGCATCCCGTTGGCGGTCATCGCGCTTTCCCTGTTCGCCATTCCCGAGATCATTGACTTGCTGCGGCGCGGAACCTCGATTGCCGACCGGCCACCCATAGGAGGCGGCTGGATGCGCGGCTTGCTCGACACATGGAAGAACAGGTGGCTGGTCTTCCGCTGTGCCTGCATCGGCTGCATCATTGGCGCGTTGCCGATCGGTTCGGCCGACTGGTTTGCCTACGGCCATGGGGTTCAGTCGTCCCGCAACAAGGAGAACTTCGGAAAGGGAGACGTGCGCGGCGTAATCGCGCCCGAATCTGCCAACAATGCCAACCTTGGCGGTGCGCTTGTTCCAACCCTGATGTTCGGCATTCCCGGCTCGAGTTCCACAGCCGTCTTCCTCGGGGGGCTGGTGCTCCTTGGCGTCCGGCCGGGCCCGATGATGATCGAAAGCCAGCTAGATCTGACCTACACCATCATCTGGTCACTTGCCCTCGCGAATGTGATCGGCGCCGGCGTCTGCTTCTTTCTCTCCGGCCAGATGGCCAAGCTCACGTCGATCAGGTTTGTCTATGTCGCGCCCGTCCTGATCGCGGTGATCTTCTTTGGCGCCTATCAGGCCACGCGGCAATGGGGAGACCTGATCGCGCTCTGCGCCCTTGGTGGACTCGGCATATACATGAAGCGCTTCGGCTATGCGCGGCCCGCCTTCGTCATCGGGTTCGTGCTGCAGGATCATATCGAGCTTCTGCTCTATCAGGCGGTTCAGATCTACTCCCTGATCGAACTCGTCTCTCGTCCTCTGTTCATTGTGCTGCTGGTGCTGATCGCGCTGTCACTCTATTTCGGATTGCGTCACCGTCCGGTCATCGAGGTCGAAGGAAGATCGGCAATGATGACGCCGCGGCAGAGGCTTCCGCAAATTATGTTCCTCGCCGTGATCATCGCGACCGCCCTCTACTGCCTATTCGAGGTGCAGAACATCTCGTTTCTCAGCAAGGTCTTTCCAATGACGGTCGGCATCCTCACACTCGGTTTCGGAATGGTTGCCCTGATTGCGATGTTGACGGGAAGCGAAAAGAGTCCGGTTCTGTTCGATCTCGAAGTCGACTGGAGGAGCCGTGAAGAAGGGCACAAGGTTTCTCTCTTTCACTATATGTATTGGCTTGGCGGCTTGCTGGCACTGATCGCCCTTTTTGGCTTCGTGCTCGGGATGGCATCCTTCTTCGTCCTGTTCCTAAGCTTTGAATCCAATGCGAAATGGTGGACCATTGGGATCATGACTGCCGCGGTCATGACGGCCTATGCGCTGCTTCAGCACTTCCTCGTTCTAACCTTCCCGCTGGGGCTGCTTCAACACCTCGTGTCGCTGCCTCCGCCATTCAACTAGGGACACTGATCGAAGAATTGAAACGGACATTTTGTCTGGCTGGCCGTGGTGGCAATTTTTCCGGCATGACTGGTAAACTAGAAACAAGAGAAAGAGACCAGAAATGGAAAGCGGTTCCAATGAACTCGAAGGCCAAGTGGCCATCGTCACCGGCGCATCGCGGAACATAGGACGCGCTATTGCGATCGCGCTCGGTCAAGGCGGTGCCTCGGTCCTCGTGCACGCAAACCGGCGAAAGGAAGACGCTCAGGATACCGCCGATCTGGTGATTGAGGCGGGGGGACGGTCCGCTGTCGCCGAGGGCGATCTCACCGATCCGACAGTCCCGGCCAGGCTTGTCGATGCCGCTCTGGACGCTTTCGGACGCCTCGATAGCATCGTGGCGAACGCATCCATCAGACCGGAGGCGACCATCGAAAATCTGAGCTACGACGCCTGGCGCGAAGTGATGTCGATCTCTCTGGACAGCGTGTTCCTGCTCGCCAAGGCGTCGCTACCGTCACTGCTCGAGAGCAAGAGTGGGGCAATTGTCGCGATGGGTGGACTGTCGGGCCACACCGGCGGACTGATGCGCCCACATGTCGTTGCAGCCAAGGCGGGTGTCGCGGGTCTAACAAAGGCGCTTGCACAGGATCTGGGCGAAAAGGGGATCACGGTCAATTGCATCGCCCCCGGGCTGATTGATACCACTCGTGATTTCGGTCCTGCCAAGAGCAGCCGCAAGAATTTCGTCGGCCGCCGGGGGCGGCCGGAAGAAGTAGCAGCAATGGTGCGGATGCTACTGGGCCCGAATGGCCGCTACATAACCGGCCAGACCATCCATGTGAATGGCGGGGCCCTGATGGTCTGAAATTGTTTTCTGCTCTCTGAGTCTGCCGGTTCGTGGAAGGGAATGAAAGGGTATCATGGATCCACTATCTCTCGAGCTGGGCTACACGTCCTTTCTGCTGTTTCTTTCATTCTGCTCATCAATTGTCGGTGCCAGCAGCGGATTCGGTGGTGGGCTGATGGTGACGCCTTTCCTAATCCCGGTGGTGGGTGTTAAGGGCGTTGTGCCGGTGATGGCGCTTGCGGCAACACTGAACAATCTCTCCCGAATCTGGGTCTACCGCAGGGAGATAAGGTTTCGCAGCGCGCTCCAGCTTGGCGTGGTGGTCGCGCCCGGAGTATTCATCGGCACGTTCCTCTATACCATGATGCCGGAGAGAGTAGCGGCTGTTGTCATCGGGTTCTTCCTCATCGGCTCCGTACCGCTTCGCCGGTTTCTTAAGCGGAGGGCGCTAAGGCCCAACGGTTCGGCGCTGCTCGGGCTTGGATTCGGCTTCGGTATACTAACGGGAAGCACGCCGGGTGCGGGTGTCCTGCTGCTTTCGCTTCTGATGGGGACGGGACTGACCGGCCAGGCCCTCATCGGGACCGATGCCGTGATCGGTATGGCAGCGAGCATGATCAAGGTCAGCATGTTCTCGTCATTCCAGTTGCTGGATGCCTCCCGCGCGTTTCTCGGCCTGATGCTTGGCGCGGTAACGCTCCCCGGGGCGCTCGTGGCGCGCTGGTTGCTGACGAGGATGTCGGTCAAGGTCCATACGATAGTGACCGAGGTGCTGGTTGTCGTTGCCGGGCTCTCGTTTCTTTGGCGTGCAGTGTGATCTGGCGATCATGCTCGTGCTGATCGGCATCGGCCTGCACCGCCTGGCTCGGGGCCACCCCTCCCTTTGCGGCCCGGCGCAGCGCCGCGGGTGCTGGCATTTGTGGACGTATATGGACCCCGCCTGATTGCAACGGTCTGGCTGGATTTGGTTCGACGATCACGATTGCTGACGTATATCCGGCTTCCTGAAGCGGCCCGATACATCGTCGCCGCGAGCCCCGATGGATTTCCGCGCGCGTCTGCCTCATTGGCTCCAAGGCACTGGCTTGCGCCATGCCGGTCCACAAATCAGGTTCAAGACGCGAGGGGTCGTGTCCCTTTCCCATCTCCTGCCAGGTTGCTGCAATCTCCTTGGGCTGGTCCCCGTGTTTTGATCGTTCGGCGGATCGATCAGCTCGTTGGGGCCCCCTCAGCTTGGTTGTAGGTGTCGCCCCTCGCCAGAACGGCCCAGACGATCCTGGCGTTCTTGTTGGCAAGAGCGACGGCGACAACGTTCGGGTGCCGGCGTTCCCGCATCCGGCCGATCCACTGACTTCTGGCATCATCCTTGCCGTGGGCCTTTCCAAGAACGGCTCGCGCGCCGTGGATCATCAAGGTTCGCAGGTAGCGATCGCCGCGTTTGCTGATGCCAAACAACCGGGATTTTCCACCGCTGGATCTCTGCCTCGGCACCAGCCCCAGCCACGCAGCGAACTGGCGGCCGTTCCTGAAGCACGAACGGTCACCCACGGTCGCGACGAGAGCGGTTGCCGTCACCGGTCCGATCCCGTCTCTCAACAAGGCGCTGACCATGGAGCTGGCGCGGGGCGAGTTTATCGACCGCCGGGAGAACATCATCGCACTCGGCCCATCGGGAACGGGCAAGAGCCACATCGCCCTGGGGCTCGGTCTGGCCGCTTGCCAGAAAGGCCGGAAGGTCGGCTTCACCATCGCCGCAGCCCTGGTCCACGAACTAATGGAAGCTGTCGACGATCGCAGGCTCCAGCGCCTCCAGAAGAGCCTTGCCACCCATGACCTGTTGATCATCGACGAGCTTGGCTTTGTGCCGCTCTCCAAGACCGGTGCCGAGTTGCTCTTCGAGGTCATCTCCCAGCGCTACGAGCGCGGCTCGATCATCATCACCTCGAACCTGCCCTTCGACGAATGGACCGAGGTGTTCGGATCGGAGCGCCTGACCGGCGCCATCCTCGACCGCCTGACCCACCACGTCCACATCCTCGAAATGAACGGCCAGAGCTTCCGGCTCCGTCAGAGCCGAAAGCGCAAGCTCTGAACCCAAACAACACAATCGGCCATGAACTGGCCTGCGGCCAGTGCGCCTTGGCACGCGTCAGGCATCTTGGGACCACGCGCGCCAAGGCGCATGCCAAAACCGCGCTCATGGCCCGGTATCACGCCGGGCAATGGCCCCATTTTGGTCCGGGATTGACAGACCAGAGAACCCGTAGCGCGAAGCTCCTCGCGCGTCTTGCGGCAGCTATCCTACCAGCTCCTCGTCGTCGGCCGCGTTCACCCGCGCCCGCTTCTCCTCCTCCGATGCGCTTTCGCGGACGCCTCAGCCCCCGTACAGCGCCGCGACCTTCGAGCCGACCTCGCGCAGTGCCTCGCGGTTCTTGCTGACGCGGCTGTAGCTGGCCAGCAGCACGGCCTCCGACTTGTGCCCCGTGAGCGCGGCGACGGTCTTGGGCGTCTCGCCCGCATCGAGGAGCGCCGTGGCGAACGTGGCGCGCAGATCGTGTATGTGGAAGCCGCGGTCGGCGTGCCCTGCGATCTCCAGCGCGCGACGGAACGGCATGTCGACCGATTGGACGTGCCCCGACTTCGTCCTGGCCGGGAACACCCAGTCGCTCTCGCGCCGCCATGCGCCTTCCTCGTTCCGACGCTCGCGGATGCCCTTCAGGATCGACAGCGCCGTCGGGCTGAGGGGCAGGTCGAGCTTCGAGCGGTTCTTCGTGCGCTCTGCCACCTGCTTCCAGACGCCCGCCTCGAGGTCGATGTCCTGCCACCGCATGCCGAGCATTGCGCCCTTCCGCTGCCCGGTCACCGCGATCAGACGCAGGATGTCGGCGGGGTCCTGCGGGCGGGTATGGGCGTTCGGCGGGCATTTCCGCTCCCACTCCGAGATGGCAGCCCAGAAGAGCTTCATGTCGTCGGCGTTCATCACGACGTCGCGGGGTGTGTAGCTCGCCGCCTTGGCGTTCCGGCAGGGGTTCCGCTCGATGATCTCGAGCCGGTCGCGGGCGTAGTTGAAGACCGTGTTGAGCATGCGCTTGACCTTTGCCCCGGCCTGCGGCTTCAGCGGGTTGATCACGCGCTGGATGTCGTCGGTCGTCACCTCGGTGATCTTCTTCGAGCCGAAGACCGCGTTGGCGCGGCAAACCGTGCGCGCGGCCGTCGCGGCACCGCCGGGGGCGTAGGGCTGCTCCTCGGCACGCATCTTCAGGTAGCGGTCGGCGACCTCCGCGAAGGTCGGTGCCGCGGCCTTCTTCGGCTTCACCTCGTCGACGCGGGCGGTGAGGGCGATCTCGCTTGCCTCGCGGCGGAGGTCGTCGATGGTGCGCCCGCTGCGGAGGAAGGCGTCGACCCGGCAGAGCTTCTGCTTCACCTGCTTGCCAGACCGGCCTTCGCCGATGCGGTATTGCAGGAAGATCGTGGCGGTGCCGGAGGGCGCGACACGGACGCCGAGCGAGCCGTATCCGTTGTATCCCTCGTCCCAGATGAGGTAGGCCTCGGCCCGCGGCTTCAGGCTCCTGAGCTTGGGCGTCGACAAGGTGAGTTTCTCGGCCATGGTGTGGTGCTCCTCTCGCGGCTTGCGCGTCCCATATGTGTTACCGCGGAGCTGCAGGCAAGGAGAAAGTAGCACCCGTGGTAACACTTTCCGGTGAGATGTTGGCATCACACCAGATGACGGAAGGGCCTTACTAGCGCATCGTACGCAGTAAAATAGGGATGATTGATCATTCTGCATAACTAAAGTTCGTCCTCTACTGGGACGCCGAACTCGAGGCCTGAACCGGCCCCTAACCGGCCCGCCGCGCGGGCCGGTGCCTCCGGCGGAAGTATTTTCTGGAAGATGAAGGGCGGGGTCGCGCTTTCGACCTCGCTTGCTTGCGGGAGTTCCGGTGCGGGCCAGGATCGACGCGAACAGGAGGTTTTCTTGACGGATCAACCCATTGCGATCATCGGCGCGGGCGTGGCCGGTCTGACGGCGGCACGCATGCTGCGGGCGGCGGGACGCGCGCCCCGCGTCTTCGACAAGGGCCGGAGCATCGGCGGACGTCTCGCCAGCCGGCAAACCCGCGAGGGGCCGGCGTTCGATCACGGCGCGCAATACGTGACCGCGCGGCTCGACGGGTTCGCGCAGGAACTGTCGCTGGCCGCAGCCGCCGGCACGGCGAAGGCCTGGGACTCCGCGAAGGGCCGTGAGAGATTTGTCGGCATGCCGGTGATGAACGCGCTGGCGGACCATTTCGCCGGCGGTGCGGAGGTGGAGCTCGGGACAGAGGTCACGTCGCTTCGGGCCGCGCCCGAGGGCTGGTGCGTCGCGACGGCGGAGGGCGAGGAGATCTTCGCGACGGTGGTGCTCGCGGTTCCCGCTCCCCAGGCGGCGAGGCTTCTGGGCGACCATCCGCTCGTCGAACAGCTCGATGCGGTGGAAATGGCGCCCTGCCTGACGCTGATGGCCGCCTTCGAACCCGGCCCGCCCGCGCCGTTTCCGAGCCGGGAGGACCCCGATGCCGAACTTGCGTGGGTCGCCCATGACGGCGGAAAGCCCGGCCGGGAGGCGGCGGCGACCTGGGTGGCCCATGCGGGCGAAGACTGGAGCCGGGCGCATCTCGAAGCCGACAAGGACGAGATCGCACGGCTGATGCTGCCGCTTCTCTGCGAGGCGATCGGCCGGCGGGCGGAGGAGGCGCGACTCCTGCGCGGCCATCGCTGGCGCTACGCGCGGGTGACCGCGCCGCTCGGCGCACCCTGTCTTGCCGACCATAGCGGGACGCTGCTTCTTGGCGGCGACTGGTGCCTCGGCGCGCGCGTCGAGGCGGCGTGGCAGAGCGGCATCGCGCTCGCGGAGAGGGTGCTCGAGCCGGAGAGCTAGGCCCCGGAAGCGTCGCGGGACCCGGTCCTTCGTCAATTGGCTCCGGGGTGCCGGCACCGGGCGCGGCGAGCCCTTCGCGGAGGACGCAAGGGCGTCGTGACCCGCCGACCGGGTTTGTGAAGTGCGAGACAGGCGCTAGACTGGCGGCACCTCAGGGGCTAAGAGGCGCGCAATGGCGCTGCTAGCGCTAACGGAGTTCCGCCGCAATGCGAGCGAAAGGACAGAACATGGTGTCGCGCGTCATCCCCGTCGACGACTTCGACCTCGTCATCTTCGGCGGCACGGGCGA
>Ga0076930_100832_pt1 | contig 22618 bp, 22 predicted proteins | sample HotLakConsoUCCRE_FD_71149 | JGI IMG/M metagenome (GOLD analysis project Ga0076930, IMG submission 71149) | Hypersaline microbial mat communities from Hot Lake, Washington, USA - Hot Lake Consortium UCC-RE (version 3) (version 3) ...
TGGCTCGTCTGCCTCTCGGGCGGCAAGGACAGCTACACGCTCCTCGCCGCGCTCCACGAGTTGAAGTGGCGCGGGCTCCTGCCGGTCGAGCTTCTGGCCTGCAATCTCGATCAGGGCCAGCCGGGCTTTCCCGCGACCGTCCTGCCGGAGTTCCTCGAACGCATGGGCGTGCCCCACCGCATCGAATACCGCGACACCTATTCCATCGTCACCGAAAAGGTGCCCGCGGGCCGGACCTACTGCGCGCTCTGCTCGCGGCTCCGGCGCGGCCATCTCTACCGGATCGCGCGGGAGGAAGGCTGCTCTGCAGTCGTTCTCGGCCATCACCGAGACGACATTCTCGAAACGTTCTTCATGAACCTCTTTCACGGCGGCCGGCTTGCGACCATGCCGCCGAAGCTCGTGAACGAGGAGGGCGACCTCTTCGTCTACCGCCCTCTCGCCCATGTCGCCGAGGCCGATTGCGAGCGGTTCGCGCGCGCCATGGCCTACCCGATCATTCCCTGTGATCTCTGCGGCAGCCAGGAAGGGCTTCAGCGCCAGCAGGTCAAGGCGCTGCTCGACGGATGGGAGAGCAGCAACCCCGGCCGGCGGCAGGTGATGTTCCGCGCGCTGATGAACGCCCGGCCCTCGCACCTTCTCGACCCCGGGCTCTTCGATTTCGCCGGGCTCTCGCGCAAATCCTGACAATTCGAACCATGGCTCCGGCGTTAACCCGGACATGACGCCCCGCGGGCTAGAACCGTCGGGATCAAGGCGGAGGCGGACATGCGCAAGATCGGCGTCCGACGCGCACCGGGGTTCGCCCGGCGGCTCACCCAACCCGGCATCCTGGCCGGGCTTCCACCGCTCCTGCTCGCCGCCTACTGGATCGGCGGGGAAACGGGGTTGATCTGCACGGCGGTCGCAGTCTCCGGCGCGGGTCTTCTCGTCTGTCTTCTTCATCCTTCCGGGCGCAATGCGGCGAGCATCGACGCCGAAACAGGGCTGCCGGACCGGGCGGCGGCGCTCGACCTGCTGGCCGGTCTCGCGGCGCGCGGTGCCATCGGCGGGCGGCAGGTGGCGGCGCTCGCAGTCGGTCTCGACCGTTTCGAGGACCTTCGACAACGGCACGGCGATGCCTCGGTGAGCGCCCTGCTCTCGCAAGCGGCCGCGCGAATCGGTGGGGCGGTGCGTGGCGACGACCTTGTCGTGCGGCTGGACGGTGCCGCCTTCGGCATCGTGCTCTCGCATCTCCGGCGCGCCGACATGGAGATGCTCATCCAGATCGCGGCCAGGGTGCAGCGCGATCTCTCCGAGCCGTTTCATGTTGCGGGCAGCGATATCCACGTGACCGCAAGCGTCGGTGTCTGCCTTCCGAACCGGGCGCCCGGGCTCACCGGCGAGGGCCTTCTGACCGGAGCCGAGCGCGCGCTCGGGAAAGCGCGGAAGGAAACCGGGGGCGCGATCCGCGCCTATTCGACCGACCTCATCGACCGGGACCGGCGCGCCTCGGAACTCTCCGAGAGCGCTGCAGAGGCTATGGCGCGGGGCGAGATCCGGCCCTGGTTCCAGCCGCAGGTCTCCACCGATACCGGGAGGGTCACCGGCTTCGAGGCCCTGCCCCGCTGGGAACGCGGGCCTGGAGATGTCGTCGCACCGGGCGATTTCCTGCCAGCCCTGGAGGCGGCGGGGATGACCGGGCGGCTGAGCGAGACGATCCTCACCCGCGCCCTTGCCGCCCTGTCGGAATGGGACGCGGCGGGGCTCGACGTGCCGGGCGTTTCGGTGAACGTCTGCCGCCATGACCTGCGCAAGCCGAACTTCGTCGACCAGGTGCGCTGGGAACTCGACCGCTTCGATCTCGAGCCGGTGCGGCTCACGCTCGAATTGCGCGGCATCTCCGCCGAGGAAGGTCCCGAGGACATGAGCCTGCGCAATCTTCGGGCGCTGTCCGCGCTCGGCTGCCGGATCGATCTCGACGATTTCGGCACCGGGACGACACCGCTCCGCGACCTCGGCCGTCTCGCAGTTGGCCGGATCAGGATCGACCGCAGCTTCGTCGCCCGGGTGGACCGGGATCTGGACCAGCAGCGCATGGTTGCCGCGATGCTGACGATGGCGGAACGACTGGAGATCGACAGCCTTGCCGAGGGGGTCGAGACGGCGGGCGAGCACGCGATGCTGGCGCAACTCGGTTGCCGCCACGTGCAGGGCTTCGCCGTGGCCGCGCCGATGCCTGCGACAGAGGTGGCGCGCTGGCTCGCCCGCCGCGCGGCGCAGCAGCCCCTGCCCGAAATCCCCGGCGCGGATCGCGGCGGCACCGGGCGGGCGCGCGATGGGAAAACCGCTTGACGTTTGGGCCCCTGCCCGCTTGAACCTGCCCGGAACTCCCAGACCGGCAAGGTGGTTGCGTCATGGACGATCAAAACAGGAATCTTCTGCTTGCCACGGCGCTGAGTTTCCTGGTCATCGTTATCTGGTTTCTCCTGTTTCCGCCGGAGGAGCCCGCTCCTCCCTCAGACCCGGCGACGGCGACCGACAGCCTGCCGACCCAGCCACCCGTCGCCGTTCCAGGCGGCGCCCAGCCGCCGGCGGACACCGCCACGGCCGGCAGTGACGCGACAGTTGCCGAACTGCCCGAGGAAGCCGCCCGGGTGGACATTTCCACACCCCGGCTGCAAGGCTCGATCTCGCTGCAGGGCGGCCGGATCGACGACCTCTCGCTCAAGGATTACCGCGAATCCCTCGACGCCGATGCCGACATCGTTCACCTCCTGAACCCGTCCGGCACGGATGACGCCTATTACGCGCTTTTCGGCTGGGTGCCCGGCGGCACCCTCGACTTCGAGGACGTGCCGGGTCCGGACACCGAGTGGCGGCTCGTCGAAGGCGACACGCTTTCTCCGGACGAGCCTCTGACCCTCGAATGGTCGAACACCGAGGGGCTGACCTTCCGGCGCCAGATCGCGGTGGACGAGGACTTTCTCTTCACGATCACCCAGTCGGTCACCAACACCTCCGGGAATGCCGTGCGCATGGCGCCCTACGGAGTCATCGCCCGCCATGGGGTGCCGGACGACCTGAAGGGCTTCTTCATTCTCCATGAAGGTGCCATCCGCATGTCGGACGGCGAGCTTGAGGAAACGAGCTACGACGGCATGACCGACCTCGGCGCCGACCCGCTCTGGGGGCCATCCGCGGAGGTCGTCCAGGTCGAGGAGAACGGCTGGATCGGCGTCACAGACCACTACTGGATGACGACGCTCATTCCCGACCCCGGCACGCCCTTCACCTCGGTCGCACGCTATTTCGCCGCCGAGGACACCTATCGCACCGAGGTCCGCCTGCCGACGATGGAGATCGCCGCCGGTGAGACGCAGTCGGAGACGACATACTTCTTCGCCGGCGCCAAGGAGTGGGAAGCGATCCGGGGCTACGAGCGCGAGCTCGGGGTCGACCGTTTCGTCGATTCGATCGACTGGGGCTGGTTCTACTTTCTCACCAAACCGATCTTCCAGCTTCTGCACTGGCTCAACGGCGTGATCGGCAACATGGGATGGTCGATCATCGGCCTGACGGTGATCATCAAGTTCGTACTGTTCCCGCTCGCCTACAAGTCCTACGCCTCGATGGCGAAGATGCGCGAGCTTCAGCCCGAGATGGAAAAGATCAAGGAGCGCGCGGGAGACGACCGTCAGAAGCTTCAGACCGAGATGATGGAGCTTTACAAGAAGGAGAAGGTGAACCCGGCCTCGGGCTGCCTGCCGATCCTCCTGCAGATCCCGATCTTCTTCTCGCTCTACAAGGTGATCTTCGTCACCATCGAGCTCAGGCACGCCCCGTGGTTCGGGTGGATCAGGGACCTTTCCGCCCCCGACCCGTCGTCGATCTTCAACTTCTGGGGCATCGCGCCCTGGGCGGCGCCGGAACCGGGCTCGATCCTGGCGCTCATCTTCATCGGCATCCTGCCGCTCGGTCTCGGCGTCTCGATGTGGCTCCAGCAGAAGCTGAACCCCGCCCCGACCGACCCCACACAGGCGGCGATCTTCGCCTGGCTGCCCTGGGTCTTCATGTTCATGCTGGGCTCGTTCGCCTCCGGCCTCGTGGTCTACTGGATCGCGAACAACATGATCACCTTCACCCAGCAGTACATCATCATGCGCAGCCACGGCTACAAACCGAACGTCTTCGGCAACATCCTGTCGACCTTCCGACGAAAGGCGGCGGAAGGTGGAGAGCCGCCGGCGAAGAAATGAGCCTGTCGCTGACCCATATCTGGCGCCATCCCCTCAAGGCGATCGGCCGGGAAGAAGTCGAAGGAGCGGACCTCACCGCCGGAGCGTGGCTGCCGTTCGACCGGGTCTGGGCCGTCGCTCACGATGCCGCGAAGCTCGACGGCCGTGGCTGGGCGAAGAAGGTGAACTTCCTGCGCGGTGTGACGGAACCGAAGCTCATGGCCGCGACAGCCCGGATGGACGAGACGGGCGGCGGTCTCACGCTCGATCATCCCGAAGCGGGAACCTTGGCCTTCCGGCCGGACGATCCGGCCGAAGCGCCCGCCCTCCTCGACTGGCTCGCCCGGATCTGGCCGGCCGACCTCCCCGCACCGACGGGCATCTACCGTGCCGCCGACGCGCATCTGACCGACGTGCCCGGGGCTTGGCTGTCGCTCCATTGCCATGCGACGCACCGCGTGGTGGAGGAGCGACTGGGCCGCGACCTGTCGCTTCATCGCTGGCGGGGCAATCTCTGGGTCGAGGGAGCCGAGCCTTGGGCGGAATTCGGCTGGGTCGGCAAGCGCCTCGCGATCGGCACGGCGGTGCTCGAGGTGAAAGAGCGCATCACCCGCTGCAAGGCGACCATGGCCAACCCCGAGACGGGCGAGCGCGACGCCGACACGCTGGCGACGCTTCGGACCTGGGACCACCAGGATTTCGGGGTCTACGCGGAAGTCGTCGACGGCGGCCACATCGCCCCCGGCGACCCGGTGCGCGTGCTCTGATGAAGCTGGCCTTCCCGGTCACCGAGGTGAGCGAGGCCGAGCGCGAGGCGGGCCGCGTCCTCTTCGCCGGGGAAACGGCGTTCCTGAAGGGCGTCGTCGCGATGGACGCACTGCCGCCTGCGGACCGCGTCGAGGTCTGCTTCGCGGGGCGGTCAAATGTCGGGAAATCGACGCTGATCAACGCCCTCACGGGCCGGAAGGCGCTGGCGCGGGCGTCGAACACCCCGGGCCGCACCCAGGAGATCAACTATTTCACATTGGGTGAAGACCACTACCTCGTCGATCTGCCCGGCTACGGTTTCGCCGAGGCGCCGGTCGATGTGGTCGCGCGGTGGCAGCGGCTTCTGAAGGCCTATCTGTCGGGGCGCGCGACGCTTCGGCGCGCCTTCGTGCTCATCGACGCACGGCATGGGGTAAAGCCCGTCGACGAGGAAATCATGGCGCTGCTCGACAGCGCGGCGGTCACCTTCCAGGCGGTGCTGACCAAGGCCGACAAGCCGAAAGCGGGCGCTCTCCAGCCGGTCCTCGATCAGGTGCGGGACCGCCTGCGCACCCACCCGGCCGCGTTCCCAGAAATCGTCGTGACATCGTCGGAGACCGGCGAGGGCATCGACACGCTTCGCGCGATCATCGCCGCTCAGGTCTGACCCGGCCCCTTGAGCGTCGCCGCCGCCCCGTCTAGGAGGAGGCGACGCCAGAGGCCACGCATGAAACCCAGAGACATGAACCGCGACTGGATCGCCACTGCCCGGACCCTGTCCGAGGCCCTGCCCTACCTTCAGCGCTACGACGGCGCGACGGTGGTCATCAAGTTCGGCGGCCACGCGATGGGCGATGCCGAGGCGATGGCCGGCTTCGCCCGCGACATCGTGCTGATGCGCCAGGTGGGCGTGAACCCGGTCGTCGTGCATGGCGGCGGGCCGATGATCAACGATCTGCTCGGACGGCTCGGCATCAGGTCCGACTTCGTGAATGGCCGCCGGGTCACCGACGCGGCCACGATCGAAGTCGTCGAGATGGTGCTGTCGGGCCTCATCAACAAGCGGATCGTCCAGGCCATCAACGGCCAGGGCGGACGCGCGGTCGGGGTGTCGGGCAAGGACGCCAACCTGATGATCTGCACGCAGGCCGACCCGTCTCTCGGGTTCGTGGGCCACCCCGTCGAGATGAACCCGGAGTATCTCGAAAGCCTCGCCGGGGCCGAGATCATCCCCGTCATCGCCCCCATCGGCATGGGCCGGGGTGGGGAGACCTTCAACGTCAACGGCGACACCGCCGCGGGTGCCATCGCCGCGAGCCTGAATGCGGACCGGCTCTTGCTGCTCACCGACGTCGCGGGGGTGAAGAACGGCGCGGGAGAGGTCGTGACCGAACTCAGCCCCGACCGGATCCGCGACATGATCGGCGACGGAACCATCTCGGGGGGCATGATCCCGAAGGTCGAGACGGCGCTCGACGCCATCGCGGGCGGCGTGCGGGCCGTCGTCATCCTCGACGGGCGGGCGCCGAACGCCTGCCTGCTGGAACTCTACACCGAGCACGGCGCGGGCAGCCTGATTCGGCAGCCCCGCTGAAGTCTGTCGCTCAAGAGTGGGGAACCGGTCTTGAGCTTCCCGGTCAGGTGAAGCCAACAAGACAGACCCCGATCGCGTGCATTCGAATGAACGCGACACGTTCTGGATCGGGGAGGTCGCAGGGGTGTAACGCTCCTGTGACGTCAGGGCCACTTGCCGAGCGAATGCGAATTGCGGCAGGGTCGTTCGCGCAAATGATCCTGTCATCGAGATATTTCCCCCGGTGGGCCTGAAGCTGATCCTTATGCGACACGCGAAATCGGCCTGGGACGATCCCGCCATGGACGATTTCGACCGTCCGCTCAACGGCCGTGGCCGAACCTCGGCACAGGCCATCGGTCGATGGCTGAACGCGTGCGGCCACCTGCCCGACGAAGTGATCATTTCCGGAGCGCGGCGCACGGTGGAAACGTGGTCGCGGATGGCGGGCGATCTGCCGGCCACGGCATCGATGCGGTCTGATCCGGCGCTCTATCACGCGAACCCCGAAACCATGCTCGGAGTGCTCCGGCGCGCCACCTCGCCGACGACCATGATGATCGGACACAACCCCGGTCTCGCGGAATTCGCCGGCCGCCTCGCCGGCAAGCCCTATCCCCACGACAGGTTCCAAGACTTTCCGACCGCTGCGACGGCAGTGATGAGCTTCGACGTGCCGACCTGGAGCGACGTCGGCTGGGGGTCGGGCGACGTCGTCGATTTCGCGATACCTCGCGAGCTTCTGCAGTAGCCCTGCGCAACCGGACCGCGTTCGCGGCGCCTGCCGCGCGAGGGTCAGTGGCCGAGGATCTGGCTGAGGAAGAGCTTCGTGCGTTCCGATTGCGGGTTTCCGAAAAATTCCTCGGGCTCGTTCTGCTCGACGATCTGACCCGCGTCCATGAAGATCACCCGGTTCGCGACCTTGCGCGCGAACCCCATCTCGTGGGTCACGCAGAGCATGGTCATGCCCTCCTCGGCGAGCTGGATCATCGTGTCGAGAACTTCGGCGATCATCTCGGGATCGAGCGCCGAGGTCGGCTCGTCGAAGAGCATGATGCGCGGGCGCATGCACAGGCTGCGCGCGATCGCCACACGCTGCTGCTGGCCCCCGGAAAGCTGGCCGGGATACTTGTCCGCCTGCTCGGGTATCTTGACCTTCTCGAGGAAATGCATGGCGGTCTCTTCCGCCTCGCGCTTCGGCGTCTTGCGCACCCAGATCGGCGCGAGCGTGCAGTTCTCGAGGATTGTCAGGTGCGGGAACAGGTTGAAGTGCTGGAACACCATTCCGACTTCCGAGCGGATCTTGTCGATGTTCTTGATGTCCGAGGACAGCGTGGTGCCATCGACCTCGATCTTGCCCTTCTGATGTTCTTCGAGCGCGTTGATGCAGCGGATGAGCGTCGATTTCCCCGACCCCGAAGGCCCGCAGATGACGATGCGCTCGCCGCGGTAGACCGTGAGGTCGATGTCGCGCAGCACGTGGAAGGCACCGAACCACTTGTTCATCCCCTGGATGTCGATGGCGATCTCGTTCGACACCTTCAGGACGGCTGGCTGGTCGGGCGCCTGGTCGGTCATGGCCATGGTTCTGGTCTCCTATCGCCGGTCGGTGGCGAGTTGCCGCTCGAGCCACTGCGAGTATTGCGAGATCGCGTAGCAGATGATGAAGAACATGAGGGCCGCGAAGCCGAACACCTCCCAGTAGACGCCGCTCCATTCGGTCGACGACAGGATCGGCCCGCGGATGATGCCGACGAGGTCGAACATCGAGATCACCGAGACGAGCGTGGTGTCCTTGAAGAGGCCCACGGCCACGTTGACGATGCCCGGGATGGAGATCTTCAGCGCCTGCGGAAGGATGATGAGCCGCATGGCCTGCGCGTAGTCGAGCCCGAGGCTGTCGGCGGCCTCGTATTGGCCCCGCGGAAGGGCGGCGAGACCGCCCCGGATGACTTCGGCGATGTAGGCGCCGGCGAACATCGTGATCATGATGATGACACGCAAGATCAGGTCGAAATTCGTGCCCGGCGGCAGGAAATACGCAAGGACGACATTCGCCACGAACAGAAGGGTGATGAGCGGCACGCCCCGCACGAACTCGATGAAGACCACGCAGATCCACTTGATGATCGGCATCGAGGACTGGCGCCCGAGGGCGAGCACGATCCCGAGAGGCAGCGAGAGCGACACGCAGACCACCCCGAGGATCATGTTGAGCATGAACCCCCCGACATTGCGCGTCGTGACTTCGCGGAGGGCGAGCACGTCCCTCCCCTCGTCGACGACGAAGCCCGAGAGCCACCAGAAGATCAGCGCCGTGAGCACTCCGGCCAGGAAACCCATCGCGAACGACTGCTCGACGAGACGGGAATAGACGACATAGCCCAGCACGACCCCGAGAAGGGCGAAGGCGGGCACGAGGATCGTGCCGCCCCAAATCAGCCAGTAGCCGATGAAGGGGTAGACGAGCGTGAAATAGAGAAGCTTGCGGGGCACGCTCTGGAACAGGACCGGCGCGAAGGCGACCCAGAGCATCACGAAGGCGGTGACGGGGCGCCAGTAGATGTCGTTGGGATAGATCCCGAAGACCATCTGCCGCCATGTGGCGCCGATGGCGGCGAAGCAGCCGCCCGGCGAGCCCGCGAGCTGCTCGTTGCAGTCGCGAACCGACTCCGCGTTCCAGACCCCGTTCAGAAGCCAGGGCAGCAGGACCGAGAGAAGCGAATAGATCGCCCAGATCGCGGCTATGGTGAGAAGGCCGTTGGTAACCGAGGAGAAGAGGTTCTCCCGCACCCACTTGATGGCGCCGGTTTCAGCCACCGGAGGCGACTGGGCCGGAAGCGGCTCGTGCCGGACGAAGGCGGCTGTGCGGGGAACCGAACCGCTCATTCTGGTGCTCCTTCGGACCGGACCATATCAGCGCTCCCTGAGCTTCACGGCGTTGTTGTAGGCGTTCATCACCGCCGAGATCCCGAGCGAAACGAGGAGATAGAAGAGCATCAGAAGCAGGATCGCCTCGATCGCACGGCCGGTCTGGTTGAGGGTGATACCGCCCAGCGTACCGGTGATGTCCATGTAGCCCACGGCGATGGCGAGCGAGCTGTTCTTGGTGAGGTTCAGATATTGCGAGATCAGCGGCGGGATGATGACCCTCAGCGCCTGAGGCAGGACGACGAGCGACATGATGCGCCCGGGGCGGAGGCCAAGGGACGCGGCGGCCTCGGTCTGGCCCGTCGAGATCGCCTGAATGCCGGCGCGCACGTTCTCGGCGATGAAGGCGCCGGTGTAGAGCGCCAGGGCGAACCAGAGGGCGATCAGCGAGCCCCGCACGTGGATGCCGCCGGAGAAGTTGAAGCCGGTGAGTTCGGGGTATGCGAGCGTGATGGGCTGGCCCGTCACGAAGTACACCAGAAGCGTCGGCACGACGAAGATCGCCACGCTCGGCCAGCCCATGGGCAAGAGGCGGCCGGTGTCGAACAGGAGCTTTTTCGCATAACGCCGATAGAAGAAGATCGCGAAGATCGACAAGATGAAGGTGGCGACCACGATCATCGAACCGTCTCCCCAGAGGGGCTTCGGCACATAGACGCCGCGGTTTGTCAGCGCCACAGCGTCGAACAGCATCGACGCGGCAGGATCGTCGCCCCGGAAAGCGCTCGGCTGCGGCAGGCCGAAACTCATGATCGAAAAGATGATGAGGATCCAGATCAGCACCGGAATGTTGCGGAATATCTCGACGTAGACCGACATCAGCTTGGCGACGATCCAGTTGTTGGACAGCCGAAGAACACCGGCGAGCACGCCGAGAATCGTGGCGGTCACGCAGCCCAGCAAGGCGACGATGAGCGTGTTCATCAGCCCGACGATCGTGGCGCGAAAGTGTGTGTCCTCGCTGGTGAAGGAAATCGGCTTCTGGTTGATGTCGTAGCCCGCGGTCTCGCCGAGAAAGCGGTAGGAAAGATCCTGGCCGAGGTTCTCGAGGTTCCGGATCGCGTTCGACGTGAGCCATCCCATGAAGACAATCAGGAGAATGAGCGCGATGAACTGAAACGTCAGGCTTCGGTATCGCGTGTCGTTGACGAGCATCGACAGGCGAAACGACTCCTGCGGCGGATCAGTCAGTATCGTCATCCGGAATGCCCCTGCAATATTTCCCAAGGCGCCTCAAGCGCGCCCGGCCGGGGCCCCCACCCCGTTTCGGCCGGATATGAGAAGGGCGCGGAATGACCGCGCCCTTCTGCATTGGTTCTTAGCGGAACGGCGGCGCGTAGAGCAGACCGCCGTTCGTCCACTGCGCGTTCAGGCCGCGTGCTAGGCCGATCGGCGTCGCTTCGCCGATGTTCTTGGCGAAGATTTCGCCGTAATTGCCGCCGGCCTTGATCGCGCGCACGGCCCACTCTCTGTCGAGGCCGATCATCTCGCCGAGATTGTCGGCGGTGCCGAGCATCCGGTTGATTTCCGGGTTGTCGGTGGGCGCCGAGGCCAGTTCGTCGATATTGGCCGACGTCACGCCGAGTTCCTCGGCGGCGATGAGCGCATTCAGCGTCCAGCGCACGATGTCGCCCCATTCGTTGTCGCCGTGGCGGACGGCCGGTCCAAGCGGTTCCTTGGAGATGATTTCGGGCAGGATCACGTAATCGCCCGGGTTCGGGAAAGAAGACCGCTGGGCGGCGAGGCCCGAGGCGTCGGTGGTGTATGTATCGCAGGCGCCGTCGAGGAACTGCTGCCGTGCTTCGGCGGCGGTTTCGATGGGCACGGGCTCGTAGCTCATGTTGTTGACGCGGAAGAAGTCCGCGAGGTTCAGCTCGGTGGTGGTGCCGGTCTGGATGCAGACGGTCGCGCCGTCGAGATCCTTCGCCGACGACACGCCGAGGGCCGAGGGCACGATGAAGCCCTGACCGTCGTAGTAGTTGACGCCGGTGAACTCGACATTGAGATCCGTGTCACGCGAGAACGTCCATGTGGTGTTCCGCGCGAGCATGTCGACCTCGCCGGAGTTGAGCGCGGTGAACCGGACCTTGTTGGTGACCGGAACGAAAGTCACCGCCTCGGGGTCCCCGAGAACAGCCGCACCGACGGCGCGGCAGACCGCGACATCGAAGCCTTCCCAACGGTTCGTCTCCTGGTTGAGTTCGGAAAAGCCCGTGAGGCCGGTCGAAACCCCGCAATTGAGTGAGCCACGCTCACGAACGTCGTCGAGTGTCTGGGCCGACACAGAGCCAGCGGCGAAGGCGGCGATGGTAAGAGCGCCGAGCGCAACGGTTTTTTTCATGTGTATCCTCATCCTGGTTTTCCGCCCCTATCGGACGGTTGTCGTCCCTCTTGGAGAGGGAGCATTATTTGCAAGAAATCATTTCCCGCCGACGTCGAGTGTCGTCGGATTCAGTCTATTGGGTCAAGGGTGCGATCGAACAATTCGAAGCGCTTCGGATCTTGGAATGTAACGGAAAATTGCGGCCAGCGCCCAAATGTCAGGCGCCGGACCTCGACATTGCATGGAATCGAAGCGCCTGCTCGACGGCCGCCTGCCGCGCGCTTGCGACCCTCTCGGCCTCCTCGTCCGCGCCCCATTGCTCGATCTGCCAGAGTTCATCCAGTCGCGCCGCCTTCCAGAGCTTGCGGGCATCGTCGCGGCCGGCGAGCCCTGCGAGACCCAGAACGAGCGACCCGGTGAGCGTGACCAGTTCGTGAAGCGCGGTCAGGCCGCAGGGGTCGAACCGGTGCACCACCCTTGACAGGGCGGCGAGCGCCGCCGGGTCCTGGTCCTCCGGCATGACGCCGAATACCTTTCGCAGACGTGCCCCGTGCGTGGTCTCCGCCCATGCGAGATAGGGGTCCCAGACCTCCGCCTGGCGCGCGACGAGTTCGGCGGGATGGCTGGCGCGGTAGCAGACGAGATCGGTCGCCGCGTAGCCCGCCAGCATTTCCGCGACGGGCCCCGGATCGGGCGCGACCTTGTCGATGGCGGAATTCAGCGCCCGGGTAAACGGCATCGTCTCGGGCAGCAGCCGTTCGCCCTGTGCCCGCCACTCGTCGGCCACCGCCTCCGCGAGCGCCCGTGTCGGGGACACCAGCGGCGCGCGATGCGGCGTCCGGATCGGCCGGCCGTCGAGATGGATCGCGTGACCGCCCTCCTCCTGCCTGACGTGGACCTCGGTCCAGAATCTCCGGGGCGCCCAGTCGTTCATCGGAAAACCTCCGATACCTCGCGGATGGCGCCCCCGAGGGCGCCGAACTCCGTGATGACGGCATCCGCCCCCGCCCCGGCGAGGAGCTCCGGAGCATGATAGCCCCAGGCGACGCCGATGGTCGCCACACCGGCCGCGCGCCCCATCTCGATGTCGAAGACCGTATCGCCCACGATAACGGCTCGATGAGGCTCGGCGCCGGCCTCCGCGAGCGCCGCCTCGATCATCGAGGGGTGAGGCTTCGAGGGGTGTTCGTCGGCGGTCTGCGTCGTGGTGAAGAAGTGACCGACATCATGCGCGGCAAAGACATGGCGCAACCCGCGCCGCGACTTGCCCGTGGCGATTCCGAGCGAGATATGCGGTGTGGCCGCGAAACTCTCGAGCGCTTCTCTTGCACCGGGATAGAGCGGCGAGGCGAGGTCGCCCGCCCGGATCGAGACGAAGGCTCCCCGGTAGGCCTGCGCCCAGTCCTCGAGTTCGGCTGCTTCGAGGTCGGGCTCGAGCGTTGCGATCGCGACCGGCAGCGAGAGGCCGACGACGGAGAGCATCTCCGAGCGGTCGCACGCGGGCCGCCCGCCGGCCGCGTACATCGCCGAGAAGGCGGCGACGATATGGGCCTGACTGTCGACAAGGGTGCCGTCGACGTCGAAGAGGACAAGTCCCGGAACGGTCACGAGATCTCCTCGAACGGGTCCGCCGGCGCGTCTTCGGGCCGCCAGCCCAGCATGTCCCAGGTGCGCGCCATGTGCTCGGGCAGGGGTGCGATGAGCGTCAGTCGCCGTCCCGTCACCGGGTGGGTCAGCCCGAGCGAGCGGGCGTGCAGGTGCAGCTTTCCCGAGATCGCCCCGCCGAGGCCCGCGCCCCACCCGTCGCCGAGGTTCTCCTGACCCGACCCGCCGTATTTCCCGTCGCCCACGATCGGGTGACCGATCTCGGCCATGTGCGCCCTGAGCTGGTGCGTGCGGCCGGTGACCGGCACCAGCGCGACCCAGGAGAGCCGCCCGCCGAGGTCGGAGATAACGGCGTAGTCGGTCGTCGCGCGCCTCGCGCCGGGCGTGGCGGCCACGGCGTCGGGCTGGACGGCGTGCATCTTCTCGCCCTGCCCGCCGGCCTTCACGAGGCCGTAGCGGATCGTGCCCATCCTCGGCTTCGGGGTGCCGGCCACGGCCGCCCAGTAGATCTTGCGGGCCTCGCGGGACTGGAAGGCTTCCGCGAGCTTCGCCGCAACCGCGCGCGTGCGGGCGAGCAGCAGCACTCCGGACGTATCCTTGTCGAGCCGGTGCACAAGGCGCGGCTTTTCGTCGAGACCGAATTTCAGCGCCTCGGCGAGCCCGTCGACATGCCTCTGCTGTTTCGAGCCGCCCTGCGTGGCGAGCCCGGGCGGCTTGTTGAGCGCGATGATATGGTCATCGCGCCAGATCACCGCGGCCCGGATCATCTCGGCGTCGGCCGCATCGACCGCGGATGGCAACGGGGCTGGAGTGGGCGTTGCGGTTTCCGGAAGGGGCGGCAGGCGCACCGCCTGACCCTCATCCACACGGGTCGAGGCCTTCACCCGGCCGCCGTCGACGCGGATTTCGCCCTTGCGGCACAGCTTCTCGATCCGCCCCTGGGAGACATGCGGGAAGCGACGGCGGAGCCAGCGGTCGAGCCGCTGGTCGCCTTCGCCCTCGGCGACGGTCACTGTCTGCACGCCTGTCATCGATGCCGGACCGGGGCTCTGCCCCGGACCCCGGGATATTGGAACCAGGATGAAGCTCTCATGCGAGGCTTCTCGCCACGACGAGGCCGACGGCGAGCCCGCCCACGGAAAGCCCCACGGACATCACGACATAGGCCGCCGCCTGCCCCCAGTCGCCGCGCTCCAGAAGGGTCATCGTCTCGAGCGAAAAGGCCGAGAAGGTGGTGAAGCCGCCCAGAAGCCCCGTCATCACGAAGGGCGAGAGATGGGTGAGGCCGCGCTGTGCGGCGAGCACCACGAAAACACCCATGAGAAACGAGCCGATCACGTTGGCGGTCATGGCCCCGAGCGGGAAACCCGGCCCCGTCAGCCGGAACACCGAGAACCCGTCAGCCGCGTCATGGTCGTATTCGTAGCCCGCACCGAAGCCCTGCTCCTTCATCATCTGCGTCGGGGCATTGAGAATGTGCTTCGGCGGAGGCTCCGACCCGCTTTCCTTCGCCAGCCGCCGCGCCGCCTTGTAGGCCGCGTAGACCCCGTTCGATTTCGGCGCGAGGGCGAGGTAGACCAGCGCCTCGGCGATGGCGAGTTCGCCTTCGGGAGAGCCGAGGCGTTCGTAGGTCTCCCAGGCGCTCACGCAGATCGCGTTGGCCTGCGGGTCGGCCAGCCCGATGTCCTCGACGGCCATCCGGGTGATGCGCCGGGCGAGATAGCGCGGGTCCTCGCCTCCTTCGAGCATGCGCGCGAACCAGTAGAGCGCCGCGTCCGGGTCGGAGCCGCGGACGGATTTGTGGAGCGCGGAAATGAGGTTGTAATGCGCGTCGCCGCTCTTGTCGTACTGCGCCGCCCTTCGCTGGAGACGGGTCGTCAGCGCGTCGGTCGTGAGCTTGTCCGTCGCGCCCCAGGAAGCGACCTGCTCGACGAGGTTCAGAAGCGCGCGACCGTCACCGTCGGCCATTTCGAGAAGCGCCTCGCGCGCCGGGCCGTCGAGAGGCAGCGGCCCGACCTCGGCCTCCGCACGCTGCGCAAGGCGCTCGAGGCTCGCGAGGTCGAGGCGTTCGAGCACGAGAACCTGTGCGCGGGAGAGCAGCGCCCGGTTGAGCTCGAAAGAGGGGTTCTCGGTGGTGGCTCCGACAAGGAGGATCGTGCCGTCTTCCATGTGCGGCAGAAACCCGTCCTGCTGGGCCTTGTTGAACCGATGGATCTCGTCGACGAACAGAAGCGTGCCCTGCCCGTTCGCGCGGCGATGTCTGGCCGCTTCGAAGACCTTCCGAAGCTCGGAGACGCCGGTGAAGATCGCGCTGATCTGGACGAAGACGAGGTCGGTCTCGGAGGCCAGAAGCCGCGCGATGGTGGTCTTGCCGGTGCCGGGTGGCCCCCAGAACACGAGCGAGGAGAGCTTTTTCGCCGCGAGCATGGACCCGAGAGGGGCGTCGGGGCCGAGCAGGTGGTCCTGTCCGATCACCTCCGACAGCGCCTTCGGCCGAAGCCTGTCGGCAAGGGGACGCGGCGCGGTGCCGGAACTTGTCGCAGGGGGGACGGTGTCGAAAAGGTCGGCCATGATGGCCCGAGGCTAGCGCCCCGGGCCGCCGAGGGACAGGGCTAGTGCAGCTTCGTGGCCATCGGGATGTTGACGCAGACCGAGGGGCTTGCGTCTTCGAAGCTCAGCACCGGGCCCGCAGGCACGCATTCTATGCCCGTCCGCCTGGCGAGGCGGCGCGAGTTCTCCGGCACCAGCCCGAGCACCGAGGTCGCCCCGAGTTCACGGGCGGCCCGCACCATTTCGCCGATCAGCGACATCTGCACCCGCATGCGCAGCTTGGCGGGAACGGCTTCGGTGACGAAGACGCGCGAACTCTCCCAGATATGGTCGGCCACCGGCGCTTCCTCGAACAGGAGTGTTTCGGGAATGGTCGGCAGAAGTCCCCGCTGCGCGTCGCGGATCATGTAGGAATAGATCCCGACCCGTGCGGTTGTGGGGGTGAGCCTGACACCGGCGAGGACCCGGCCGAACTCGTGGACGCAGACCCATCGGCTTGCGGGCGTGTCGTACTGGTCGAACTCCATGCCGTCCGCGGTCGGCAGGTCCCACTTGTTGCGCTCGACGAATGTTTCGTGTCTTGCGCGAAGCAAGTTAACAAAAAGCTCGCCATGGTTGTGCATATTGCCGAAAGAGAGTGTCGTCACTTGCATAGGTCTAGCCTCCAGCCAGGGTTGAGAAACCGATGACCGAAGGGGACTAGCGCGTTACAAGAGCCCGTATTCCCGTGCTTTCTTCAGCGCCTGCGCAGTCGTCCGGGCGCGAAGGCGCTGCCTTGCTGACTGGAGCCGGGCCTTGAAAGCGCTTTCGGAAATCCCGAGTTTCGCAGCCGCCGCAGTATGCCTGTCCCCCTCGGCGAGTAGACGGAGCGCTTCGATTTGCGCATCGGTCAGCTCGGTCGGGGGTTCGGCACCTGCATGCAGAGCATCGACAATCAACGCCGCCGTGTCGATTTCCTCATCCGTGAATTCCCGATCCGCCCGCGCGATTCCCACGATCGAACGCGACGAGATCGGACCGCGAGAGATGACAGCCCCGTAATTCAGCCCATAAGAGCGGGCCTGACCGAGAATATTGAACGGATCGGGAAGCTTGATCTCGCTCCACCTGGTCTGCCCCCGGCCGCCGAGTCCCCAGAACACCAGCGGGTCGCGCAGCGCGAAGGCATTGTTGTCATAAACCCGGCACCACTCTTCGTCATAGGTTCGGACGTACACGAGTGGCGCCGCGAAGCGGATGTGAAGGCCGGCGGAAAACCCCTTCGGCGCCAGCTCCGACAGCATGACGAGCAGCCGGTCGACAGTATGATCGGCGACGGGACCGGTGTTCGCGCCCCTGAGGTCCGACTTGCCGATTCTGGTTGTCGTGTCGCGCCACATGATGACTCCCGGACCCGGGGGGCGGGCCCACCACATTTCGTTCCTCGGACCGTCCTTCCCTGTCGCGGAAGGGCTCTTGTCCAGCCTGTACATTTAGACAGGTTGTTCCGAATGTGGTCAACTTTAAAGTGTATTTCGGAAGTTCGACACAACGAGAGGGACGATGTCAAAACGTCAGACTGCCCCGACTTCGCTGCAAGACCTGGAATCCAACGAGCGCTCGATTGTTCTTTCTTTCCTGGCGCTTAGCGAGAGGACGACGGAGGCAGACCGAACGCCGATGGACGAACTGGCGTTGTCGGTCGCAATGAAGGCATCACTTGCGTCAACCCAGAATTGAAAAGACCGGCCACGACGGGCCGGCCTTCCGGGTCGCGCCTTCGCGAAGAATCACTCTTCCGCCAAGGCATCCTCTGACTCTAGGCGGGCCCGATCGCCGGCGCCCTTGGCGCTTTCGTCACGGTCGACGAGTTCGACGATCGCCATCGGCGCCATGTCCCCGTAGCGGAAGCCAGCCTTCAGAACCCGGACATAGCCGCCCGAACGCTCGGCATAGCGGGGCCCGAGCACCTCGAAGAGCTTCGCGACATGGGCTTCCTGCTTCAGCCGCGAGGCAGCCTGCCGGCGGGCGTGAAGATCGCCGCGTTTTCCAAGGGTTACAAGCTTGTCGACGACGCGCTTGAGCTCCTTGGCCTTCGGCAGCGTGGTCTTGATCTGTTCGTGTTCGATGAGCGAGCCGGCCATGTTGGCGAACATGGCCTTGCGGTGCTCGGGCGTGCGGTTCAGGCGGCGGTAGCCGCGGGCGTGACGCATCTTTCATACTCCGTTTGCCCTCTACGGGCGGTTTTGCTTTGTCCGGCAGGGGATGCGTGTCCCCCGCTCACCTTGGGGCGAGTTCGGGGTGCGGAGCATCTCGGCTTCGGTCTTCTGGATGAGGTCGCCGATGTAGACGATGTTGTCGTTCTTCAGGCAATTCGCCGACCGCACCGAAAGCTCGAGCTCGTCGACCTTCTTCAGGAGAAGCGGGTTGAACTCGAGGCCGTCTTCCTCGGACTCCGCCCGAGCCGACTCGGGCTCCTCGAAGTTCACGAAGATCGACAGCTGATCCTGGAGGATGCGCGCGGCATAGGCCACGGCGTCGTCCGGGGTGAGCGAGCCGTCGGTCTCGAGCTTCAGCGTCAGCTTGTCGTAGTCGAGCACCTGGCCCTCGCGGGTCGGCTGCACCTCGTAGCTCACGCGCTTGACCGGCGAATAGATCGCGTCGACCGGAATGAGGCCGATGGGCGCGTCCTCAGGGCGGTTCTTGTCGGCCGCGACATAGCCCTTGCCGGTCGCCACGGTCAGCTCGACGAAGAGGTCCGCGCCCTCGTCGAGGTGGCAGATCACGTGATCCTTGTTGAGGATCTCGATGCCGGCCGATTCGGAGATGTCGCCGGCGGTGACGACCTGGGGACCCTTCGCGGAGATCGAGAGCCGCTTGGGGCCCTCGACTTCCATCCGGATCGCGACGCCCTTGAGGTTCAGCACGACGTCGGTGACGTCTTCGCGGACCCCGGCGATGGATGAAAACTCGTGCAGCACGTTGTCGATCTGGACGCTCGTGATGGCGGCGCCCTGAAGCGAGCTCATCAGCACCCGGCGCAGCGCGTTGCCGAGCGTCAGGCCGAAGCCGCGCTCGAGCGGCTCGGCGACGACCGTCGCCTGGCGAAGCGGGTCATTGCCCGGCTTCACCTCGAGCTGCGACGGCTTGATGAGTTCCTGCCAGTTCCTGTGGATCATGGGTGTCTCCTCAATTCCTGCCCGCCGCCCATGTCCCAAGCGACCGACTCCCGAGGTTCAAAAAACAATGCGGGCCGCGCGAACGGGTCTCGCGCGGGCCGGTATTCGAAATTTCGTCAGACCCGGCGGCGTTTCGGCGGGCGGCAACCGTTGTGGGCGATCGGCGTGACGTCACGAATAGACGTGATGTTGAAGCCGACGGTCGCAAGCGCGCGCAGGGCGCTCTCGCGGCCCGAACCCGGCCCCTGCACCTCGACCTCGAGGGTCTTCACCCCATGCTCCTGCGCCTTCCGTCCGGCATCCTCGGCCGCCATCTGGGCGGCATAGGGGGTCGATTTCCGCGAGCCCTTGAACCCCATGGTGCCAGCCGACGACCAGGCGATCGCGTTGCCCTGCACATCGGAGATCAGGATCTTGGTGTTGTTGAAGGACGAGTTCACATGCGCCACCCCGGTGGCGATGTTCTTCGAGACCTTCTTCTTCGTGCGGCGTGTATCGCGTGCCATGTGCCCTGCCCTCCCTTATTTCTTCTTGCCGGCGATGGCGCGCGCCGGACCCTTGCGCGTGCGCGCGTTGGTGTGGGTGCGCTGGCCGCGCACCGGGAGGTTCCGGCGGTGCCGGAGGCCGCGGTAGCAACCGAGGTCCATGAGCCGCTTCACGTTCATCTGCGTCTCGCGGCGCAGGTCGCCCTCGACGGTGAAGTTCGCGTCGATATGTTCGCGGATCGCGAGCACCTCGGCGTCGGAAAGCTCGTTCACCCGGCGCGAAAGCTCGATGTTCGTCGCTTCGCAGATGGCCTTCGCGGAGGATTGGCCTATGCCGGTGATGTAGGTGAGCGCGATGGGAACGCGCTTGGCGGTCGGAATGTTGACGCCGGCGATGCGTGCCACGTGTGGTATCCTTTTGTCGCGAGCCCGTAACCCCAGGCCCTTTTTTCACAACGGAAGCCCGGGACACGAAGGCCGCCGGGCTTGGGTTCAATTCTCGATGGCTCGGGACAGGGCGCGACCCCGGTTCACTCACCGATTCTCATTCGAGATGGGCTGCAATACGGGGTCGCGACCGGAGCGTCAAGGGTCTGTCAAGGGTCTTTCAAGGGTTGTCTGGGCACCGGGAGCCGGCATCGGCCGGGCGACCGGTCCGGGGCTTCCCGAGGGGCCCGGCACCAGGCCCGGCCCGATCGCCGGGCCCATCATTCAATTGTCGAGAACCCGGGCGATTTCCCCCGCAACCTCGTCGATCTCGCCGAGGCCCGGCACCCAACGGAGGTTGCCCTTGCAATGGTAGTAGCCGATCAGGGGCGAGGTCTTCTTGTAGTATTCCATGAGCCGGGTCTTGAGGCTTTCCTCGTTGTCGTCGGCCCGCGCCGCGCCACCCGCGGCGACGGCTTCCGCGGCGCGGTTGAGAATGCGGGCCACAAGAACCTGATCGTTCACTTCCATCGCGATGGCTGCGTGGAGCGTCTGGCCATGGCGCTCCAGAAGATCGCCGAGCGCGTCGGCCTGGCCAAGCGTGCGGGGGAAGCCATCGAAGATGATGCCGTTTCCGGTGTCGCCTTCGAGCTTCTCCTCGATCAGGCCGATGACGATCTCGTCGGTGACGAGTTCGCCCGCGTCCATGATCGCGGCGACCTTCCGGCCCATCTCGGTGCCGGAGGTGCGGGCCTCACGCAGCATGTCGCCTGTCGAGAGCTGAACCATTCCGCGCTTTTCCACAAGGATCTGCGCCTGCGTTCCCTTGCCGGCCCCCGGCGGGCCGAGAAGTATGATATTCATCGTCTTGCAGTCCCCCTCCCGCGCCCGCGGCCTTTCTTGCCACGAAGCTGCGACTTCTCGATCAGCCCCTCATATTGATGGGCGAGAAGATGAGACTGGATTTGCTGCACCGTGTCCATCCCCACGGAGACGATAATCAGGATCGAGGTGCCGCCGAAATAGGCGGTGATGGCGAGGTTGGTGCGCACCACCTCGGGCATGAGGCAGACGACGGCGAGATAGACCGAGCCGAGAACGAGAAGACGGTTCACCACGTAGTCGAGGTATTCCTCGGTCTTCTTGCCCGGGCGGATGCCGGGGACGAAGCCGTTCTGGTTCTTGAGGTTCTCGGCGACGTCTTCGGTCTTGAAGGCCACGTTCACCGTGTAGAAGTAGGTGAAGAAGATGATCATGCCCGCGAAGAACAACAGATAGAGCGGCTGGCCGGGGCCGAAATATGCGAGGATCGTCGACATCACCGGCCCGGCGGCCTGGCCGCCCGAGAAGGTGGAGATCGTCGTCGGCAAGAGGAGCAGCGACGAGGCGAAGATCGCGGGGATGACGCCGGCGGGGTTCACCTTGATCGGCAGGTGCGAGGACGACCCGTCATAGACCTTCATGCCGACCTGGCGGCGCGGGTACTGGATATGGATCTTTCGCAGGCTTCGCTCCATGAACACGACGAAGATCATCGTGCCGATGAGCATGACGATCACGCCGAGGATCGCCGGGGTGGCCAGCGCGCCGGTGCGCCCCTGTTCGAAGAACTGGGCGAAGGCCGCGGGAAGCTCGGCGATGATGCCGACGAAGATGATCAGCGAGATGCCGTTGCCGACGCCGCGGGCGGTGATCTGCTCGCCGAGCCACATCAGGAACATCGTGCCGCCGACGAGCGTGATGACGACCGCGGCGCGGAAGAACCAGCCCGGGTCGGTGGCAAGCCCGCCCGTCTCGAGGCTGACGGCGAGGCCGTAGGCCTGGAAGGTGGCGAGGAACACCGTGCCGTAGCGGGTGTACTGGTTGATCTTCTTGCGGCCCGCCTCGCCCTCTTTCTTCAGCTGCTTCAGGGGCTCCCACATGGAGGCCAGAAGCTGGACGATGATCGAGGCGGAGATGTAGGGCATGATGCCGAGGGCGAAGATGCCCATGCGGCTGATGGCGCCACCGGTGAACATGTTCAGGACACCGCCGAGGCCCGCCGCGGCCTCCTCGAAGAACTGCGCGAGCGCCACGCCGTCGATGCCGGGGACGGGAATGTAGGTGCCCACCCGGTAGACGATCAGCAGACCGATGGTGAAGAAGATCCGCTGCCGGAGCTCGGTCGCCTTGCCGAGCGTCGACCAGCTTATGTTGGCGGCCATCTGTTCTGCTGCGGATGCCATGGCGTCTCTCTGTCAAGGTGAACGCCGCCTCACGGTCTCCCGCCGGCGGCGCTTGAGGAACCTCGGGAAGATGTAAGGGGCGGGCCTGCCCCCCACAACCCGTTATTCCGACGCTGCCGCCCTGGCTGGCGCGGAAGTGACCGTGAGCGTGCCGCCCGCCTTCTCGACCGCCTCGATCGCGGATTTCGACGCGCCGGTGACGGTGATCTTGGCTGCGGTCGTCAACTCGCCCGAGGCGAGCACCCGGACACCGTCGAGCTTGCGGCGCACGAGGCCGGAATCAACCAGTTCGGTCTCGGTGATCTCTTCCCCGAGCTTGCCGGCGTCGATGAACTTCTGGATCAGGCCGAGGTTCACCACGGCGAACTGCTTGCGGTT
>Ga0076930_100834_pt1 | contig 22584 bp, 21 predicted proteins | sample HotLakConsoUCCRE_FD_71149 | JGI IMG/M metagenome (GOLD analysis project Ga0076930, IMG submission 71149) | Hypersaline microbial mat communities from Hot Lake, Washington, USA - Hot Lake Consortium UCC-RE (version 3) (version 3) ...
GAAGCGCCTCCCTCCATCATCTCGGTCTTCCTGGGCGATCAGCTCACGGACATCTACGAGCAGATCGAGCGGGGGGGATCGGCCAGCTCCAGCCGCAAGGGGGGGCTGCTGGGTCTGGGATCTCCGGTGCTCCCGAAGCTCCCCCAGCACGCCGGGGACCGGAACCGGACCTCCCCCTTCGCCTTCACGGGGAACAAGTTCGAGTTCAGGGCGCTGGGCTCGGCCCAGTCCGTGTCCTTCCCCGCCACGGTGCTGAACACCATCGTGGCCGAGTCGCTGGACGAGATGGTGACCGAGCTGGAGGGGGAGATGGCGAAGGGGCTTTCCATCGGGGAGGCACTGCGCACCTACCTGGCCCGGGAGGTCCCGAAGTTCAAGCGGATCATCTTCAACGGCGACGGCTACAGCGATGAGTGGCGGGAGGAGGCGGAGCGCCGGGGCCTACTGAACCTCAAGGGGACCATGGATGCCCTTCCGGGGCTCACGGACCCGAAGAATGTGGCGCTGTTCGAGAAGTACAGCGTCCTCTCCCACCGGGAGCTGGAGTCCCGGAAGGAGATCGCCCTGGACCAGTACTTCAAGACCATCAACATCGAGGGCGAGACCACGGCGGAGATGGCCCGGACCATGGTCTTCCCGGCTGCGGTGCGCTATATGCGGGAGCTTCTGGAGGTGGCGGAGCGGGCCGATGAGCTGGACCTGAAGGTCACCGGGGTGGAGGGTGTGCTCCACGAGCTCAGGGACCTGGTGGACGAGTTCAGCCAGGCGGTGTCCGCCCTGGTGGCGGAGAACGCCAAGCTGGGAGGGGACGAGATCGGCGAGAAGGCCGAGCACATGCGCTCCAACATCATTCCCGCCATGGATGCCGTGCGGAACGTGGCCGACCGGCTGGAGCGGATCGTCCCCGACGATCTCTGGCCTCTGCCCAGCTACCGGGACATGTTGTTCGTCAAGTGATCCGGGAAGGGGTCCGGGGCAATGTGTCCCCGAGCCGAATCCGGAGCCCCGGGGGTCGATCCCCCCGGGGCTCCGTCCTTTTCCGGGTTGGCGGGAAGGCCTCGGAAGACCTGCGGACAGGGGAGGATGGTGTCGGTAGCCATGCGGATGACGGCCCGGGTCCTGGTGGCCCTCCTGGCCTCCGGTGGATCGCTGGAAGGACAGGATTCCCGGGGTGTGGGGCTCCAGTTCTCCGTGGGGTCCATGGGTGGGGGGATCCAGGGAGCGGGGGCCCTCTCCCCCCGCCTGGGACTACGGGGTGGGCTCCACGCCATGCCCCGGAGCTTCGAGACCCGGTTCGGCGGCCTGGACTACACGGTCGCCTTCCCCTCCCCCCTCCTCCTCCTGGGGGTGGATGCCCATCCGACCGGTGGAGGACTGCGGGTGTCCACGGGGGTGCTGATCCTGCTGGACCAGGTGTTCCTGGAGACCGGGGACATCCTCATGGAGCAGGGCCCGGATGATGTGGCGGTGGGGGCCAACCTCTACCCCTCCCGCCGGGTGGGCCGACTGGAGGCTCGGGCGGAGGGGCGTTCCACAGTGCCCTGGTTCGGGGTGGGGTGGGGGGGAAATCCCTCCCGGGGACGGGTGGAATTCTGGGTGGACGCCGGTGTCGCCCTCTGGGGCTCCCCCCGGGTCCGGCTGGAGGTGATGGGGGCCGAGCGGGGAAACCCCGTCTTCCAGATGGATGTGGAGCAGGAGCGCCTGGCCATGGAGGCGCGTTTCGGGGACTTCAGTGTATACCCCCTCCTGATGGCGGGGGTGAGCCTCCCCATCTTCGGTTCCAGGATGCCGGGAAGCCCGGGCAGACCTTGAGGGGTGACGCCGGGCGGGGTATCCTCCCGGCATCGGTGCGTGGCCGTCGGGCCGCCGCCTTCCAGCGCGTGCACGGAGATATGCGATGAGGTCCATCACCTGTTCGAATCCCTCCCTGCCGGGGGGCGTCCTCTTCCTGGCCGGGGCGCTGGCGTCCATGGCTGCCCCACTCCAGGCCCAGGTTCCCGGCGACCCCGCCGTGGTGGCAGAGGTCCGCTCCATCATGGAGGACCCCCGGGTCCAGGCGGCCTTCCAGTACCTGGAGGAGAACGACGCCGAGACCATGCAGGATCTGCGCACCCTCACCGAGATCCCGGCGCCTCCCTTCATGGAGGAGGAGCGGGGCCGGGCCTTCCGGGCTCGCCTGGAGGAGATCGGAGTGGACTCCTCCTGGGTGGATGAGGAGGGGAATGTCATCGGCCTCCGACGGGGGACCGGGGAGGGGACCCTTGTGGTTTCCGCGCACCTGGACACGGTCTTTCCGGAGGGGACCGATGTCCGGATCCGCCAGGTGGGAGACACCCTCTTCGCGCCGGGGGTCGGCGACGACACCCGGGGACTCGCTGCGGCGCTGGCCATCCTCCGGACCATGAATGCCAACGAGATCCGTACCAGATGTCCTGCTCGGTACGGATCTCGTTGGCCATCCTCCGGACCATGAATGCCAACGAGATCCGTACCGAGCAGGACATCTGGTTCGTGGGTACGGTGGGTGAGGAGGGGCTGGGGGATCTCCGGGGGGTGAAGCACCTCTTCCGGGAGGGGGGGCCCTCCATTGACGCCTTCATCTCCATCGACGGGTTGGGGCGGCACGGGATCACCAACGCCGGTCTGGGTTCCTATCGGTACCGGGTCACCTTCGAGGGACCGGGTGGGCACTCCTGGGGAGCCTTCGGACTGGGGAACCCCATCCACGCACTGGGTCGGGCGGTGGAGCTCTTCGACGCGGCGGCGGACGAGTTCACCCGCACCGCTGAGCGCCGCACCAGCTACAACGTGGGACGGATCGGCGGGGGGACCTCGGTGAACTCCATCCCGTTCGAGGCCTGGATGGAGGTGGATATGCGCTCCGAGAGCCCCGCGGCCCTGGATGCCATCGATGCCGTGTTCCTGCAGGCGATGCAGGACGGCCTTGCCGAGGCCAATGCGGTGCGCCGCCGGGGGGACCTCCTGACCGTGAGGGTGGACAAGATCGGGGAGCGGCCATCCGGCGAGGTGCCGGAGGATGATCCCTTTGTGAAGCGGGCCATCGCCGCCACGGAGCTCACCGGGGGGCTCGCCACCCTCGGTCGGTCATCCACCGACTCGAACGTTCCGATTGCCCTGGGGATCCCCTCCATCACCATCGGTGGCGGGGGGACGGGGGCCAATGCCCACTCCCTGGACGAGTACTTCATCAACCGGGAAGGCCCACAGGGGATCCAGCGGGCCCTTCTGATCCTCCTTGCCCAGGCCGGCATGGCCTCCACCATGCAGTGATCCCTTCCCCCACCGGGGGAGGTGGATCTGCAGAATGACGGAGAAGACGAATCGTGAATCGCTCGACGATGGTGATGGCGCTGGTCCTGTTCCTGGGGGTCCTGGGTGTGTCCCTCTTCATGAGGGCCGACGCGCCGGTGCAGGCGTCCCCGGCCGTGGCCATGGACCTGGCGGATGCCCCGGAGGTGGTGCTGGACTCGGGGCCCGGGGTGGTGCAGGTCTACAAGACCCCCACCTGCGGGTGCTGCACCGGATGGGTGGACCACCTCCGGGAGCAGGGCTTCGTGGTGGAGGTGCAGGATCTGTCCAACCTGAATGCGGTGAAGGCCAGTCTGGGCGTGGACTCCGACCTCATGTCCTGCCATACCGCCACGGTGGACGGCTACGTGGTGGAGGGGCATGTGCCGGCTGGCTCCATCCGCAGGCTCCTGGCCGAGCGCCCGGCGGTGGCGGGGATCGCGGTGCCGGGCATGCCCATCGGATCCCCGGGGATGGAGGGTCCGAACCCGGAGTCCTATGACGTGGTGGCCTTCGACCGCTCCGGGAGCCGCTCGGTGTTCGAGCACATCGATCCGGCGGTGAATCCCGGAGGGGGCGTGGCCGCCGGGGACGAGGGGCGCTGAGCCCACTCCGCCGGTCGCAGGCTCCGGGGAAGGAGTCAGGGATGGCAGGCATTCCCCCGCAGATGGATCTCTTCGGCGGCGGGAGCGAGGTTCCGGATTCCGGAGCCCCGCCTCCCGCCGCCGATCTGTCGTCCGGGGTGGGGCCCCGGGCCGCCACCCCCGGGGAATTCCTGGCCGCTCTGCAGCAGCGGGGGGCCACCCGCCTCCAGCAGGTCCGTTTCCGCCGGAATCGCACGGTTCTCTGGTCCCTGACAGACCGGGGGCGGACGCTGAATCTCCACGAGGCCTATGCCGGGGCACCCCCGGCCCTCCTGGATGCCTTCGCCCTCCTGGCAGGGAATTCCCGGGATGCCGAGGGGCGACGTCGGTCTGCCCGACGGGTCCGGGAGTGGCCACCGGTGTCGGAGGCCATCGGACGGCTCCGGGAGATGGAGGTGCTGGCCGCCATGGCAGTGGCCCGGGGGAGGCCGGGGGAGGAGGGAGAGGCGCCACCGGCGGCCCCCGGGGCGACTACCTCCTGCGTGGGAGGGGCGGAGGAGCGGACCAGGATCTTCTCCCTCTACCGGCGCTTCAACGAGGAACGGTTCGATGGGTGCCTCCCCCTCGAGGTGCCCATCCGCCTCAGCAGCCGTATGCGTCGGCGGCTGGGGCACATGCGTCCGGGCACGAGCCCCGGCGGAGAGCGGGTGGTGGTGGAGATCGCCCTGAACCACCTCCTCCTCCGGGCGGCCAACCACCACCTCCTCCTGGACACCCTCCTCCACGAGATGGCCCATGCCGCCGACTGGCTGGTGGATGGCCGGGCAGGGCATGGCCCCTCCTGGCGGGCCTGGGCTCGTCGGGCGGGGTGCCAGCCCAGGGCCTGCACCACCGCCCGGCTGGAGGGTCCGGCGAAACGGGGGGGAGGGGGGAAGAACCGCCGTCGCCCACGGGGGTAGCGCTACCCCCCGGTGCGCTTCGGGGCGTGCCTCCGGTCCCCCTTTCCCGTTTCATCCAATGAGCATCTCCCCCTCGGCAGAGGCCTCCGCCGCCGCTCGCAGGAAGGCGGGGTTCTTCCAGACCGAGCTCTGGCTCCCTGCTCCCCCGGACCGGGTCTTCGCCTTCCTGGCGGACGCCCGGAACCTGGATCCGGTGACGCCCTCCTGGTTCTCCCTGACGATCCTCTCCCCGGAACTCCCGGAGATGGAGGAGGGGGCGGCCATCGACTATCGGATGGCCCTCTTCGGGCTTCGCTTTCCCTGGCGGAGCCGGGTGGTGGACTGGGCGCCCCCCAGGATCTTCACCTATGTCCAGGAGAGGGGTCCCTACCGGTACTTCGAGCACGAACACCAGTTCGAGCCGGCGGGGGAGGGGACCCGGGTGGTGGACCGGGTCTGGTACCGGGCGCTTGGTGGGGTGGCCGGGGACCGGCTCCTGGTGCGACGGATGCTGGAGGGGATCTTCCGCTTCAGGGAGCGGGAACTGCGGAGGAGGCTGGGGAGGAGCGGAGGGTGACCGGGGAGGCCGGTCTCAGAAGCGCTTGCGGAAGAGGTAGTCCGCCAGCGTCACCGCCAGGGGGGTGCCCACCGCCAGCAGGATCTGCCCTGCCACCGCGGTGCTGGAGGACATGTCCCCGTTGGAGCTGAGGATCATCCCGTAGCCGGGCATGAGGGCCAGCGCCGACAGTGTGGCGGCAGCGGTGAAGCGTCCCCGGCTGCTGCTGGTGCTCCCGGCATAACGGGCCGCCAGACTGGAGGAGAGCGCAGGGACCAGCAGGGCGATCCCGGCCATGGAGGTGGTGGCCATCCCCCCGCAGTTCGAGACGAAGCCGTCGGTCCGGGGGCTCTCCTGGATGCAGCGCCCCGCGGCGGCGGTCCCCAATGCGAGACCTGCCGCATTGGCCGCCGCCGTGGTGAGTAGGACCCTGGCCCAGGGATGGGAGGAGGTCTCGGTACCCCAGTCGTGGCGATACCCCTCCTCCAGGCGCCGGGCCACCTCGGCCGCCTCCCGGCCCCGGGCGTTTCCGGGCCGCCTGCTCTCGATGAGAAGCACCCCGAACATGGACCCCGTCCCGTAGCGGGCTCCGGCCTCGGCGGGAGAGAGGAACTCCATGCGCTCGATGGTTTCGGGAGGGAGCTGGGCGTAGAGGGTGGCGGGGGCCATCACCGGAACGCCGTCCATGTAGACGGCGGGAGAACGACACCCCTCCCGGTCACGCTGGAGGGAGGACGGTCCCCGGAACTCCAGACAGGTGGTGCCCGCGCCCCGGTTCCGCACCTGGACCCCCGGCACGTACTTCCGGACGATCTCCGCCAGATTCAACTGGGTGTTCCCGGGGGCCATGATGAGGTCCCGGGTGATCTCGTTGCGGCGGGTTCCACGGGCCCGGATCTCCTCCTCCCGCTGGGAGAGGACCGTCACCTCCACCGCCTCCAGCAGGATGGCACTGGTGGAGACCACCGCCCGGATGACCGTCTCCTCGTCGGCGGAGACCTCCACCGCCGAGGTGACGGTCCCGTAAGCCAGGTGCTCCACCCGGAAGGCGTAGCTCCCCACCTGGACCTCCGGGAAGCGGAAGGCCCCCTCCAGATCGCTCACCGCCTCGAAGCGCTCCGCAGAACCCAGCAGTTCCAGCCGGGCCCCCTCCACGGGCTCCCCGGTCCCCTGGTCCACCACCACCCCGGAGAGGGCCCCGTACGCGACCTCCTGGGCGACCACCGGCGGCACCGAGGCCAGCAGGAGCGCGCAGACCGGACCCAGGAGGGCCCCGGGCCGAACCCGGCGCCGCCGGGGGGAGCGTGGAAGGGAAAGGACGGGGAACATCATCTCTGCTCCAGGGACCCGGGGACGGGGCTCGGGCCTGCCATTGTGCCACGGGTCAGAGTACACGACGCCGACGCCGGGGGCCAGTATGATCCAACCCCGATGTTCCTTCCATGGTCCAGCCCGTGGCGGGGGGGGCACCACCAACTCCGGGTGTCGCAACGAAGTGTTCCGGAACCCTCTGCTGCTGCCGGGGTCGGCCATGGGTCGAACGAGTGGCCCCGTTGATTGCCGAGGACCGATGGGGCCGCTCCATTGCGGACCTGTACGGAGGGGTGTCGGGCATGCAGACGGATGGAACCGGATCGGTGTTGGACGGCTGGGTGGATGCGCTCATTTTGACCGCCGGCGACTGGGTGGCGAGGATCATCCTGGCGGTGGTCATCTTCCTCGTCGGGAGGTACGTGGCCCGTCTGGTCCGCTCCCTTGTGGTGCGGGGGATGGAGCGGGGGAAGATGGACGTCACCCTCCGGGGCTTCCTCTCCAACATCCTCTACTGGACCATGCTGACCCTTGTGGGGATCGCCGTCCTGGGGACGCTGGGGATCGAGGTCCTCTCCTTCGTGGCGATCCTGGGGGCCGCCGGGCTTGCGGTGGGACTGGCCTTCCAGGGGACCCTCTCCAACTTTGCCTCCGGGGTGATGCTCCTCCTTTTCCGCCCCCTGGCGGTGGGAGATGCGGTGTCGGTGGGAGGAAGTTCCGGGGTGGTTCGGGATATCGGGCTCTTCACCCTGGAGATGGACACCTTCGACGGCGTCCGGATGATCGTTCCCAATTCGAAGGTCTACGGGGAGACCATCACCAACTACTCCACCAACCCCACACGGCGCATCGACCTGGTGGCGGGAGTCTCCTACGACGACGATCTGGAGGTGGCGGGGGACGTCCTCCGCCGGATTGTGACCTCCGACTCCAGGATCCTCCCTGAGCCGGAGCCCACGGTTGCGGTGACGGAGCTTGCGGACTCGTCGGTGAACTTCACCGTCCGGGTGTGGACCACTGCAGAGGACTTCTGGCAGACCAGCTGGGACCTCACCCGGCGGATCAAGGACGACCTGGAGGCCGCCGGCTGCTCGATCCCCTACCCGCAGCGGGACCTGCACCTCTTCGATGCCGGAGACGACGGAGAGCCGGGGGACGGCCCTGGCGAGGGGGAGTCGGAGGAGATTCCGGGGAGGGAGCCCACCCGGCGCTCAGACGCCGCCTGAGCCTTCCTCGGTGCCGGTGAGCTCATCCAGCCGGTGGAGGAGGAAGCCCCGCTCCACCGGGTTGGACACGTGGTGAAGGGCCGCCCGATAGGCCTCCGCCGCCTCCCCCCTCCGGCCACTGCGGCGGAGCAGGTCTGCCCGGGCGGCGTGGAAGAGGTGGTAGCCCTCCAGGTCCCCGTCCCGTGCCAGGGCGTCCAGCAGCTCCAGGCCGGCCTCCGGACCCACCGCCATCCCCACCGCAGCCGCTCGGTTCAGCGCCACCACCGGGGTGGGGAGGAGGGCGTGGAGCCGGGAGTAGAGGGCGGCAATCTGCATCCAGTCGGTGGCCTCCGGGGTGGAGGCGGTGCCGTGGAGGGCCGCGATGGCCGCCTGCACCTGGTAGGGGCCCGGTCGACGGTGCACCAGCGCCCGGTCCAGCACCTCCACCCCCTCCGTGATGGCGGCCCGGTCCCAGAGTCCCCGGTCCTGCTCCTCCAGAAGGACCATCCGCCCCTCCGGGTCCGTACGGGCGGGGCGGCGGGCGTCATGGAGGAGCATGAGGGCCAGAAGCCCCAGCACCTCCGGCTCCCCCGGGAGGAGGCGCACCAGCGACCGTCCCAGGCCGATGGCCTCGGCGCAGAGCTCGCTCCTCACCAGGTCGTCTCCCCCCGTGGCGGCATACCCTTCGTTGAAGATGAGATAGGCCACCTCCAGGACGGAGTCGAGGCGCTGGGGGAGGAGCTCCGGGGGAGGGATGCGGTAGGGAATCCCGGCATCCCGGATCTTCCGCTTGGCCCGGACCAGCCGCTGGGCCATGGTGGCCTCCGGGACGAGGAAAGCCCGACCGATCTCCCGGGCGGTGAGCCCCGCCACCGCCTGCAGGGTGAGCGCCACCCTGGCTTCCGGAGAGAGCGCCGGGTGGCAACAGGTGAAGATGAGTCGGAGGAGGTCGTCCTCCACCCCCCAGCCGTGGCCCGGGGGCCCCTTGGGCGCCTCCGCCCCACCCCCCCGGTCCAGCTCCTCCGGCGGGAGCGTCACCCCCCGGACCCGACGGCGGCGCCGCTGGTCCAGCGCCCGGTTCCGGGCGGCGGTGGCGAGCCAGGCCACCGGCCGCTCCGGGATCCCGTCCGCAGGCCAGCGCCGGAGCGCCGCCGCCACGGCCTCCGCCAGGGCATCCTCCGCCCCCTCGTAGTCCCCGTCGCACAGCCGGATCAGGGGGGCCAGGAGCGCCCCCCGCTCCCGCCGGAAGAGCTCCGCCACCACCTCTCCGGCCCGGTCCGGGAGGCCGGAGAGGTGGTGGTCCGGTTGGGAGCCCCTCAACCGATGGCCCACACCGGGCGCACCTCCACCGGCCCACTGGCCGCCGAGGGCACCCTCGCCGCCCAGGCGATGGCCTCATCCAGGTTCTCCACCTCGATCAGATAGAAGCCCCCCAGCTGCTCCTTCGTCTCGGCGAAGGGGCCGTCGGTGGTCACCACCCGCCCCCCCTGAAGGCGGACGGTGGTGGCCGCGGGCGTGGGATGGAGCGCCTCTCCCCCCCGGAGGACCCCGGCCTTCATCAGGGCGTCGGTGAACTCGTGCCAGGGGGTGATGTCCTCGTCCGGATTGGCGTTCTTCTCGTTGTCGTACAGCAGGAGTGCATACTTCATGGATCCTCCCTCATGGTTGATGGAATGGACCGGTGGTGGATCCGGAGCCCCGGCTCCGCTCTCCTCCACCGCCCCGGGGGGTGCTCCCCCGTATGCTGGACGCGCCGCCCCCACCCCACTCGACAGCCGGGGAAGCCGGGGCCTCCACGGCACCGCCCTTGCTGCCCGGAACCACATGGCAGAACGCTCCGATGTGCCCCCGGTCCTGGAAGGATGTGCCCTCACGAAGACCTATCGTATGGGGGAGGTGGATGTCCATGCCCTGCGGGGGGTGGATATCGCCCTGCGGGAGGGGGAGTTCATGGTGCTCCTGGGGGCCTCGGGGAGTGGCAAGTCCACGCTGGTGAACCTCCTGGGGGGGCTGGATTCCCCCACCAGCGGCGAGATCCTCCACCGGGGCCGCCCCCTCCCCCTCTCCTCCGATGCCGAACTCACCCGCTACCGGCGGGAGTCGGTGGGCTTCGTGTTCCAGTTCTACAATCTGATGCCCAGCCTCACCGCCCGGGAGAACGTGGCGCTGGTCACCGACATCGCCCGGGAACCCATGTCGCCGGAGGAGGCGCTGGAGCTGGTGGGGCTGGCCCCCCGGCTGGACCACTTCCCCTCACAGCTCTCCGGAGGGGAGCAGCAGCGGGTCTCCATCGCCCGGGCTGTGGCCAAGCGCCCGGAGATCCTCCTCTGTGACGAGCCCACCGGGGCGCTGGACTTCCGCACCGGGATCCTGGTGCTGGAGGTACTGGAGCGGGTGAACCGGGAGCTGGGGACCACCACCGCCATCATCACCCACAACGCCCCCATTGCCGCCATGGCCGACCGGGTGGTGACGCTGGCCGACGGGCGGATCGCCTCCGAGGAGACGAACAGCTCCAGGGCCGATCCCGGGAGCATCCGCTGGTGAGGGCGCTGGACCGGAAGCTTGTCCGGGACCTCCGGGGGATGGTGGGGCAGGGGATCACCATCGCCCTGGTGGTGGCGGCGGGAATCTCGGCGTACGTGGGGTTCCGGAGCACCTTCGCCTCGCTGGACGACTCCCTGGAGCTCTACTACACCCGCTACCGCTTCGGCGACATGTTCGTGGGGCTGGAGCGGGCCCCCGAGTCGGTGCGGGAGAGGGTGGAGGCGCTCCCGGGAGTGGCGCTGGCCCATTCCCGGATCGTCGAGGCGGTGCGGATCCCCCTGGAGACCCCGGGGCAACCCCCCCTGGGACAGATTGTCTCCCTCCCCCGGGACGGAGTGCCCCCTCTGAACCATGTCCTCCTCCGGGAGGGGAGGATGCCGGACCCCGCCCGGGGGGACGAGGCCCTTCTCCTGGAGGCTTTCGCCCGGCGCTTCCAGGTCCAGCCGGGAGACACCCTCCCGGTGATCATGGACGGGGTGCTCCGCCGGGTCCGCGTGGTGGGGATCGCCACCGCCCCGGAGTTCATCTACCCCACCCCTCCCGGCGGGGGGATCGCCCCGGATGACGAGCGCTTCGCCGTCCTCTGGATGGACCGGGAGGCCATCGCTCCGGCCTTCCGGATGGAGGGGGCGTTCAACGACCTGGTGCTCCGCCTCCAGCCCGGCGCCCGGGTGCGGGAGGTGGCGGACCGGGTGGACCGGGTGCTGGAGCCGTACGGGGGGCTGGGGGCGGTGGGGAGGGAGCTGCAGCCCTCCAACTACATCATCCAGGGGGAGCTGCAGCAGCTCCGCCAGTTCGCCCTGGTGGTGCCCATCATCTTCCTGGGGGTGGCGGCCTTCCTCCTGAATGTGGTCCTCTCCCGCATCGTGCATCTCCAGCGTGGGCAGGTGGCGGCGCTGAAGGCGCTGGGCTATCCGGACCGGACCATCGGGCTGCACTACCTGAAGATGGTCCTGGCGGTGACCGGGGTGGGGGCGGTGCTGGGGGTGGCGGGAGGGGCCTGGATCGGGAGCGGGATGACCGGGCTCTACGGCACCTTCTTCGGACTCCCCCTGCTGGAGTTCCAGGTGGGATGGCGGCAGTTCCTGGTGGCGGCTGTGGTGGCCGCGGTGGCGGGGGTGGCCGGGGGGTTCGGGACGCTCCGGGGGATCATGCGCCTCCCCCCGGCGGAGGCCATGCAGCCGGCTCCCCCCGCCACCTACCGCCCCTCCCTTCCGGAGCGGATGGGGCTGGGGGCTCTCACCGGACCCTCGGGGCGGATGGTGCTGCGGGAGATCGGAAGGAACCCCCTGCGGACCCTCCTCTCGGCACTGGGGATCTCCATGGCGGTGGCCATCCTGGTGGTGGGGCGCTTCCTGGGGGATGCCACCGACCGACTCATCGAGCTCCAGTTCGAGCTGGCCTGGCGGGAGCAGGTGGCGGTGCAGTTCGTCCGCCCCCTCTCCCCCCGGGCGGTCCGGGAGCTGGCGCACCTTCCGGGGGTGCAGCGGGCCGAGGGGATCCGCACCACCGCCGCCCGGTTCCGGGTGGGGCACCGGTGGCGGGACGGCTCCGTCACCGGATACCAGGAGGGCGGCGAGCTGCGGCAACTCCTGGACTGGAGGGGAGTTCGGCACCCCCTCCCCTCCGGAGGGGTGGTCCTCACCCGGAAGCTGGCGGAGATCCTGGAGGTGGCGCCGGGGGATTCGGTGACGCTGGAGTTCCGGGAGGGCGCCCGTCCCACCCGGCGGGTCCTGGTGGCGGGCACCGTGGACGAGCTCTTCGGACTGCAGGGACACATGGCGCTGGACGATCTCAACCGGCTCCTGGACGAGGCCCCCACGGTGTCGACGGCGCTCCTCCGCATCGACCCGTTGCTGGATGCCGGGCTGCAGGACCGGCTGGACCGCTTCCCGGAGGTGGTGGCGGTGGGTCGCCCGGAGGAGACGGTGCGGCGGTTCCGGGAGCAGAGCGCCGAGGGACTTCAGGTGATGACCCTCCTCCTCACCGCCTTCGCCGGGGTGATCGCGGTGGGGGTGGTGTACAACAACGCCCGGGTGGCCCTCTCCGTCCGGAGCCGGGATCTGGCCAGTCTCCGGGTCCTGGGCTTCACCCGGGGGGAGATCTCCCGGGTGCTCCTGGGGGAGATGGCGGTGCAGATCGTCCTGGCCCTCCTTCCGGGGATGCTTCTGGGGAACCTCTTCGTCCGGGGGGTGGCCTCCACCCTGGATCCGGAGCGCTACCGCCTGCCCCTGACCATCTCGACCCAGAGCTATACCATCGCCGCCCTGGTGGTGCTGGTGGCCGGGGCGGCCAGCGCCCTCCTGGTCCGGCGACGCCTGGACCACCTCGATCTCATCGGTGTGCTGAAGACCAGGGAGTGACGAGCATGACGGAATCCACGAAGACCGGGGGTACGGGGCGGAGGCGCCTCCTGTGGGGGGTGGCCGGAGCCGCCGCGCTGGTCCTGCTGGTGCTGGCCCTCCTCCCGGACCCGGTGCCGGTGGACCTGGGTGAGGCCACCCGGGGAACCCTCCGCCTCATCGTGGAGGAGGACGGGGTCACCCGGGTGCGGGACCGCTATGTGGTGGCCGCCCCGCTGGCGGGGACGGTCTCCCGCATCCAGCTCCGCCCGGGCGACCAGGTGAAGGCGGGTGAGGAGGTGGCCCGGATCACGCCCCTTCCGGCCCCCCTCCTGGACGCCCGCTCCCGGAGCGAGGCGGAGGGACGACTGGCGGCGGCCCGGGCGGGGGTGGAGCGGGCGGCTGCAGAGGTGGACCGGGCCACGGCGGCGCTGGAGGCGGCGGAGCGGGAGACCGGCCGGCAGAGGGTCCTTCTCCAGGAGATCTCCGGGTCCACCTTTGCGGTGGAGCAGGCCGCCGCCGCCGAGCGGGCCCGGCGGGGAGAGCTGGAGGCAGCGCGGAGCGGAGCCCGGATCGCCGCCTCGGAGGAGGCCACCGCCCGGGCGGCCCTCTCCCGCATCACCGGGGGGAGCACCGAGTCGCTCCCGGTCTCCTCCCCGGTGGAGGGGGTGGTCCTCCGGGTGCACCAGGAGAGTGAGGGGGCGGTGCAGCCGGGAGCCCCCCTCCTGGAGGTGGGAGACCCGGCCCACCTGGAGGTGGTGGTGGACCTCCTCACCACCGATGCCGTCCAGGTCTCGCCCGGGGCTCCGGTGACGCTCCATCGGTGGGGGGGGGAGCCCCTCACCGGACAGGTGCGGCGGGTGGAACCCTCCGCCTTCACCCGCCTCTCCTCGCTGGGGGTGGAGGAACAGCGGGTGAATGTCCTCATCGATCCCCTGGGGGAGGGGTGGGACGCCCTGGGGGACGGATTCCGGGTGGAGTCGCAGATCCTGGTCCTGGAGACGCCGGAGGTGACGAGAGTCCCGGCCAGCGCCGTATTCCGATCGGGAGATGGATGGGCCATCTTCCGCGTCGACCAGGGGCGCGCCCGCCTGGTGGAGGTGGAGGTGGGGGAGCGGACCCCGGAACTGGTGGAGGTGCGGGCGGGTCTGGAGCCTGGGGACCGGGTCGTGATCTATCCCGGGGATCTGGTGACGGACGGGGTCCGGGTGGAGGCGCGCTGACGAGACCATGGGAGGCACGGGGCGGCCTCCGGAACCGGAGGAAGCGAGAGCATGACACGACGCAGCAGCGGCAGCGGACCCGGGGATGGCCGATGGGGAAGGGCGGCGCTCCTGTCCGTCCTTCTCGTCCTGGCCGGATGCGCCTCCACACCGGCCCCCGGCGCCCCTTCCCCCCTTGAGGGTTCCCGCCACGAGACCCACCGGGCCACCCTCTGGGTCCAGACCGCGGCGGAGTTTCCCGCCCTCTTCCTCCAGGCCTACCTCTGGGGAGTGGCGCTCCTCCCCCAGGCGCTGGATGACCGGCAGTGGACGGCGGCTCCGGTGGAGCAGCGCTCCGGGTTCCAGGACCTCCCGCCTGCCGTGGTGCTGGACATCGACGAGACCGTGCTGGACAACTCCCCCTACCAGGCCCGCAGGATCGAGGCGCAGGGGGAATTCACCCCCGAGAGCTGGAACGAATGGGTCCTGGAGGCCAGGGCGAAGCCCCTCCCCGGAGCCCTGGAGTTCGTCCGGACGGCGGACTCGCTGGGGGTGGCGGTCTTCTACGTGTCGAATCGGGAGGCGGAGCTGGAGGAGGCCACCCGGAAGAATCTCCTGGAGGCGGGCTTCCCCCTGGGGGACGGCACCGAGGACCGGATCCTCTCCCGGAGTGAGCGCCCCGACTGGGGGAGCGACAAGACCACCCGGAGAGCCTGGATCGCCTCCCGGTACCGGATCCTGATGGTGGCGGGGGACGACCTGAACGACTTCGTCCCCGCCCGGATCTCCCGGGAGGAACGTTCGGCCCTGGTGGAGCGGTATCGGGACTACTGGGGGGAGCGCTGGCTGATCCTCCCCAACCCCATCTATGGCTCCTGGGAGAGTGCCGTGACCGAGTGGAACCCCGACCTGACCCCGGAGGAGCGCCGCCGTCTGCAGGACCGGGCGCTGGATCCTGCCCGCAGCGGAGTGCGGCGATGAGCCGGGAGGGGGGTGTGCTGTCGGCGGAGGAGGCCCGGGCCCTCTGGGAGCGGGCCATGGAGCTCCAGTTGGAGGCCGCCCGCCGGAAGGAGGGGCAGGAGGAGAGCCGTGCCATGGTGGTCCGGGATGACCCGGGGACCGGGTTCCGCCTGGAGGATGTCACCGAGGCGGCCCGGGAGGCGGGGATCTCTCCCGAGTACATGGAGATGGCGCTGGCGGAGCAGGAGGTCACCCGGAAGCGCCAGGATTGGAAGAATGGAAAGGGAGGGGCGGCGGCCCGTCGGCTCCTGGCCCCCCGGGACACTTCCATCCAGGTCTCCCGCGTCATCCGCAGGGAGCCCGGGGAGGTCCTGGCGGCCATGCAGAGGATCCTCCCCCACAACCCCTACGGCCTGGTCCTGGAGGATACCCGGGGGGACGACCCGCTGAATGGGGGCACCCTCATCTTCAAGGCGCCCTCCATGCAGACCTACGCCTACGGCAACACCTTCTCCATGGAGATGGCCTGGGGAACGGTGACCCACCTGCTGGTCTCCCTGTGGCCGGTGGCGGGAGAGGAAGACTCCCCCTCCTCCACCGAGGTGGTGATCCGGGCTCCCCTGGTGGAGCATGATCGCCAGAGCTATTGGCTGGGGCTGGGGATGACCGGTACGCTGGGCATCATCGGAGGGGGGGGCGGACTGGCCGCCGGGCTCGCCCTGGCCGGGGCCGCCGCCCTGGGCCCCCTGGGGCTGGCGGCGGTGGCCGTGCCCTCCCTGCTGGGGGCCGGCGGTGGGGGTGCCCTGGGGGTCTGGGGCTCCCGGGGGACCCACCGCTACGGAATCCGGAAGTCCCGGGAGGCGCTGGAGAGCCTGCTCCAGGTGCTGGACGCCAACACCCGGACCCGGGGGAGCTTCCCGGTTCCCCGCCCAACCGGGGCCCCCGGCAGCGGGACCGGCCCGGGTTCCGGGGACTTCGGAGGGTTGGGGGACTTCGGGGGCGGCGAAGACTGACCCTTCCCGGCCCCCGGTGGCCTCCCGGCGCTACTAATCCTCTTCCAGCACCAGCCGTGGGATCCGCCGCTGTCCCCGCAGCGCGCTCCCCCGACCGGAGAGGCTGGGGTTGGTCATGAAGAACTCGTGGGCGCTGAAGGACTCCGGCCCCCCCCGCACCGGATGGTAGTCCCCCTCCCCATCCATGATCCAGCTCTGCGCCTCGTCCTTCAGGTTGGCGATCATGATCTGGTTCAGGATCTGCCGGTGCACCGTGTGGTTCTCCACCGGCACCAGGAGCTCCACCCGGCGGTCCAGGTTCCGGGGCATCCAGTCCGCCGAGGAGATGTACACCCGGGCGTCCCGGGAGGGGAGCCGGTGCCCGGCGCCGAAGCAGACGATCCGGGAGTGCTCCAGGAACCGCCCCACGATGCTCTTCACCCGGATGGTGGGGGAGAGTCCCGGAATGCCGGGGCGGAGGCAGCAGATCCCCCGGATCACCAGATGGATGGGGACCCCCGCCTGTGAGGCCCGGTAGAGGGCATCGATGATCCCCGGATCCACCAGGGAGTTCATCTTGGCCCAGATCCCCGAGGGCTTCCCCGCCTGGGCGTTGGCGGCCTCCGCCTCGATCTGGCGCACCAGGCTCTCCCGGAGGGTGAAGGGGGCCACCGCCATCTTCTCCATGGCCTCCGGGCGGGCGTACCCGGTGAGGAAGTTGAAGACCCGGGCCGCATCCCGGCAGAGCTGCGGGTCCGAGGTGAAGAAGGAGAGATCGGTGTAGATCCGGGCGGTGTGGGGATGGTAGTTCCCCGTCCCGAAGTGGGCGTAGGTCCGCAGCCCCTTCCCCTCCCGCCGCACCACCAGCGTCACCTTCGAGTGGGTCTTCAGCTCGATGAAACCGAACACCACGTGCACCCCCGCTCGCTCCATGTTCCGGGCGAAGGTGATGTTGGCCTCCTCGTCGAAGCGGGCCTTCAACTCCACCATGGCCGTGACGTTCTTCCCGGCGTCGGCGGCCTCGATGAGAGCCTTCACGATGGGGGAATCCTCGCTGGTGCGGTACAGCGTCTGCTTGATGGCCACCACGGCAGGGTCCTCCGCCGCCTGCCGGAGGAACTGCACCACCACGTCGAAGCTCTCGTAGGGGTGGTGGACCACGATGTCCTTCTGACGGATGGCGGCGAAGCAGTCGCCCCCGTAGTCCCGGATCCGCTCCGGGAAGCGGCTGTTGTAGGGGGGGAAGAGCAGCTCCGGGCGGTCGTCCCCGATGAGCTGCGACGTGTTCCCCATACCCAGCAGATCGCCGGCCTCGAAAAGGTCGTCGACATCCACGCCCAACTCCTCCGTGAGGAAGTCCCGCATGTCCCGGGACATCCCGGAGGAGGCCCGGAGGTGGATCACATCCCCCCGACGGCGGCGCTTCAGGAGGCTCTCGAACTCCCGCACAAGGTCCTCCGCCTCCTCCTCCAGCTCCAGGTCCGAGTCCCGGATCACCCGAAAGCACCCCACCTCCGACACCTTCAGCCCCGGGAAGAGGCGGTCCAGGTGCAGCTCCACCACATGCTCCAGGCGGAGGAAGCGGGCCTTCCGCCCCGGGAGCCGGATGAAGCGGGAGATCTGGCTGGGGAGGGGGAGGAGGGCGGTCATGGGCTGCCCTCCCCCGGGGTCCTCCGTGGTGAGGACCAGGCTCAGTCCCCGGTTCGGAATGAAGGGGAAGGGGTGGGCGGGATCCACCGCCAGCGGGGTCAGGACCGGGAAGATCTGCTCGCTGAAGAAGTCGCCCAGCCAGCGGGTCTCCCGGGGGGTGAGCTCACCGGGATCCAGCACGGAGATCTCCACCCCACGGAGCTGCTCCCGGAGTGCCCGCCACTCCGCCTGCTGTGCCGCCATGAGCCGCCCGGCCCTCTGCTGGATGGCCTCCAACTGCTGCGCCGGCGTCAACCCGTCGGGGCTGGTGCTGCTCACCCCGGCATCCACCTGACCCTTGAGCCCCGCCACCCGGACCATGTAGAACTCGTCCAGGTTGGAGGCCGAGATGGAGAGGAAGCGGAGGCGCTCCAGGATCGGATGGGCGGGATTGCGGGCCTCGTCCAGGACCCGCTCATTGAAGGCGAGCCAGGACAGCTCCCGGTTGATGAACCTGGAAGGCGACGAGAGGTCGGGGGTGGGGGGGATCTCCGCCTGGGCCTTGCTCACTGGGAACTCCGGCAATTCATTGGTCCGTGTCTGGATCGTGCCGGCCCGCGGGCGGGGACGGTGCACCAACCTACTCGTCCCCCACCGTGCGGGTCACGCCCCGCAATGTAACGGATGAAGACGCTCCTCCTTCTCCGCCACGCCAAGTCCAGTTGGGACGATCATTCCCTGGACGACTTCGACCGTCCCCTGAACCAGCGGGGGCGGCAGGCGGCTCCCCGGATGGGGGAGTGGATGCGGGACCACGACCTGGTGCCCCACCATGTCCTCTGCTCGGCGGCCTGCCGGGCCCGGGAGACCTGGGATGCGGTTGCGGATGAGCTGGGCGAGCCGGTGGAGGCCACCGTCCTCCGATCCCTCTACCTGGCGGAGCCGGAGGGGATCCTGGAGGTGGTGCAGCAGGCGGACGACGGCGACGAGGTGGTGATGGTGGTGGGACACAATCCCGGCTTCGAGGATCTGGCCCGGCTCCTGACCCGCCGGGGGAAGGGGCGGGCGCTGGAGCTGCTGGCGGACCGGATGCCCACCGGGACCCTGGCGGTGATCCGCTTCGATGTGGAGCGGTGGGACGAGGTGGCTCCCGGGGAGGGCACCCTCCTGCACTTCGTCCGCCCCCGGGACCTTCCCGGGGACCGCTGAGGCGACCCGCGCTCCTCGCCCCCGATGGCCGGGGGGGCGAGGGGGGAGCCTCCACTCAGGCCGCCTCCCCCGCCGGACCCCGCTGCCGCCTCCTCCAGATCAGCGCCCCGTAGAACCCCGCATTCACCAGCAGGACCCCCACCCCCAGCATTACCTGGATCTCCCGGGTGAGGGCCCCGGGATAGAGGATCGGCAGGAGGTAGTGCTCCACGAAGGAGCTCCCGATCCCCGCCTCCCCCGCCTCCCTTCGCAGGTGGTTCTCCAGGGGAGTCAGGGGACACACCCACCCCGCGAAGGAGATCATGGCTCCCCAGGCGAAGGCGGGCACATGGAGCCAGGCCACCCGGGGGCGCCGGAGGACCAGGGCTCCCCCCAGCCCCACGAAGAGCACGAAGCCCAGGTGGACCACCGTAACGATATCGGCCAGGAGCGAAGGGATCATTGGCGGAGGCGATCCCTCCGGCCCCCCCGACAGCCGCCCCCGACCTGGCCCTGCGTCACGAAGGGGAAATAAACGTTGCGCCCGGGGGAGGGGGCTCCGTAGCTTCGAAATGTTCCAATCCGGGTGGGCGCTCCAGGACCCTTCCGGGCGTCGGCGTGGGGTCTTCCCGCCAGGGGGATCCTCAGGGCTCGGCCCAGACACCGTGTCCGGAATCCCCCCCATTCCGACGCGTCTGTTCTCCAGTGGATCCTGCCACCTCCCCGGGCCGGCAGCTCCCCGTGACCGAGGTCATCGCTCCAGGTTCCTGATCGCACCGTTTCCACCCGATCCTCCATTCTTCCGACGGGAGTCGTCATGCCCACCGCACCGACCTACCCAGGGGTGTACATCGAGGAGGTCCCCAGCCAGGTCCGCTCCATTGCCGGGGTGGCCACCTCCATCACCGCCTTCATCGGCCGGACCCGCCGGGGCCCCGTCAACCGCCCCGTGCAGATCCAGAGCTACGCCGACTTCGAGCGGCGTTTCGGCGGCCTCTGGCGGGAGAGTACCCTCAGCTACGCCGTCCAGCACTACTTCATGAACGGCGGGGCCGACGCCATCATCGTCCGGGTCTTCAACAACAACGAGGACGAGGACGGGGATGCGGGGCTCACCGCCACCTATACCCTGGAAGGGGCCACGGGTCTCGTGCTGGCCGCCGCCAGCCCGGGGGCGTGGGGGGACAACCTGCAGATCTTCGTCGATCACGACGTGGCCGACACGTCGGATGACACCCTGTTCAACCTCACGGTGAACGAGGTTGTGGGGGGCGAGACCCGGGCCTCGGAGGTCTTCCGCAACCTGTCCGTGTCGCCGGATTCCCCCCGCTTCGTCACCACGGTCCTGGAGCAGCAGTCGGGGCTGGTGCGTGTGTCGGGAACGGTCCCCGAGGACCGCCCCGACGTGAACACGGTGGCGGCCGGCGTGACGGATCCTGCGGACCGCACCCAGGTAGGGGGCGACGGCGTGGCGGTGGGCTTCGACCAGATCGCCGATCCCGACCTGGCGGGAGACCGGGAGGGGATCTGGGCGCTGGACCATGCAGACATCTTCAACCTGATGTGCATTCCGCCCTTCACCCGGACCACGGACGTGACGGCGGAGACCTGGACGGCGGCCCTCACCTACTGCCGCACCCGGCGGGCCATGCTCATCGTGGATCCGCCCTCCAACTGGACCTCCCCGGACAACGTCCTGGACGGCACCATCGGGGTGGATGGCACGGGCTCGGACGTGCCCGCCCGGGACCCCAACGCGTCCGTCTACTTCCCCCGGATCCGCATGGCGGACCCCCTCCAGGAGAACCGCCTGGAGACCTTCGCCCCCTGCGGGGCGATTGCCGGGATCCATGCCCGCACCGACGCCCAGCGGGGGGTCTGGAAGGCCCCGGCGGGGCAGGACGCCACCCTCTTCGGGGTGCGGGAGCTGGCCTACCGGATGACCGACGGCGAGAACGGCCGCCTGAACCCGCTGGCGGTGAACGCGCTCCGCACCTTCCCGGTGACGGGGAACGTGGTCTGGGGCGCCCGGACCATGCGGGGGGCCGATCGGCTGGCGTCGGAGTGGAAGTACATCCCGGTGCGGCGGCTGGCGCTGTACCTGGAGGAGAGCCTCTACCGGGGCACGCAGTGGGTGATCTTCGAGCCGAACGACGAGCCGCTCTGGGCCCAGATCCGGCTGAACGTGGGCGCCTTCATGCACGACCTCTTCCGGCAGGGAGCCTTCCAGGGGAGCAGCCCCCGGGACGCCTACTTCGTGAAGTGTGATGCGGAGACCACCACGCAGAACGACATCGACCGGGGGATCGTGAACCTCCACGTGGGCTTCGCTCCGCTGAAGCCCGCCGAGTTCCTGATCATCCGCATCAGCCAGATCGCAGGCGACATCCAGACCTGATCCCCCAGACTTCGGACCTGATCGGAGGAGGTGCATCGTGGCCCAGTTCAGCGTGAACGCGAACCGGTTCGATCCCTACAAGAACTTCAAGTTCCGTGTGAAGTGGGATGGGCGGTACGTGGCGGGGATCAGCAAGGTGAGCGCCCTCAGCCGCACCACCGAGCCCATCGAACACCGGGAGGGCGGGGACCCCAGCACCGTCCGGAAGTCCCCCGGGCAGTCGAAATACGAGGCCATCACCCTGGAGCGCGGGGTGACCCACGACCTGGAGTTCGAGCGCTGGGCCAACAAGGTCTGGAACTTCGGATCCGGCCTGGGCTCCGAGGTGTCCCTCCGGGATTTCCGGAAGGACATCATCCTGGAGGTCTACAACGAGGCGGGGCAGCTGGTGCTGGCCTACCGCATCTACCGGTGCTGGGTCTCCGAGTACCAGGCCCTCCCCGAGATGGATGCCAGCGGGAATGCGGTGGCCATCCAGACCATCAAGTTGGAGAACGAGGGGTGGGAGCGGGACATCGACGTCTCGGAGCCCTCCGAACCCGCCTTCACGGTCCCCTGACGGCCTGCTGATCGATGAACCCGCTATCCGCCGCGACGCTGCTCGACGTGTGGGAGCGGGGACGATCGCAGTCGTTGGTGGGGCGCGGTCTCCTCCTCCTGGGTGCCGCATCGCCGGAACTGTCTCCGGACGTGCTGGCCACCCTTCCACTCGGGCGCAGGGATGTTCGGTTGTTCACACTCCGGCGCTGGACCTTCGGGTCCGGCGTGGAGGGGGTCGTGGACTGCCCGGAGTGCGGGGAGCGCCTGGAGCTGGCCTTCGATCTGGACGATCTGGGGGTGACGGAGGTCGGCGGGGCGGGGGGGTTCGGGGAGGACGGGGTGATGGACGTGGAGGTGGCGGGGGAGCGGGTGCGGTTCCGCCTTCCCCACAGCCTGGATCTGGAGGTGTTGGCTGGGTTGGATGACCCGTCCCGGGCCCGGGCGACGCTGCTGGAGCGGTGTGTCCTGGAGGCGGACGGGGGGGAGTCCGGGAACGTGCACGCTCCCCTGACCCCCGCGGTGGCCACGGCGGTGGCGGCGGCCATGGAGGCGGCGGATCCCCACGCCAGCATCCTCCTGTCGTCGTCCTGCCCCTCCTGCGGGCACGGCTGGGACACCCCCTTCGACATCCTCACCTGGTTCTGGGACGAGATCGAGGCGTGGGGGAGGCGGCTCCTCCGGGAGGTGCACGTGCTGGCCCGGGCCTACGGCTGGTCGGAGGGGGACATCCTGGGGATGAGCACGTGGCGTCGGCGACACTACCTGGAGCTGGTGGCGGGATGACGGATTTCCTGGATCGGATCGTGGCCCGGGTGCTCCCGGTGCAGTCCAGGGAGGGGGTGGTGCGCACCCGCCCCCGGTCCCGTTTCGAGCAGGGTGTGGG
>Ga0076930_100837_pt1 | contig 22512 bp, 10 predicted proteins | sample HotLakConsoUCCRE_FD_71149 | JGI IMG/M metagenome (GOLD analysis project Ga0076930, IMG submission 71149) | Hypersaline microbial mat communities from Hot Lake, Washington, USA - Hot Lake Consortium UCC-RE (version 3) (version 3) ...
CTGGCGTTGCTGAATAGCGGTATGATTTTGCAAAAATTTGAACGAGGTTCCAATACCTAGAGTGATTGGTTCATACCTGGAATCAGCAACGCCTGGACACTCGTTAACCGCAACGTCCCGAGAATACTATTCAACTGGCGAGGGTATCCCTCGTCTGTAGCCGTGACGGTTTGGCAAAAAACTCCCCAATCACGGGCGTGACATGTGCTCGCACTTGTGCTCGTACCGTCGATTCAATCGCCCCTAAAGTCGAGACCGGATGCTCCTGCTCACAAGCGTCCTGATACAGTAACTCCGCGATCCGCTGGCTGCACTGGAGAAGTTCTTGTTGTTCGGCTGGTGTCATCGTGTGCCCTCTTGAGTTCGATTCCCTTACTCTAATTTTTCTCTCAAGAAAGTGACCTGCTCCCCTTTAACTCCTCTTCGGCCCAGCTCATCGTCATACTCCTGACATAGATGGTCTTTTGAAGACTTGAGCTTAGCGCGACTAGTAAACCTTGAAACCCTTGATAAATCTAAGTTTATTTGCTTCCTTATCTATCCATATCTACTTACACCTAATCCTAAGAGGCATTTTGGATCAAAAATGTCACGATGATTGGTCTTCCATATCTATTTTTTGGCATCCTTATCGGTCGGTGGTACCGCTGAGGCAAGTGCTTCAATCGCCATCGATCGCGGCCTCGGTGAGCAAACACTCGCGCTACTTTATAGTTTTGTATCGGGAAATCGCTCAAACCTTTGCATCACATGCGTTCTGGCGATTTTAGTCGGGGTTTACTCAACTTCGCTCAACTTCAATTAAATCAATTCAACTTTAAGCAACTTCGTCGATTCGTTACTAAAACGACCGCTAAGGCTAATCGTTAATTTCCTGAGGAAGCGCTCAAACTACTGCGGGCAAAGACTTTCGGGGACTTGGAAATTGTTGAGAAAGATGCGACTAAAGCATAGCCCATTGGGGCTATCGCTCGATGAACACTGCTGCCTTACCGGACTGGGCCACCCTGGTGCTAGAAGCCGCTTTGGCAGATGGGGTTGTGGCGCTGTTGTTGACCGATACTGAACGAAAACGTCCCTTGTTGAAACAGTAGGGTGTTGAAGTGCAAATTACCAGGTGCAAGGTCTGAGTCTAGCATGATTACCAATGCCATAGTGTCCTAATTTGCTCTATTAAACTAATTAACAGGTTGGATGATTCAGGTTGTCTTGAAACAAATGGATTAGTTGTGTTGTTACCTTGAGGTGCAGGAAAATCTGGGCAGGTTTGCCGATAAGGTTGGGCAGACGGAAAAATCTGTTGCCATTCTGCTTGAGTCAAGTTACGACCAGCGGTACGACAGGCAAGAGTGATTAAACCTTCCTCACTCACAAGCCAGAGACGCGCATCGTTACCACTACCGCTAAGCAACAAATGACCATCAGGGCTGAAGGCAAGCCAACCAATTCCTGCATTATGCCCTCGCAAAATAACAGGTGCAGCTGTAAAATTGTCAGGATTCCATAGGCGAACTGTCTGATCATTGCTAGATGTTGCCAACCATTGACCATCGGGACTAAACTGGACATTAAAAACCGACCCTCGATGGTCTAAAAGCTTGTAAGGCTCTTGAGCTAGATGCCTTACATCCTGTACCTGTACCTGGTTATTCCAGGAACCAGCAGCTAACCACTTCCCATCAGGACTAAAAGCCACCCCGGAGACTCGAGTATCTGGACCAAATTCAATCTTTTTTACTGCGTTATCGGAAGGATTAGAATCTGCCAAATCCCATAGGCTAGCAGTACCATCCCAGCCTGCGGTAGCTGCCCAGCGATTATCAGAACTGAGAGCAACCCCAGCAACGATATCATGATGCGGTAGGATTCTTGGGTAAGCAGATGGATCAGAAGCGTTCATATCCCATACCAGAGCAAATGCATCATTGCTATAATGCAGATTGTCTCCACTTCCACTAATTAAGTATCTTCCATCACGACTAAAGGCCAGGCTTCGGATTGCCGATCGATGCCCTAGCAAAATGCGTGAATCGGCTCCAGGATCGGTTGCAGTCAAATCCCATAGGCGAATGGTCTTATCCCAACTTCCAGTTGCCAGCCAATGATCGTCGGGACTAATTGCTAACTTATCAATCTGGTGAGTATGCCCCTTTAAAACAACAGGATTGGCAGCAGGGTTAGAATCTAGTATTCTCCATAAGCGTGCTGTTCCATCAGTACTAGCCGATGCTAACCAGTGACCATTTTGAGAAAAGGCTAAGTCTCGGACGTATTGAGTGTGTCCGGTTAGCAGGAACGGCGGGCGTGAAGGGTCGCTTCTGCTCCAAAGCCGGATGATACGGTCACGGCTTGCAACAGCGACCCATTCAGGGCTTAGGGCTACAGCGAGCACTTCGCTTTGAATACTTCGATAAACGATCGGGGCATTTAAACCATCAGGAAGCTTCCATAACCGAGCTTGAGTATCTTGGCTAGCAGTAGCTAACCATTTCTCCTCGGGATCAAAGGCCATCGCATTAACCCAACCTTCATGTCCTCGCAAAACAGTAGGTGGTGTTAAAAGATCGTTCATATCCCATAATCTTGCTGTGTCATCGGTGCTAGAGCTAGCTAACCAATTTCCCTGAGGACTAAACCTTAAAGAACTGATATTGGAGGTATGCCCTCTTAGTTCAAAACGGCACACGTTGTAATTTGCATCTGTCTGACAGTCTTGAGATCTGCGTTGGGAAGGGTCTAAGCTTTTCATGTCCCATAGTTTGATGTCTTGCCAGCCAGTCGCTAACCAGTGACTGTCAGGACTAAAAGTAATATCGTCAAACCACCCTTGATGAGTCCCAATAATGACAGACGGAATAGTGGATGCCTTAGAGATGTTTTGCTCTGCTAGATTCCATACCTGCACCGAGTAAGAAATTGCCGCTGCTACATGTTTTTCATCCGGACTAAAGGCAAGTCCTCGAACATGATTCTCAACAAAGCGTTGTCCTTGTAGGATGATCGATCTTGGCGATGAACCAATATTTGCAATATCCCACAGGCGAATACTCTCCCCATCCTTGTAATCTTTTTCAGCAGTAACTAACCATTTGCCAGAGGCACTGAAAATAGCTTGTTCAACTTCAGAAGTATGCTCCTCTAGCAGCACTTGCTGAGAACCAGGAGCAGAGGTTGCTATATTCCATAATCTGACTGTTGTGTCATTGCTAGCAGTAGCTAACCATTGGCTATTAGGACTAAAAGCTAATGTGTTAATCTTTGCTGTATGACTTGTTAGTGTTAGAGCTGGGAGAGCAGTATTAGCGAGGTTCCAAAGTTGAATTTGAGTACCATTACCGATCGCTGCTAACCATTTGCCATCGGGGCTGACTGCGATCGTCCTCATTTCTCCAATTCTGCCCTGCAATATCGTGGGGGGAAGATCAGGAGCGCTTTTATTCCACAGTTGTACAGTGCCATCTTGACTACCTGTTGCCAACCACTTGCCATCGGGGGTAAATGCAACCGTAAGCACAGGCTCCTCATGTCCAATCAGCGGAATTCCTCCGATCTCTCCTAACAGCCGATGTAGTAACGCCCCAGCGTCAGTTTCCTCCAAAATATCTAATTTGAGCGATTCGATTGCCAGCAGCAGGCTGCGTTGAGAAAAAGTATCCCGTAGAGCTAATGCTTGAGCCGATAATGATTGTGCTAATTTCGCTTTGTCTGCTTCATCTTTTGCTTCATTTGCTATGTCTCTTTGTTGTGTAGCGATTTGACTCTGCTCTTCTGCAATGACTCGTTGCTGTGTAGCGATTTGACTCTGTTCTTCTGCAATGGTTCGTTGTTGTTCGGCTTCTTGTCGAGAGGTTTCTGCCTGCTGGCGTCGTTGTTCAGCAGTGCCCCTAGCATTTTCTGCTTTTTGTCGTAGCTGTTCTGCAATTTGCCTCTGTTGCTGTGCAATGACTCGTTGGCCATCTGCATCCTCCCTAGCGTCCTCAGCAATTACTCTTTGCCTCTCAGCTTCCGCTGCCGTCTGTTCTGCAATCCTCCGTTGATTCTCAGCTTCAAGTCTTTGTCTTTCAGCTTCAGCTGCCTCCAATCTTGCCTGTCCATATTGCCACCAACCAAATGCTGACAGGGGCACTGAGGAGAACAAAACTAATCCAATTAAGACGATAGCTGCTCGTTGTAATCGTTTTGCCCAGTTGATGGGAAAGTGACTTTTGATCCAGCGATCGTCAAAAACAACCCTGTAGATAGCATTACGAATCTTCAGAATTTTGCCGTCTCGTTTCACTACACCAGAAAGTTTCAGGTGGGACTTGAAGATCGACTGTTCTTCGTCAATTACTGGTGGACGACTCCGAAGAACAGCCTGATAAGTTGTCAAAACCTCAAAAATATTGGGTGCTCGCTTAGTCATCATGTCTCGCACAAATTGCAAGTTATTGTCTTGCTCACTCATTGGGCCCAAAAAAACTCTGGCTACAGTCTGCTCGACCACATCTTCAGACCAATGGTCAGGCTGCTCATCCACCAACGCTCGGCAGAGCCGCTGGGTCAAATAGGGGTGTCCTCCTGTCCATACCCATATCCAATGAAGCGCGCGCTGAGCCAGTTCATCAGGCAACCCCAACCCTGCTGCCAGGGGCAACGCCTCTGCCTCAGTAAAGTCTGTCAGATCTACCCGTTGACCAATATTAAACGGGGTACGCTTTGGGTCGCGAATGAGATCTGCTGGAGTGGCTACCCCAATTAGCACGAAGGAGAGACGGCGAAACACTGCATCGGTTGAGCGGGCCACATAGAGATAACGAATGGCCGCATAGAAATCGTCAGTAAAGTCGAGACTCAGAGTCGTGTCAATCTCATCCACAAAAATAACGATGGGTTCTTCGACTTCTGCTAACACCACTTCTTGAAAAAAACGAGTCAGTCGCAGGGTATTCCCCGATTGGCTGTGGGTCTGCCACCACTGTTTTGCATCCGTAGACAGTATCAGCTGACGAGCGACCAGATCGAGAAAATCGCTGTACCACTGATCAGCCGTTAGCTGTGTGCCAATCTGAGTTAGGTCAATAACGACTGGCTTAATACTTTCATCAATGAGTTGTTCCGCCGTGCGAATCATCAAACTAGACTTGCCCAACTGACGCGGCGTCAGTACGTAGGCAAAGGCAGACTCTCGGCACAGTTGTAGCAGCTCTACATCGGCTTGCCGAGAAATGTAGACTCCCTGCTCATTGGCCTGGACAGTGCCCCCAAGGGTGTAAATGTTGGGTTCAGCCATCCAAATGCTCCCTAAAGTAATCTCTGTAAAGCTGGCATCGTGGCAAAGTTTGCTGACCTTCTCGCCGCACCAGGCCAGCCGCAATCAATAACCGGGCAATGCGTTCATCTGAATACGTTTTGTTACGAATCACCTGAAGCAAGCCCTGTACCAATTCCTGCTTGTCATAAATCCGGAACAGGTGATACCGCAGGTGGTCCCCAAAAGGACCGCGATCGGTTGCGGCCTGTAGGAATAAGTCTTCAACACTAATCTGCTGGCTGGCAACCAGATAGAGCGCTCGTCGCACTAAATAGGGATGCCCATTTAGCAGCGCCATCAATTGGTGTTCCTGAGTTGAGTCCAGAGGTCTGCCGTGGCTATGATTCAATTTACTCACCTGAGCAGGGGTGAAATCCTCCAACAGAACCACTTCACCCACATTGAAGGGAGACTGGTTTAAGTTCGCAATCAGATGGTAGGGTTCCGTGGCTGTCACCAGAGCTAAATCAAACTGTTTCCACATTCGAAACATGGGCAGTGCCCGGTTGTTGTGCCAACTGCGCAACATGCTAAAAAAGTCTGAGCGGTAATCGGCATCAAACATCCGATCCACTTCATCCATTGCCAGAACCAGAGAACCACCCACTTCTTTCAGCACATGGTTCTGCATGTACAGGGTGCAGCGCTTGGTGTTTCCGCTGCCCTCCTGCCAGTAGTCATCTACTCGATTCGCAATCTCTAAATGCTCCGTTAAGCTGGTACAAAACTGGTGGTAAAAGGTATCAGCAGAGCCGAGGGTATCCTGGTCAAATAGTTGAAAATCTAGATAGACCACCCGCTTGCCAGCTTTGATGGCTGTATCAATGGCCCGTATGAGTAGTGAACTTTTGCCCATCTGCCGCGGCCCCTTAATCGTCAATGTGACCCCATGCCGCTGAATCGTCGCCATTGCGGCGGCATCAGAGGGTCGTTCCACATAAAACTTAGACTCCGGGTCCATCGTCCCTTCGGCTGATTCTAAAGAGATTGGCTGAGCCGAAGGACGGGGTTGGGGAATACCTGCTTCAGATTCAGGCAAAGAAGCGGTGTCCGTCAATTCCCGTTTGCTATTTTCTGAACTGATAGTAAGAGGGCTGCCAGCAATGGCTCGAAGTAGCTCCTGCACCAATCGAGGCGTATCCTCTGGTTTCTCCCAAAAGGCCCAGTTAATACTATTCAGGTAGGCGCTTAAAGGATAGGTAAACGGCTCTCGATAACCCAATCGCACCGGCAAAATGGCAGGCTTGCCGTATTGTTTCCCCAAGTGGTGAGCCGTCTCAATCTCGCCCCTGACCATTTCACTGCCAATTGAGGTAGAGGTTAAAAAAGAGATTAGGAAATCCGATTGTCGCAGTTCTTGTTCAATCCTCTCTGCCCAAGGTGTGCCAACCACCATGGTCTGGTCAATAAAAACATCATGGTATTGACTTAGCGCCTGAAAGACTTCCATTGCCACCGATTCATCAGGCAAAACACCCCGTTTGTAACTAATAAAGATGCGCGAGCGGGAACCCGCAGGTACCGGCTCAGCCTTACTGTCCTCATCTGGAGTTGACTTGTCGGGGGGTATGTCCTCTCCAGATGAGAATGAGGTATTCCGCTGCTTGATTTGTGGTATTTCTGTTTCTGGGATGCCCTCTAAGTCAATTGCTATGAGACCAAATTCAAAGGCATCAGCATAGGTTCGGCCAGCCCCTAAGGCATCGTAAAAACCCTTGGCAAACTCAATGGCCGCTCTATCGCCAACCGCCTGGTTCATACCGACGACGCAGTCAATGTGTTGATGAATGGCGTCGGCCTGTACTTCTGAGTAGCAGGCATTGAGCAATACACATTCAACCTTTGTGCGGAACAGCTTAAATAACCGTACTAAAGATTCTGTACTTACGGGTTTGAGCATTCCAATGTCATCTTCTAGGACTAACCCGCGATCACCAGCTCCATGTCCCGAAAAATGCACAATCTGCGGCTCATGGTTTAGTAGCGCCTGCCGTAGGTCACGGGGACGAACAGCCCATTTAGAAATAATTTCAAACTGGTCGCGAATACGCGCCTGTTGCAGACTCGCTTCTATCTCGCGCACTTCCTCATCAAGGCGAAGCCTTTCAGTATTTTTGGGATCTGCGGTCAGAATTAGAATTTTCTTCATTGGGGGAAGTGAAGAAGGGACTTAGCCTTAATGTGAAATAGGGACCACAGGATGGGCATTCCCGGACCTAAAACGGTCACTCCAAACCTCTTTCTGTCTTAGTCGGTGAGCGGTCACCATCTTCAGAGTCGGAAGCTGCATCATCAGTAGGAATTACCAGTTCTCGAACAACAGGCTTATTATCAGAATACGTTGGTTCTACTTTAAGGCTCTGAAACTCATTCCGCTCCGTTTTAGTGGGAGAGCGATCTCCACTCTCTTCGGCACTTTTCTGAGAGCCTGGAATAATCAGATCCCTAACTACTTCCGAGCTTTCTGCTCCCTTATTTTCTTCCGTCATAGTGGCTGCACCTTATTGTGTAGACGATTCTAACCCTCCAACTTCCACCGCGCCCAACGCCCTCAGAACCCCAACTTGGGCAGCGGTTAACCCCGTAGCCCCCATAATATTCGTTCCTTCATAGGGACGACTGCTTCTTAATACCCTTAAACACTCCCCTGTTTCGGTATTCCAGATTCTAATCGTGCCATCGTCGCTGCAACTCGCCAGCACCTGCCCATCATTGCTAAATGCCACCGACCACACAATCTGGCTATGGCCCTCAAAGGCCTGCAAGCAATCCCCAGTTGCCGCATCCCAGAGCTTAATAACATAATCTTCGCCACCACTGGTCACCCGCCGCCCATCCGAGCTAAAAGCAACAGCCCGAACCCGCCCCCGATGAGCCTGCTGCGACCACAGACATTGGCCCGTCGCTACATCCCAAATCTTCAAGCTCCGATCGCCGCTGCCGCTGGCCAAAAATTGACCACAGGGGCTAAACCCCAGAGAAAGCACCCAATCCTGGTGCCCCTCCAGCGTAGCCAGACAGGCCCCCGTTTCAACCCTCCAGAGCTTAATGGTGTGATCATCCCCCCCACTGGCTATCAACCCCCCCTGGGGGCTAACGGCCACCGCCTTAACCCGGCCACCGTGGCCTTGCAACGTCTGCAAACACTGCCCCGTCGCCACATCCCACAGCTTAATCGTCTTATCGTGGCTGCCACTCAGTACCCCCTGCCCACCGGGGCTGACGCACACCGATTGCACCCAATCCGTATGCCCCATCAACATCTGACGACAGTCGCCAGTTTGGGCATCCCACAGGCGTACCGTACAGTCGTCACTGCTGCTGGCGAGCCAGGTACCGTCTGGGCTGAAGGCAATGCTAGAAATTAAGTTGGTGTGGCCTGATAGGGTGAGATTACACCTTCCCGTCTCCAAATTCCACAGCCGCACCATCTGGTCTTCGCCTCCCGAGGCCAGCAGCGGCGCATTTGGGCTAACGGCCACCGCCACAATCCAATCGCTGTAGGCTTTGATGGTTTTTAAGCAGTCCCCCGTGCGGGTATCCCACAGCTTGAGGGTTTGATCGTCGCTGGCGCTGACCAGGGTATGCCCATCCTGGCTAAACTCCACCAGCCACACCCGACCCGAGTGACCCTCCAGCGTTTTCAAGCATTGGTTCGTTTGGGTATTCCACAGCCGCACGGTCTGATCTTCCCCAGCGGTGGCCAGCAACTCACCATCGGGGCTGTAGTCCACCGCCCAAACCTTAACCGCATAGTCAAGTAGGGTGCCCAGGCGATCGCCTGTTTCCACATCCCAAAGATCAACGGCTGTGGTACTTTGACTGGCCGCAACTTCCTGCCCCCTTGGGTGCAGCGCTATCCCCAGTGCCCAACCCACATCAATGGCCAGCGATCTCAGACAATCCCCCAATTGCAGGTCCCAGAGCTTAACGGTGCGATCGTCCCCGCTGCTAATTAACATCGGCTGGGTAGGATGGAACTTCAGCGCTAGCACCCGGTTACTGTGCCCCGGTAACGTGCGGTTACAAGCTCCAGATTGAACATCCCAAAGCCGAATCTCGGCCTCATTGCCAGCGCTAGCGATCGTTCCCCCATTGGGGCTAAAATCCACCGTCTGTACCCAACTGCTGTGCCCCGGCAACGTGCGCAAGCAGGCTCCAGAGCTCACCTCCCACAGCCGCACCGTCTGGTCATGGCTACCGCTGGCCAGGGTTTGACCATCCGGGCTAAAGCACAGCGCCGTGACCCAGGCAGTATGCCCCTTAAAGCTCAGCACCTGGCGACCATCGGCTACGCGAATCAGCAGAATAGCTTGATCAACCCCCACCGCTAGATGCGCCCCATCGGGGCTAAAGGTGGCCGACAAAATGCAGCCTAGAACCTGGGTGAAGGCTGATTTGGTGAGATCGGCATAGGCAAAGTTCACCTCATGCAGCGCCATACCCTGCAAATACACCTGCCACACCGCCAGATGAGAAAAGTCGTAGCCTTTCAGATCAATGCCCATCTGCCACAGCAGATTGAGCAGGTTTCCGGCGGCATAGCCTGGCTTATCCCTCAGGGTCTCCTTCAGCTGAGCCAAGAGCTGGCTGAAGTGGGCCTGGGCAAAGTCACGACTGCCAAAGGTCTCTAGCAGCTTAGCCGCCAGGGGCTTTAGCAGCAGGCGAATTTGGGCCTCTCGCAGGTAGTCTTTAGCCTGGGCATTGACTAAAAACTGATGGTTGAGCAGGCCAATGTCAAAGTCGCAGATTTCTTGATAGATCCGGTCTATTAAGCGATTGACCAAGTACTCCATCACCACGGGCTGTTGTGAAAACCGCACCTGATCATCGTTGAGAGGTAAGCTAGTGGATTTTTCAATCAGCGATCGCCGCTCTAACGACAGCAAAGCCTCCAGCAATTCTGATTGAGACGTAGGGGGCATTAGCCCTTCTCGAATATCCTGGGGCAGCACCCACTCGCGATGCACCGCCACCCACTCCATCACCCGCTGCTCCAGGGACGACAACCGGCTGAATTGTTGATCAATTAGATTGGCGACATCGCCAAAAATGGGGGTGCCGCAGGCTAAAAACTGCTGAATACTAGCGTTAAACAGCTCCTGCACCGTGGTCGAGACAATGCGCAAAGCCAGGGGATTGCCCCCGTAATGCTCCACTAAAACCTGGGCTTCCTGGGCCGATGGGGTAAGCCCCCTAGCGGTTAAAAGCTGCTGGCCCGGTCGATAACCCAGCCCTTGGAGACGGAGCGATCGCAGCCCGCTCCCTTCCCGAGAAAATAAACCCAGGGGTTGCTCCCGACTGGTAAACACCAAACAGCTCTGGTGACGGCTCTCGGCAATGCACCGCAGAATCTGACCGTAGCCCTCGTAGCCAGGGCGATAGGCCCCGGTGCCATCCTGCCCCTGAAGCACAGACTCGACGTTATCGAGCACGATCAGACAGCGGGCGGTTTGTAGACACCCAATCAGCTGCAACAGTTGACCATCCCAGGTTTCTGCTAAGGGTACAGCCTGGCGGGGGGACAGAAATCGAATTAAGTCAGCCAGCAGCGGGTCGGCGGGTGGAGCGTTTCGCAGCGATCGCCACATCACAACCTCAAACTCACCGCTAAGCTGCTCAGCCAGCTTCACTACCAGGGTTGTTTTGCCCACGCCCCCCATGCCCAGCACCCCCACCAGGCGGCAGCTATCCCTCAAAATCCACTCCTTCAGCACCGTCAGCTCATCACCTCGCCCGTAAATCGGGGGAATTTCTGGAGCATCTCCCCAGTCTTGCCAGGCTACAGACTCTTTTGAGATAGAGGATGGCGGCGGCGCTGTGGTTTGGGTGGCCTGGTGAGACTTGAGGGGGCGGAGGCGTTCCCATTCTTCATCGAGCTTGGCTAGATTGGCCGCCACATCCCGCCGTCGATGCCACAGCTTGAGGGTAAAGTGCCAGTCCTCGGAACCCTGGGTAACAGGGCGATTATCTTCCAAAATGCCGAGGAAATCTTGCAGCCGCTTCAATGATTCACGAATCTGCTCAGGGGTGAGCTGGCCCTCGTAAGCATCTTGCGTTGTCAAGTAAACCAGATAACGTACTTTAGTTCTGACAACCAGTTGCCTATCGGTCTGCCAGTTTAGCTGTAGCCGTACAACATCAGGCTCGGCCAAATCTTGGTTAGCGTAGGCCAAAAGTGCTGCCAGTAGGCGTTTCGTGCGCTGCTTTACCTGGGGTCCGTAGTTTGGTCTTGCCATCTAACCTGTCTAAAACAGCCAAGAAGTTTGGGGAATCCCCAAACCTTTTCATAGACTCTCGTACTCTACCCAAGATTCTATAAGGCTTTCAGCTAAGAGAAACACTGATTAGCTTTGGGGTAGTTTCCCTAGTGATAGTGAGTTCAAGACTTCAGAAGAGCCTCCTTACCTAAGGGAAATACCATGATTGACCTCGGCTCCTATCTTCGCTGTTTTGCTCAACGATCAAATACTCACATCTCTCACTTACCCCTGATTGGTTGGGATCAGGATTGGAGCACAGCAGCAGGGCAAGGAATCCGCATTGGCGTCTTGGATACTGGCTTTGCCGCCGATCTCCCGGATTTAGCCGGTGCTGACGTTGTCAGTCAGAATTTCACTGGCTCAAAACCGAGCCAAACACTACCTACCGGGCATGGTACAGCATCTGTCTCTTTGCTCGTGGGCCAGGGCAAGTCTCTTATTCGAGGAATTGTTCCACAGGCCCTTCTATTTGCAGCTCAGGTAGTAGGAAAGGACGGATACGCCAAACCAGAGGCTGTTGCCAGGGCAATTACCTGGTTAATCGCTTCCGGGGTGCACATCATTGCCATTCCCTTAGGGGATGGCATCGGGTATCCAGAGATCACCTCAGCAATAGTTGAGGGCAATCAGCAGGGAGTATTTTTTCTTGCATCTGTAGGCAATGATTTTCCAAAGCCAACGATGTTCCCAGCATGCCTACCCCAAGTGGTTGCTGTAGGAGCTTCAGATTCGCAAGGAAATCTTCTTCCAGGCTGTTGCAGGTTACCCAAACTTGACTTGGTCGTACCAACCGCTAATCTCTTTGTTCCCGATCAAAAAGGTGTCTTTCAGCTATTCAGTGGGTCTTCAGCCGCTTGTGTTTTAGCCGCTGGAGTTGCTGCGCTAGCTCTCTCGCACCGATCAAATCAGGACAAAACAGCTCTTCTGAAATCTCTCTTGCACAAACCATCAACTTTAAACCTTGGAGAATTCCATGTCTGAAATTATTGCTTCGGAAATGACTGAGACAACTCATCCTAAACTCAAAGCATTAGCAGATCGTGTGACAAACACTTTGCGGCTAAGCCTTGAAAAGGCAATCGCCCATCAGGCCGATCCGACTAATTATCCGCTATCTGCAGACCCCAACTCATTTGAACAGGCAAGCTTATCCTACTTCAATGCCTATTTTGAATCCCGTTTGCAACAGTTATCTGCCAAACTAGGCCCTCAAAAAGCTTTAGAGGTTCAACCTCTACTAACGGCTCAGCGCAAGGAGGTGACAACTAAAGTGATGACCAACCTCAAAGCTCCTCAAAACGAGCGAGCTGTAATGTATGGAGATTTAGCTCAGGTGAATCTCCAGCTAGATAGTACGGTCATTCAGCAGGTACAGGCCATTGGTATACCATCAACAATTAAGCTTTCACAACAAGACTTGCTCTCAATTAATTCATCTATTGCCGGAGTTCAAAGAATTTCGGCAATAGATGACTCAGGCTTAACGCCTCAAAGTGCACTCAACGTTTTAGAACTTCGGGTTAGCAAGTTGAAATGTCTAGATAAAACTGATGCCAACTTCCTGGAGTGGGATGCTGACTCGATTGCTCTCTCTGCCATTGCGACTGACCCCACGGGCCAGGTCTGGAATATTGCTGAGACCCCTATGGGAAGAAATTTTGACAACGGACGTACGGAAACCTACTCCCCATCAAAATCAATCGCTCGATTCGCCCTTGACCGGGGCACAATTTGGCCACGAATCTATCGAGTATCCTTAACTATCGCGGAGAAGGACGATGGTGGGGGGTTAACTGCTTTTTCAGATCGAATCTTTGCGGAGGCTTCCACACTGGTAGCTGATGCCCTTGACGATGAAGTTGGAGAAACTTGGGCTGAAGCAATTGTACGAGTCATTGTTCAGGTTTTCAAAGAGCTATGGAAGTGGATTATTGAGGTATTAGGTCTAAGCGATGATGTCTACCCCCCCCAAATAGTACAGGTCAATATGCCTTCTTTTGGTGCTCGATTCAGCGGAGCAGTAACCAGTCCTGAGAGAAAGATTGTGTATAGAGCCCACGGCGGAGTCTACGAACTCTACTATGAATGGCATCTCTCTAACGCCACTCCCATGTCTGTAGTATCCTCTGGCCCCAGAACTGGAACAGGCTCTGGCACCGGGGTCGTTTCGGCTGCATTGGTAGCCAGTCAACCCAGTGAAGGAGTGCCGCTAAGGCTGTATTGGAGCCGGCAACGGGGTGATAACTTCACCACAGCGACTTCAAAGGGCCGCCAGGATGCAGAAGCCGCTGGGTACAGTCCTGTTCGAATTGAAGGATACATATTGCCTGCATCGCAGCGCAATACAGTACCTCTTAATCTGTACTGGAACTCGGCTCGGTTAGATAACTTTGTCGGTGCAAGCCAGCAAAGCCAGCAAGAGATAGAGGCCAATGGGTATAGGTTTATTCGCACTGAGGGCTACATTTTCTCTGCGCAGCAGCCAGGAACAGTGCCACTTAAGCTCTACTACGGAGCCACTAGGGGAGACTACTTCACTACAGCTACTGAACAGGGCCAACAGGATGCACGAGGAGCCGGATACCGCCTGGTTCGTACAGAGGGATATATTTTCCCAAGAGCCATTGCTCTTCGCGCACACAATGGAATGTATGTCTGTGCAGAGGCAGGAGGCGGACGCGAACTAGTTGTGAATAGAAACTGGATAGGTAAATGGGAACCCTTTCTAATCATCCGGCTAGGCGAAAATAAGGTCGCTCTGCGAGCCTTTAACGGCCAATATTTGTATCCAGAGGATGGGGGTACCCGAAGAGTAGTTGCGAAAGCAACCCAAATTGACTCTCGTACTATCTTTGAAATGGTTCATATTAGTGGTAGTAAGCTGGCCTTCAAAGCCCACAACGGCATGTACCTTTGTGCTGAAAATGGTGGAGGGCAGGAAGTAGTTGCTAATAGACCCAGGCTTGACATTTGGGAAACCTTTGAAATCTTTGGGGCATAACTCTCCGACTTAACAAACCGTTTCTACCAATAAAACCGATCTCTCGGGATGCTTATTCAGCGCAATGAGGGATCGGTTTTCCAGATTCGTTAAACTCATCGGGTTGGGTCCCTTGCTCTGTAGAAAGTGACCTGCTCCCGATAGGCTTATTAATTCATTGCCAATTGCCGACCAAAACTAGCGGTGCCCACTTGCCGGGATTGCCATTGAGATCTTTTTCGATAGCCCTAACCTGTGCCTGTTGCAGAGCTTTTGCTTTAGTCACAGCAGGCTCTTTTAGCTGCTCATAAAATATCGGCATCAGCTCGACCGAAGTTGCACCCGGTAAATTCCAGAGGGAAGCGATCGCACTACGAGCACCCGACTGAATGGCGACTCCGGCTAATCCCAGGGTGGCGCGATCGTTTCCGGTCGCTGTCTGGCAGGCAGTTAGGGTAATCAACTCAAGCGGTTCATTATTCTGCGAAAATTCTTTAATGATCGCTTCTAATTGATTAAACGTGATTTCTTCCGCAAGGCCAGCGGCATTCGGCCCAGTGATGATGAAGGTTTCTTCCGGGACGGTGCTGAACTGGCCGTGGGAGCCAATGTGCAATATGGAATAGCGCTCTTCTTGTAAAGCGGCGGCAAATTGCTCGGTCGTGAACTCTTCGTTGATTAAACTCCGGCTACCTGGCAATCTCTGAATGATTTCTTCAATGGTCAAAGGTACCCCTCTAACGCCCGTCTCATCAAAGGTGCGTCCACTTTCAGTGACGACTTCTTGATCCAACCCTACTGCCAACGCTCGAAACTCACGAGTGCCTGAACTTGAAGCGGTGAGACTTAAAGACGGGGTCGTGGCGATCGCATATTTCTGAATCAGATACTGGCTACCGTCGTAAAGTGCCGACATGGGAATGTTGCGAAGAAAGCTATCTTGGACAAACACCAAAGTTTCTGTTTGGGTACGCTGAAGTTCCGCTTCCAAAGGTTGGATGAGTTGCTCATAGAGGGTTTCCCCATCCGAGCCATCGTATACCCTATCGGTAAATCGGACTAACTTACTTCGAAATTGTTCGGCGGTGGCCTTTAGCTCTGGAGTATCGTTAATCCAATTGATTTTTGTACCGCCGTCGGGCAGGTTGGCAATCAACGCAGTACGGTCTGGCAATACCACAGAAGTAATTACAGTCGTTTGGCGGTCGTCAGCTAGCAGCCGCTCGCGGGCATCGGTCGCAGCGACTAAGACACAGTTATCCCCAAAAAAGTTCTGCAGTTCCGCCAAGCGCAGCGCATCGACCGTGCGCAGAGTTTCACCAATGCGCTCCTCATCGCTAGAAGCCTCTACCTGTTTAGTGGCTAAATCGGAGGGTATGGTCGCAAGCTGTAGCTCAATATATTGCCGATAAATGGGCTCAACCGAATCGCGAAAATCGAATTGCAAATCGCGATCGGCTGTGAGAATATCTGCTCGAATGCTTTCTAAAGTAGCGATCGCTTTTTTGTAAAAGTCTGCTGCTTCGTTAGGGCGATCCTGTTGATTGAGAATTCGTCCCATCTGCCATTCCCACAGATAGAGGCTATCAGCAGATTCTAAAGCGTTGGTCGCAGCGAGTTGAGCTAAGTTGGTTAATTTAGTAGCTTCTGCCCAATCACGCTGACATTCAGCCAAGTGCCCGAGTTCGCCCAGGGCAAAAGAAGCTGCTCGATCATCGCCAATTTGAGCCGCAATTTGCCGCCCAGTTTGCAGCCAACGAGTGACTGTTTCTGGCTCGGGAGGATCGCCACAAGCAAAGTTGCTTTCGGCAACGCGATAAGATTTGGCCAATCCAATGGCCGCATAAGCCGTTCCGCGGCTAGGGGGTAACTGCTGGATCAGTTGAGACAAACGTTCCTGAGAAGATAGAACAGTACGCTCATCGGTATTCAGGAGTTGCCTGTAAGACAGTAGGCTGGAATGAGATCGCAGCTCGGCCCTTAAATCAGATTGGGTCTGTGCTGCCTCAATGGCCTGAGCAAAGAACTGACGTGCAAGCTGCCTCTCCTCTGTCGCTTCGCTTCTGAGTCTGACAGAAACGGGTACTGAACCACCTTGCTGATTGTCTTGTAGGCCAAGTGCTTCAGCCGCCTCAGCCCGGAGTTCTTTCGTGCGGGCTGTGCGGCCATAAAGGTTGGCAAGGCTGTTGAGCAGCGGTGCTCGATACTGCACCAGGTCGGTTTCGCCGTCGGCTAAGGTTAGACCTGCTTTCAAGATCGACTCTGCCGTTTCATAATCGCTGCTGAGACGGTAGGTCTCCGCCAAGCTGCCTAAAGCTGCGACCTGCCCCGGGCGATCCTGTTCAGTTTCAGCAATTGCATAAGCCCCACCAGTGCAGCGAATGGCGACTTCTGATTCTGGCGTCAGGCTGACATTGTCACCACAGAGCAGAGCGGCAGCTCTTTGTTGCTGACCGATATTGATATAAACCTGGGCTTGCTCAGTCAGCATCCGACCAAATTGAACGGTGTTGTTGCTCGCCTGGTAATCCGTTGCCGCTGCTTCCCAACTGGCGATCGCGGCTTGAGTTTCGCCCACTTGTTGATAGGCCCGTGCCAGATTTTCGTGCACGATCGCTCGGTCGCCAGACGCCGCTTCCGACATCAGGGTAAGTGCCTGCTGCCAGGCGGCGATCGCTTGTGAATACTCGCCCGCCCGATAAGCTGAGACTCCCTGCTCCACCAGCACCGCAGAATTGGGCGTCTGAGCCCATGCAGGCAGGCCTAATCCACTGCTGCGGTTGCTGGGTAAAGGCTGCCCCATCAGTAAAGCTAGCCCCAAACTTCCAGCAAAGAGTAGCGACAGCCAGGGCCGCAGGCGAAAACGACGCAGCAGATGTCTCATGTGATGTCAGGGATTAAAAGACGGATAGATGATCGTACTAAGACTATCAGCTTCACGAAAGGTCGGAATGTTTTGACACGAACACTTTTATTTTTGAGAGCACTGGCTTAACCAACCGCAAAAGGGGCGATCGCGCTGGCCGAAAACGGCAATCTGACTAGTCAGTAAACAGATCTATTTTTCAAAAAGTAGGCAATCACGATTGTCATGATGATGAAATTGAGCTGGCGAAACTGCTAACTAGCTTCACAGAAAGCGTACATGACTGACATTCACGAAAATCATATCTTTTACACATCAAGAGAACAGCAAAGCCGATCGCAAAGGTGCTTTTGAAAGCAGGCTTCAAGCATTATCAAAGCTGTCCTTGACTGCCCCTAAAAGATGGAAAGGTGATTACATGTCTACAACGCTTTACAGCCCCAAAGCCTTAGATTCTACAAATACAACGACAACTGATTTTCTGATTGCAAACAGTAGTGTTACGGGTACCAACAGCACTGCCCAAGGTTTTCCCTCTGATCCGTTAGTTGGCTATCAATGGTATTTACATAATCCTACTCCTGGATTATTAGATCTGAACGTCGTTGATGTATGGCAAGACTACACTGGCCAAGGCGTAGAAGTTGCGATTGTTGATGATGGCGTGCAGTGGTGGCATCCTGATTTAGCGAGCAACTACTCGACATTTAAGGACTGGGATTTTGCCAATGGTGACACCAGCGCTAGCGGAGGTTTTAACGATAACCACGGGACAGCTGTCGCCGGCATTATTGGCGCGACCGGCAACAATGGCATTGGCGGGGCCGGAATTGCTTACGATTCCACTTTATTTGGCTATCAAGTTGATACTTTCCAACAAATTGCGAGTGCAATTATTTATGCGTCTGGACAAAATCAAGACGGATATGACGGTGAAGCAGATATCGTCAACATCAGCCTGGGGAATTCCGATCAATCTTTCTTCGATTCGTTTTTGAACTCTCAAGACCTAGCCGTCTTGAACAATGTAATCGATCAAGCGGCTGTAGTTGGTCGGAACGGTCTGGGGACGATTTTAGTTAAGTCAGCGGGCAATGGTCGCGAAGATAATCAAAACACCAATGCCTCATCTTGGAATGCGAATCCCCACACTATTTCGGTGGCGGCGGTTGATCAAAATGGCTACGTCTCTGATTACAGCACTCCTGGAGCTTCTGTCTTAGTCTCTGCTTTTGGCACCCCAGGGCAAGTTTTTACAACAGATCGAGTAGGGGTTGCTGGTGACAATCCCTTTGGCGATTACATGTTTGACTTTAATGGCACCTCTGCTGCCGCACCGATGGTATCAGGAGTGGTCGCGCTGATGCTGGAGGCGAACCCCAATTTGGGCTGGCGTGATGTGCAAGAGATTCTGGCCTATTCGGCGCGGGGGGTGGGCTCTTTAGGTTCGACCTTTAGCCCCAATCCGTTTAGTGACGAGCAATATAGCTGGACCTTTAACGGGGCGGATAACTGGAATGGCGGCGGCCTACACTTTTCGAATGATTATGGGTTTGGCTTGGTTGATGCGAAGGCCGCGGTGCGTCTGGCGGAAACTTGGGAAGCGACGCCTCAAACCAGCTTTAATCAGGTGGAACTGACGGCTGACTTATTGAATAGTTCGGTGTTAGTGAGTCAGCAGGGAACGTCGTTTAACCAATTTGTGACCACCAACATGGATATCGAGCATGTTGAGGTCGATATCAGTTTTGCCCAATGGTACGACTTGGGTGATTTAGAAGTGCGATTGGTGTCGCCCGATGGGACATCTAGCATTTTGATTGACAATAACGGGGAAAATAACGGCACGCTGTCGGGTGGGCAAACCTCGTCCAGATGGCAGTTTTTCTCGAATGCGTTTCGGGGCGAAGACACGATTGGCAACTGGACGGTGCAACTGTTTGATGCTGATAGCACCCAAATCTCTCCGATTATCATCAACGATATTGATTTGACGTTCCATGGCAGTGCTGCCACCTTAGACGACACTTTCATCTTTACCGAAGAATATTCTGACGTGGCGTCTGGCTGGGCTGGCCATTCGACCTTCATCAATGGCGGAGCGGGCAGCGATGCGATTAACGCGGCGGCGGTGGACTCCAATACAGTGGTCAATCTCGCTACCGGGACAGGGCAGATTGATGGCGTCGCTGTCAGTATCAGCAGCATTGAAGATGTCGTGACGGGTGACGGCAATGACGTCATTGTCGGCAATGGCTCCAGCAATATCCTGTCGGGCATGAGGGGCGATGACAGCTTGATCGGCGGCGCGGGCAACGACAGCCTGAATGGCGGCGCTGGCAATGATGTGTTGGATGGCACAGACCCCACCGTTTGGAATGCTGGGTCAGGCCAATACGACGTGCTGACGGGCGGATCTGGAGCCGATACCTTTGTCCTAGGCGATCAGTTTGAGACTTTTTACAGCGGTTTGGGATATGCCCTAATCACCGATTTTGATTGGACGGAGGGCGACTTATTCCAAGTGCATGGGTCAATGGCTAACTACTCGCTGGGGTATGACAACTGGGCCGGTGATTTAGCTCAGGACACGCTGATTTACTACCAAGCGGATGTCATCGGCGTTGTACAAGACACGACCGACGTTAGCCCAATGTTTGACTTCGTATCGGCTTAATCAATGCTTGTTTCCTTCACCGTTGCGGCTGTTGGGAGACGGGCGATCGCTACTTCCTCGACGTAGCAGGTGCTCACGACTGCCCTGATGAAGCGATGCCTCACCTCGTAACGGCCCAACGGTGAAGTTGATCGCTACTTTGCTTCACCCATAATTTTCGCCTTGGCGAAACCTCAAGTTTTGTCTTGACACCCCATAGGAATTCCGCATATCCGCCATTTCTCTAAATTTCTAGGAAGCGTTAAATCCGGCTGACCATTTCTAGAGATTGTGGGGCCAACGTCACTTTCGACTGCGTAAGTCTTAACCACCTTTTGAACACGGTAATTTTGTAGGAGTTAGCCATGAGTTTCGAAGCTGTATCAAGTGTAAATTTTCGACTTTCCCCTGTACTGGCAATCTGCTTGGCTTTAAGCGCAGCGCCAGTCCTGGCGCAGACCGAGGCTAAAGAGAAATCTGAAGCGACAACCCCCACACCTGATGTCTCGGCGTATTTCAACTCACGGCACTCGGCCTCATCGGCGGCCCCGGCGGATGCAACAGCGACCCAGCAAAGCCCTGATGACAGTGAGCCATTGAGTCAGTCCGCAGATCTGACCCTGTCAACAACGGCCCCTAAGACTAACTCGGCATCATATTCCACCACTGCTGGAGATCTGAACCCGATTGCCCGCGAGGCTGAAGCGATCGCCCAAGCTGAGGACACCGATGCAGATGTGGAGACTGAGGCAACGGCTCCCCCTGCCCCGGTAGAAACCCGAGTTTTGGGCAGCCAAGCCCGCTGGGAAATTGGGGCCGATATGGTTTTCTTGCGGCGCAACATTCCTAGCGTGACCACCTCCATTGATGGTGAAATCAACCCCGATGATGATTCGTTGCGGGGGGACAACACCGCATTGGGGACGGATGCCTTAGATTTCGGGTTGGAGACGGGAGCGCGGTTTTCGGTGGGCTACTACCCTAATGCCCAAAGCGGCTACGAAGTTTCGTTTATGGGTCTACACGACTGGAGCGACAGTGAAACCTTTGTGAGTGGCGGTAACGAAACGCTGCGGGTGGCCTTTATCGACCCCATCCGAGCCGGTCAGGACGATGCGGTGGGTCTCGGCCCCAACAACACCGACCAGGTGGAAGACTTTGTACAGGCCGAAGCCCAGACGTTGAGATATGAGTCCGATCTCAACAGTTTGGAGTTCAACTATCGACATGCCTTGACGCCGCCCTCTGAGCGATCGTATGCCACCCTGCTGGCTGGGCTGCGGTATATGAGCATTGACGAAGGCTTTGACCTAATCTCTGCCGATGGGGCAACCCGGCTGGGAGGCAATGTCGGCACTTACGAAATCAACACTAATAACGACTTGATTGGTTTGCAAGTGGGTCTCGACAGCGGCGTACAGCTAACGCCCAGTTTAGGCTTGGGCCTCAATGTGCGGGCGGGACTGATGCTCAATTTCAACGACCAGAGCAGCACCTTTACGAACGACAACGGCATTCCCACAGTGTTGACGGGGTCAGAAAGCGACACCAGCCTCTCGCCGATGTTTCAGGTGGAGGGCTCGGCCCGATGGGATGTGACGGACAACTTTACCCTGAAGACGGGATATCAACTACTGGCGGTCGGCAACATCGCCACGGCCCCCTCGCAATATGGCCCACTTGAGGAACTCGACTCTTTGGAGCGGAGTTCGGCGCTGTATCACGGCCCGTTTGTGGGGCTAGAAGTCCGATTTTAAGGGACTCGGATTGAGGGATGGGCAGCCCAGAGGTCTCCGCGACCTCTGGGCTACTTGCCGCTAATGACAAGCATCAGTTCTCAGCGACAGATTTGTGAACTTGGTAAACGGGGCTGGCTGTGGCGTGACTCAACCTGATTTTGGCGTTGCTGAATAGCGGTATGATTTTGCAAAAATTTGAACGAGGTTCCAATACCTAGAGAGATTGGTTCATACCTGGAATCAGCAACGCCTGATTTTTGACCACTGCTGAGAGTGAGTTTTGTTTGTGTTCTAGCGGTTAGGTATTAAAGCGATGTTCGACTAACTTTCCCTCATCCCAACCCTTCTCCGCAGGGAGAAGGGCTTTCAGGAGATTGGGTTCCCTCGACCATCGGAAGAGGGCTAGAGTGAGGGCTCGATGTGCAAGAGATTCAGGAAAGTTGCACAAGACGTTATTAAGGCTTATGAAAAGCGCTGTACGAGGCTGATTCATCAACTTATGATGATTGCGTCTAAATTATCTTGCCAGTGAAAATCGCATGAATCCTCATCGCCCAAACGTGCCTATCGGGTTCGCCTCAACGCTGAGTGGCATCGTGATGTTGACGTTGATGACGGGCGATGCCGTTGCCCAACTCATGCCTGATAACAGTTTGGGGGGGCTTTGTTGCATAAATGATTTCTGATGACTGATTTCCGGAATGGGGAGTAATTT
>Ga0076930_100840_pt1 | contig 22456 bp, 17 predicted proteins | sample HotLakConsoUCCRE_FD_71149 | JGI IMG/M metagenome (GOLD analysis project Ga0076930, IMG submission 71149) | Hypersaline microbial mat communities from Hot Lake, Washington, USA - Hot Lake Consortium UCC-RE (version 3) (version 3) ...
CCAATGGTTACCAGACCGCCATGATCGGCAAGATTCATATGGATGGGATTCCCCAAGGCTTTGATTTTTCCATGGTGCTGCCGGGGCAGGGACATTATTACAACCCTGACTTTTTGATAGAAGGAGAGACGGTAAGAAAAGAAGGGTATGTGACCGATATCATCACAGATACCACCCTGGATTGGTTGCAAAACACCAGGGATCCGGAAAAGCCCTTTTGTGTGCTGTACCACCACAAGGCACCCCATCGGGAATGGGAACCCGCACCCAGGCACTATAAGGAATTTACCCAAAGGCAATTTGAGGAGCCTGCCACCTTATTCGATGATTACGAAGGCAGGGGTACGGCTGCCAGAGAAGCAGAAATGAATATTCTGGATCACATGAACTGGGCCGGAGACTCCAAACTTTACCCGGAAACCATAGAAGAATTAGGGATCAGCCCCACGGTGGTAGGTCCAAACAATAACAGTTGGGACATTCAAGCCTTTGAAAGGACCATCGGCAGGATGAACGAAGCCCAACGGGCCGAATGGGATGAGGTGTATGGGCCTATCAACGAAGATTTTAAAGAAAGGTATTCCGATATGTCCGGGGAGGACCTGATGAAATGGAGGTATCAACGGTACATGCAGGATTACTTGGGGACCATTGCAGCGGTGGATGAAGGAGTAGGCAGGGTGCTGGATTACCTGGATGAATCCGGTCTGGCCGAAAATACCATTGTCGTGTACACCTCTGATCAGGGTTTTTACCTGGGCGAACACGGTTGGTTTGACAAGCGCTTTATGTACGAAGAGTCCCTGCGCATGCCGCTGATGGTCCGTTATCCACCAGAAATTGAGCCGGGTACGGTGATAGATGCGCTGGTGCAGAACCTGGATTTTGCCCCCACTTTTCTGGATTATACCGGGGTAGCCGTTCCGGAAGAGATGCAGGGGGAATCCTTCAGGGGATTGCTAAACGGTGAGCAGGAGGAATGGAGAGATGCGGTTTATTATACCTATTATGAATATCCTTCCGTGCACATGGTCAAGCGGCATTATGGGGTGGCCACTGAGCGTTATAAATTGATGCATTTCTACTATGACATCGATGAATGGGAACTCTATGACCTGAAAGAGGACCCCAATGAGATGAAAAACCTCTATGATGATCCTGATTATGAAGCCATAAAAAATGAATTACACGGTAAGCTGGAAGCCCTGCGAGAGCAGTATGGGGACTCCGATGAACTGAATCAGCAATTTATAGATCGGTATTTGAACCAAAAAAATTAATGGTTACCCTCTTTTCATAAAAGACTTAAAAACAGTAAATTCATTCCATGAATGCCAAAAAACGGGATACACTCAATGAACCGGATTTGGAATATGGAAACTATTCCTATGCCGATTACCTGACATGGCAGATGGAGGAAGTGGTAGAGCTGATCAAAGGGAGGATTTTTAAGAAAGCCGCAGCTGCGCCGGGACGTATCCATCAGCATATTTCGGCAAAACTTCTTACAAGACTATATGTTTTTTTTGAGGACAAGCCTTGTCAGGTATATGATGCACCTTTCGATGTACGATTTCCAAAAACATCTAAAGCAGATCATAAGATTCACGATGTGGTTCAACCGGACATTTGTGTAATTTGTGTTCGGAAAAAGTTAGATGAGAGAGGATGCATTGGGTCCCCGGACCTGATCGTGGAAATCTTATCTCCTGGCAATAGTAAGACTGAATTGAAACACAAGTTTGAGTTGTATGAGTCCAATGGAGTCCGGGAATATTGGATCATTCATGCCGAAACCCGGGATTTGCTTATCTATAGTCTTAAAAATGGGAAATACGTACCCTCACCGCTACTTACCTCGGGAGATGTGGTGGAGTCAAATGTGATCGAAGGGTTTACCCTGGATTTGGAGGAGTTTTTTGGAGATATTGAATAATATAAATAATCAATTTCTAATCTTGTTACAATATTATTTAGTTAAGATTCATTTCGATTAGTAACTTTTCCAAAGTTGGTTCCTGACCGTCGGGAAAAATTATAACAAGTGAAAAACTTTGGAAAAGTTTCTTTGAATCCGGTTAGTAATACCTGTTCATTCCTTTCTGAGGTTTTGGCAAAAAACATTATTTTGGCCAATACACCTCACCAGATCTCAGCAAAAAATGCTTCCAGGTCCAGTTCAAATCCCGGTACGGCAGAAGACCTTGGCCTATCCCCGGAAGTCATCAGGCGGGAACTTTGGTACTTGCCTTGGATCAGGGTGTAAATCAATAGTGTCTGTCCGGCTGCATCCATCAGCCAATATTCCTTTACCCCGGATGCTTCATAAACCTCGTATTTATGTTGGAGTTCAAGTTGCTTGTTGCCAGGGGAGAGTACCTCCACCACCAGATCAGGTGCTCCAATGCAGCCCCTGTCGTCTAATTTGTCAAGGTCACAGACCACGCAGATATCCGGTTGTACGACAGTATATATTTTATCGTCTTTTTTGGATTGGACAGGAAGGCGGACATCAAAAGGGGCGATATAGGCCTGGCACTTTTTGCCTTTCAAGAACATGTTTAGTTCTGTATAAAGGTCTCCCGTCAGTCGTTGATGAATCCTGTTTGGAGCTGCGGCAGCCTTTTTGAAAACTTTGCCCTTGATCAGTTCTACCATTTCTTCAATATCCCAGGACAGGTAATCTGCATAGGTGTACCCCCCATAACTTAAATCGGGTTCTTTTACATAAGATTTGGTCTTTTCTTTTTCCATATCTGAATATAACAATTTGGAAGCAAATTTTTTCCCTGGATCAAAAAATTCCCACTTACATTTGCTGGTCTAATTGTTTTAAATTATAGGTGAGCAAATCACTGTGGCCAGGGAGCTTTTTCCGAAATCAGTTTCTTCTCTACCAGTTCCTCCCAAAATGCCTGTGGTATTTTCACCTGCATTGCTTTTACATTGGCCTTGGCCTGATCCGGATATCGTGTACCAGGAATCACGGCAGAAACTACAGAAGGTGCAGCAGAAAACTGCAAGGCAGCAGAGATCAGGTCTATCCCATGTCGTTTGGCAATTTCCGTCATTTGTCGTCTTTTTTCCTTAAATCCTTCCGGCATTTCTCCCCAGTAATTGTAACGGTCTATGCCAGCCAGGAAGCCGGCGTTCAGTGGAGCACCCACCACGATGTCCACTCCTTTTTCTTCACAAGGGGGAAACAACCGATCAAGGGCATCCTCATGGTACATCAGCGAATATTGGGTTGCTGAAAGACATACATCGGGTTCAGCCACTTTAAGGGTTTCCAGTATAGGTTCTATGCGGTTCACGCCCAGGCCCCAACCTTTGATCAATCCTTCCTCCTTCATTTTGGTGAGTTCGGGCATGGCACCTTTGGCTGCCACTTTGAAATACTCCATCCAATTGTCTTTCATATCTCCATTTTCAGGAGAAAGGTCGTGGATAAAAACAATATCCAGACTGTTGATGCCCATTCTTTGCAAGCTGTCCTCAATAGACCTGCGCACCCCTGAAGCACTGTAGTCGTACTCATAATCAAAAGGAGAGGCCTGTTTCCAGGAGTTGTTTGTTGGTGCGCCCTTGGCCGCTTTTAATATCCTGCCAACCTTTGTGGCCAGTACATAATCTTCTCTTTTTTGATTGTGTAGAAAACGCCCAAAGCGCCGTTCGCTTAAACCCAGGCCATACCAGGGAGAGGTATCAAAAAACCGGACGCCGGCCTCCCAGGCACCTTCCAATGCCAATTGTGCCTGTTCATCGGTGGTCGGTCTGAAACCATTCCCTATGGCTACGCCTCCAAGGCCAAAGTTGGCTGGTAAATTTACTTTAATGCTATTCATTTTTTCTTTCGTATTCTCTGGGTTGCTAAGTCCAAATCCGGGTAGGTAGGTAGCCATCCCAGCTGTCAAACCTGCCTGCAGGGATTTTTGTATAAAATTTCTTCTGCTGTTCATTTGGTAATTTTTCAATCAGTAAACCCTCCGGTTTTTCTATATTCCGGTTCAAGTTAAAACCCAAACCCTTAGGGAAGTAAGGGTCTTATGCCGTTTCTTTTCCGATGGAAAATAAATTTTTAACCTGTTATAGTAAAATTACGGTATATGAAATTGCAAGGCAACTTTATCGGGTCCAAATGCCTACCAAGCCCCTGTCTTTTCCAAGCAGAGGGTCGGCTTCAGGCAAAGGAACCTGCACTATATTTTGCGCCGCTTCAGGCCTTTCCCCCTCTTCGCCTTTTAAAAGGTCAGGCCGCTTTCCATTGGGATAAGCACCTACAACGGTAAAGTCAGGGTCATGACTGAGGCATTTGTGTCCTACTCCGGCAGGAATAATCATGACATCTCCTGGTTTTACTTTTATTTTTTCACCCTTTTCACCCCCCATAAGGAGGAGTGCCTGTCCCTGGAACACCCCCAGGACTTCGTGGGTATTGCTATGGTAATGATGAAAATCATACACTCTCCAACGCCAGTTGTTGTTCCAGTTGTTGGAGGAAAACCTGTTTTCCAGCCATTTGCCCCCTTGCTCCCCGGTTTCCTTAAAGACAGCCTGGTAGAGCAGAAGGGGTAGTGAACTGTTGGGGATGATACCATCGTCCTGAAAGTAAATTATTTTTGGTGCAAGCATGTTTTCATCTTTTTGATTGAGTTGGGAATAATTTAGGTTTTTGCCGGCATTTGAGCAATAAATACAAGATTCTTTTTTAATTCATTGATAAATACCTATTTTCGATGGTAATAAACCCAGATTACCTTTCATGTCTAAGGAAAACCCAAACGATAAGCCCGGTATTTGCCCGGATGACGAACAACTTTGGCACCAAATCAAGGCAGGTGAAAGGGTCGGAATAGAGGGCTTATATGGGAAATACATACAAGAACTTTTCAGGTTGGGCATGTCCATCAAAGGGGACCGGAGTTTGGTAAAAGATTGCATTCAGGAGGTTTTTTTACAAATATGGCAATACAGGTATTCGATTAAAGCCACTGACAATGTTAAATTGTATCTTTTTAAATGTCTAAGCAATAAAATCCATAAAGAGGTAGGCAAAGATAAAAAACAGTATGGTCATCTGGATCGGGAACTGAAGGATGATTTACTACATGAGCAAGAGGAAGAGGTAGAAGGTTCCTTTGAAAAAAGAAGAAATCTAATAAAAGCCATAGAGTCCTTGCCTTCCCGGCAACATGAGGTGATCCACCTTTTATATTTCGAAAACCATTCCTACGAAGATATTTCTGTCATTATGGGAATAAATGTGCAATCCGTTTATACCCTTGCTTGGAAGGCCATTGCAAATTTAAAAAAGAGATTAACCATGATTTATCTATTCTTATGGATTTTTTTAGCCTGAAAATTTTTCAAATTTATATTTTTCCTGCTTTATATTATTATATTTTTAATTAAAACATTTGTTAATTAATTTTTCTGTAAAAATAAAATTTTTTCTTTGGGTAGAGGATAGATTTTTAATTGTCAAGACTTATGTGGGTGAATTTATTTCAAAATGAATATTTCCAATTATACCACAGAGGATTTTGTTTTGGACCCATCTTTCAGAAAATGGGTGATTCAACCGAATGCAACATCAAACATTTTATGGGAGCGTTTGTTGGCAAAAAACCCTTCCAAATACAAAGAAGCAAAAAAAGCCCGTGCACTCATTCTTCGCTTGAACACCAAAAATCAATCTAAACTTACGGAGGCTGAGGTTGCGGACATGTGGAAAGAAATTGATCTCAAAATGTCAGAAACATTTCTGGGGGAAGGTATTATAAAGGAGGATAAAGTTATCCCTATCCATTCCTACAGCACTTTGGAAAGAGGGGCTTCAAACAGCCCAACCCGGTATAATCCTTTTGCCAAATTCAGTTTCAGGGTAGCCTGTATTCTGGCCATGGCCATTGGCCTGGGCTACCTTTCAGGTTGGCTGGTGTCCGTTCCCGTTATTCCCGAACTACATTCGCCTGTACGGGAATATGTGCACCACAAGACGATTCCCGGTGTTAAGTCTCACCTTACTTTAGCTGATGGGTCCCTGGTTATTCTGAATTCGGGGAGTGAATTGAGGTACATTAAAAATTTTGAGAAGGGCAGGAGAGAAGTTCAATTAAAAGGAGAGGCTTTTTTCAGGGTAGCCAAGGATTCCCTGAGGCCTTTTATTGTCCATTCTCGGGAGACAAGCACCACTGCTTTGGGCACTAGCTTTAACGTCAAGGCCTACGAGGGAGAAACATTGGACGTTTCCCTGCTGACCGGAAAGGTAGCCATAAACAGGGAGGAGCTGATGGAAGAGCCTATCACTTTACTTCCGGGAGAAGCTTTGAAAATCAATACGGAGAAGAACCGGTTGGAGAAAACCGGCTTTGACCAGGAGCTGGTGATGGGATGGACAAAGAAAAGGATCATTTTTCAGGAAACCCCATTAATGGAAGCCATCAGGGTACTGGAAAATTGGTACGGGGTCCAAATTTCAATAAAAAACAGGCCCCTCAACCCTGTATTGCTTTCGGGGAAATTTCAGGATGAGACCTTGGAAAACGTACTGGAAGGACTGAAGTTTTCGGCAAGATTTGATTTCACAATTGATAAGGAAGATGTAAAAATCATATTTAAAGAATAAGAAAATTTGCCTATGAAATAAACCGAATCTTAAGAAAGGCCGGGAATGCGCCAACATCCCCGACCAAATCAATCTCCGGAATAACTCCTAATTGCATTCCGGGGGATGTTCATCCTAAACCATTCAACATAGTTTTAAAACAAACAAAGTAAAGGTATGAAAAATCTTATACTATTACATGTTATACGCATGACCAAACTATTTACCTATGCGTTTCTGATACAGTTCTTATCTATGAGCTTTTTGTTTGCCTCAAATGGAAATGCTCAGGTGAAAGATATTGAAGAAGTAATGTTATCGCTTTCCTTAGAGCAGGCAAGAATTGAAAAGGCATTTTCAAGTATTGAGAAAATGACGGGTTTCATTTTTGTGTACACGGATAAGGAATTGAAAGGTACTCCAAGGGTAACTACTAATGGAGAAACTCAAAGTGTTTATAATTTATTGTCGGTAATCGGCAAACAAACCGGATTGTATTTCAAACAGGTTAACCGGAATATCCATGTCAGGAAGTTGCCGCCGCAGGCCCAACAGGATCAGGTGTCTGATCTGGGGGCTTTATTGCCGGTTGCCATAAGCGGCACGATTACCGATGAAAATGGGGACCCGCTGCCGGGTGCTACGATTACAGTAGAAGGCACCTCAGCAGGGACCGTGTCAGATATTGATGGTAATTTTTCCATTGACGTGGATGAGGGAGCCGTATTGGTAATATCCTTTATCGGATACGAGTCCAGGAGAATAACGGTTTCCAATCAATCCCAAATCGATGTTCAATTAGAATTGGATGAATCCGCTTTGGAAGAGGTAGTGGTAGTGGGATATGGTACGGTGAAAAAAAGTGATTTAACTGGAGCGGTTTCCCAGGTAAAATCAAAGGAAATCAATGCATTTCCTACCACCAATGTGATGCAGGCCCTTTCAGGAAGGGCTGCGGGGGTGCAGGTGATCCAAAATACTGGAGCCCCGGGATCAGGCATTAGTGTTCGTATCAGAGGTACCAATTCCATTCAGGGAGGAAATGAGCCTTTATATGTTATTGATGGTTTTCCATTTTCAGGAAACCCAACAAATTTAAACAGTTTCGATATTGAAAGCATAGAGGTGCTTAAGGATGCATCGGCTACCGCTATATATGGCTCCAGAGGGGCAAATGGGGTAGTATTAATCACAACGAAAAGAGGAGAAGAGGGTACAACTAAGGTAGAATTGGAATCAAGTTACAGCATTCAATCCCTTCGAAAGAGGTTGGATCTTATGAATGGTCGGGAATATGCGGAACTTCAAAACATTCAAGCTGAAAATGACAACATCCCCCCTTATTTTTCACAGGCTGAGCTGGCTGATTTTGGAGATGGCTTTGATTGGCAACGATTGGTTTTCCAAAATGCGCCTATTCTAAATACCTCCCTAAATATTACCGGGGGGAATAGTAAAACGCAATATGCCATATCTGGCAGCTATTTTGGACAGGAAGGGATAATCAAAGGGAGCGATTATAATCGATACGCTATACGAACCAATATCACGCATGAAATTAGTGAAAAATTCAAAATTGATTTTAACAATACCCTGACTCACTTAAAAACTGAAAGGAGGGATAGCGGGGGAGGTTCTCGAGGGAACTCCATGATTGGTGCAGCAATTTCTGCAGCCCCTTTATCCCAACCCTATAATGAGGATGGATCTTACAATGTATTGGCTAATGAGTACCCATTTGTTGCTCCGGATGTCATTAACCCCCTAAATTTTATTAATGAACAGTTCAATGAAATCAAGGCCAATGTGGTTTTATCCAATCTGGCTTTTGTTTACCAACCCACTGAGGAGCTGACTTTAAGGATTTCAGGAGGTATTGAAAACAGGGATGATAGAGGAGATAATTATACAACAAGAAACTTCTTCAATTCTCCTGGAAGAGCGAGTGTGAATACCGGGCAGTTTAGAAGCCTGTTAAGTGAAAATACCCTTAGTTACAATAAAACCTTTGCTGATAAACACCAAATAGGTTCCGTCATTGGATTTACCTATCAGGACTTTCTAAATACGTCTTTGGGTGCCAGCGGTGTAGGTTTTTTAACTGATGCTTTTGAAACTTATAGCCTCGGATCTGCTGAAACACCTGGAATTCCCGGGAGTGGTTATTCGTATTCCGTATTGCTTTCTTATTTGGGGAGGGTAAATTACACTTATGATGATAAGTACCTTTTTACCTTGAGTTTTAGGTCAGATGGATCCTCCAGGTATAGCCCGGGGAATAAATGGGGATATTTTCCATCCGGGGCTGTAGCGTGGAGGGTTTCAGAGGAAGAGTTTATTTCTTCTTCTTCCCTCTTGTCAGATTTAAAGCTTAGGGCTAGTTGGGGTATGACAGGTAGCCAGGCCATCAGTCCATACGCTACCCTCAACCAATTAAGTCCGGGACGAACCATATTCGGAAGCCAACTATTTAATACTTTCGCTCCAAGTACAGTCCTCCCGGGAGACCTGAAATGGGAAACTACTGAACAACTTGATATCGGTTTGGATGTAGGTTTCTTGGACGATAGAATTATTTTCAACGCAGATTACTATGTCAAAAACACTAGGGATTTGTTGAATACAGTTCGCTTACCAAGCTCTATGGGATTTACCACCACGGTACAGAATGTGGGGCAGGTGCAAAATAAAGGAATTGAGTTAGGTGCAGATGCCAAAGTTTTGACCGGCCAATTTAAATGGGATCTTTTTGGAAATATTGCATTCAATAGAAATAGAGTTGTCAGTTTACATAATGGAGAGGATATTTTGGGTGCATTTGTGAATGTACTGGTAGTGGGTGACAATTTGACCCTATTGCGGGAAGGCAGACCAATTGGCCAATTTTATGGATATATTGAAAATGGGTACAATGAAAATGGGCAAATCCAATTCATGGATTTAAATAATGATGATAATATCAACGATAGCGATAAAACCTATATTGGGGATCCCAATCCACAGTTCATATATGGGTTAAATTCAAATATGAGTTATCATAACTTTGAATTTAGTTTTTTTATCCAGGGAACCCATGGGAACGATATATTCAATGTGAGTTCAATTCCAAGCACGCTGGATTTTGGACAAGGTTTAAACATGCCAAAGGAAGTTTTCTATGACCATTGGAGCCCGGAAAACCCAAATGCCAAATATCCAAAGGTAAGCAGGAATACTGCTGCCAGAGTATCAGACAGGTTTGTGGAAGATGGTTCCTTTTTAAGATTTAGAAATATACAGTTGGCTTATAGTTTACCTTTGGATAAATTAGGAAACAACACGTTTAAGAATGCACAAATATATGTCAGTGCTCAAAACCTCATCACCCTTACCAAATATTCCTGGTGGGATCCTGAAGTGAATTCCAGAGGTGCAGGTACCCAACAAGGAATTGATCATTACAGCTACCCTATCCCAAAAACAATAACCATGGGCTTTAGACTGGGTTTTTGAAAATACACTTATCAAAATCTAAAAGTACTTGAAATCATGAAATCGGGCCTGCCGAAAACCCCACACAACAGAGGGATAATTATCATTACGAGATTTCCCGTCCGATGACAGGAGGCAACTGATAACTAAAAAAAATTATAAAGATGGAAAATAAACATAAATATATAGTAAAATTAGCCTTGATGCTTTCCCTTGGAGTGTTTATGGCTTGTGAAGAATTGCTACTTGAAAAGCCTAAGACAGCTGCAGTTGAGGTTTTCTATAACACTGCGGAGGAGGTAGAAACAGCAGTAAATGCAATTTACTCTCCCTTAAGGAGCACGAGGGCAGAACAAATTGCCGTTTTGGATGCCCATACAGATTGGGGGTACGGTAGAGGCAGTAGGGCTCAATACAATGATTTTGCAGGGCTTAATCCTTCAAATTTTAATGCGGCAGGTTCAAGATGGGATTCATTTTATCAGGCCATTAGAAATGCAAATCTGGTCATTTCAAATGCCCCCGATGGTGACCATATAAGTCAGGAAAATATCAATCTGTATGTTGCGGAATCAAAATTTTTGAGAGCTCTCAGTTATTTTGACCTTGTACGCAATTGGGGTGGAGTACCGCTGCGAACCGAAAGCAACATGCTGGAAATAGATCTACCGAGAAGTAGTGAACAGGAAGTTTATGAGCTGATTGTATCGGACTTACTGGAAGCAGAAACCTTTCTCCCAGAGAATCCAAAACACCTGGGAAGGCCAACTGTGTATGCTGCCAAGACGCTTTTGGCAGATGTGTACCTTTTCCTGGAAAGGTATGATGAATCCAGAAACAAGGCTTTGGAAGTCATCCAGTCTGAGAGCTTTTCCCTGGTTCCCATCTCAAGCAAGGAGGACCTCCAATGGAACCTATTTGGTCCGGAATTAGCAACTAGTTCGGAAGAAATATTTTATTTTAAGTATGCCAGGGAACTGGGGCAAGGGAATTGGATGCTATTTGTGCTTAACCATCCCAGTACAGGCTTTTTTAATTTCGGAGGTGCTTATGCCCACTACAGTGATGCCTCGAATCCATTTTATGCAGAATGGGAAGATGGGGATATCAGAAAGGACCTTTGGGATCAAATTGACTTTGGATTAGGGCCTACTACATTAGTCAGTGGAAAATATGTGGATCCCTATGCGGTTGATCGATTAGGGGCAGGAAATGACTTGCCCATTTACAGGTACGCTGAGGTCTTGCTGATTTTTGCCGAATCTGCGGTAAGGTCGGTAGGTAGTATTGAACCGGATGCCATAGATGCATTGAATCAGGTGAAAAGGAGGGCTTATGGATATTCCTCCCAGACCCCATCTCCGGTAGATTATCAATTTGAACCGAATGAGGTGGATGCTATCCTGGATGCTATCTTGCAGGAAAGGGCCTACGAATTCCAATTTGAAGGAAAGAGGTGGCTGGATTTAAAAAGAACAGGTAGAGTTCAGGAAATGATAATGAAAAATTAGGGATTGGAAATTGATGTTGCTTTTTACATTTGGTTAATTACCCAGCAGGAAACCAATTTCAATGGTGCCATTGATCCGGCAACAGACCAAAACCCCGGGTATTAATTTTCAGCCCTGCCAGGTTTTCAAAACCTGGCAGGGCTATTCCATTCAAACCAGAATACAATGAAAAGAAGAGAAATGATTGCCAGGATGGGAGCGATATCAGTAGGATTGACCACCCCGCAGCTTACAAAAGGGGATATCCTGGCAGCACCCTATACCATCCGCAAGCGAAAAATTGAAACGGATATTTTGATTGTTGGCGGAGGAACCGCCGGCGTTGTAGCTGCCATACAGGCAGGAAGGGCAGGAGCCAAAACCACCCTTATTGAAAGTGGCAGCCAACTGGGAGGGACAACGACTACCGGAGGGGTATCTTTTCCCGGGATTTTCCATGCCTGGGGGAAGCAGATTATCGGTGGTATTGGCTGGGAGCTGGTGATGGAAGCAGTGAAGCTAAACGATGATATCCTGCCCAATTTCTCCATCATTCCCAACAATGATACCATTCGCCACTGGAGGCATCAGGTAACTGTAAATAAAGCCCTTTATGCCCTGCTGGCAGAGGAAAAGTGCGCAGAAGTTGGGGTGGATATTCACTTTTATGAAACGCCTACCGAAATTACCTTTAATGGCGGCAAATGGACCGTAAAAACGGTTGGCAAAGGAATTTCCAACGAAATCGTTTGTGACCAGCTTATTGATTGTTCCGGTAATGCCGCCGCCGCCTCAATTGCTGGATTTGGCTTATTGAGAGAGAAGGATACCCAACCGGGATCCTTTATTTTCAGGATTGGAGGCTATGACTTTGAGTCCCTGGACCTTTCCAAAATCCCGAAGGAATACCATGCGAGACTCAGACAGAATATGCTCATCAACGATGAGGTGAAGGTGGAATCCTCGGTGAATAATTTTCCTCCTACTGTACCCTATAATTATGTTTATGTGCATGGTGCAGATTCATCTACTGCGCAGCTGCATACCAAAGCCAATATAGAAGGCAGGGCTTCTTTGCTGGAATTAATCAGAAAACTAAGGACATTCCCGGGATGCGAAAAATTAAAATTAATGGATGCGCAAACTGAAACGGCCGTCCGGGAAACATACCGGATAGACGGCCTTTATAAAGTCTCCCATGAAGACTATGTCTCCGGAAAAGTATTCGAGGATTCCTTGTCTTATTCCTTTTATCCCATTGATTTGCATAGAGATGGGGAATCCATTTATCAGGAATTTCTCAAAGAAGACATTGTGGCCACCATCCCACTCCGGGCACTGATACCAAAAAACAGCCAGAATTTTTTGGTTGCCGGACGTTGCCTGAGCAGTGACCGGCTGGCCAATTCAGCATTGAGGGTTCAGGCATCCTGTATGGGCATGGGACAGGCAGCGGCAGCAGCGGCTGTTTTGGCGATCAGACACAAGGTTACCCCGGCAAAGGTCCCCCTTGATGAGTTAAAAAATTTACTTCGGGAACATGGTGGAATCGTACCAGAGGTTTGAGTCAATTATACAAAGCATAGGTTAATGATCAATTGGTTCATATGGGTGGGGATGTCATTGATCCTGTTTTCTTATGAAAACGGGGAGGATATCCGGTACTTTCAACCTTCCACCCTCCCTATTGCCGATTCCACGGATATAAAGGTTGTATCTGTTGCAGGTACCATTGAAAATCAGGAGATATTTCAGGCAGTTACTTCCAGTGGTTCCCCCCTGTATTATTATACAGAACTGCGTACAGGTGTATGTTATGACAACCAATGTCGTCCTTTAAATATCTTGGTTTACTGGAACATTACCGGCAGGTACCTGGGTTTTGAGCTGCTGGATGGCGAGTTTCTGAGCAAACAGGACCATGAGCCATTTACAGCCAGGGAATACGAACGATTGCATCAGCTGCTGGCGGATCCTTTCTTGCCCCTGGGAAAGTATGTTTTTGAAGATTTGGTAGCAGATCCGGATGCTAGTGCCGATGCAGTGGACGGCGTGTCGGGTGCAACAACAAAGGAAGTGCTGGATTATGTCGTAGAGGGAGCCGCTTATACGACCCATAAACTATGGCATGTGGTCCATGGCTCTATCCAAAAGCAAGTTATAAGTATGACAGAAAGGAGTCTTGATCCTCATCTGTTTACCAGGATCCTGCAAAGTACCGATCAGAGTGACAGAACCTGGGCATTGGAACGGCTTGACTTACTCCCGGAATTGAATGATTTGCTGATAGATGGATTAGTTGAAATTTTACTTGAAGAGGAATATTTCCAGTCTTACCTGTTATTGAAATCACTTACTATTGAACAGCTTGGATCGGAGAATTTACAACTTCAGCTTTTCAAGCTTATCGGTAAGGTGGACCATGGCATAGAAAACCTGATTTTTGATCAATTGGCAGAAGCACCTCATTTAAATCCGGCAGTGGTGGATCATTCAATGGAGAACCTGAGCCAGGTGAATGGTCCGCAGCTGGTAAAGCTACTGAAGTTATATACGGTTCATGGGATTAATTCACCCAAATTGAATGAAGCACTAGGCGGAACGGTACCCCATGAAAACAGTTTTGTGGAGCGTCAGGTACGGCAGTTTCTGGAGAAGCATGGCAGTAGTTCTGATCATTAAAATGAACCCTGGAGCATGGGGGAGACCGTTGGTTTTTTCTATTGTGGGAGTTAATTCGCTTACAGCTCCACCCATTTCAGCCAAACCTTCTTAGTCCAAATGGTTTAGAATTTGGCTTTTAATAATTGGTGATAATACGATACTTTATCGTATATTCGTAAAAAGTTAATAGTATGAAAGTTACAGCCATTATTCCTGACGAGTTGATATCGGAAGCCATGGAATTATCCAAGGCAGATACAATCACAGAAACGGTAAAAATTGCTTTAATTGCTTACATCAGAACCCAAAAAATCAAACAATTGGGAGCCAAGGTTTTTAATGAACCATTGGCGTTTAGATATGCTGCGAAGGAAATACGGGACTTGAATCGCGAATGAGAGGTGTTGTGTTCAATACTTCCATTTGGATTGAATACCTGAAGGGAAATCCCAAATACTTTAATGTTTGCCAGGAACTTCTTGAGAATGGCAGGGTGTTCGGCCTTGAGCTTATTTTTGCTGAACTGTTGCAAGGTGCAAAAAGCAAAAGAGAGGTAAATGTTATTCTGGAGTATGCATCTTTGGTTCCCGCTTTGGATGAACCTTTTTTGGTGATGGCATCTGGTTTACTTTCTTATCATTCTGGCTTGGTTCATTATGGAGTAGGAATAATCGATGCGGTAATTTTTAATGCAGTACAGAAAAACGAACTCCAACTCTGGACGTTGGATAAAAAATTGAAGCAAATTGTGGGGTATGATTTGTTGTTTTACCCCTAAGTCCTCATTTATTGAGCAGGAGTAATTAAAATCAGTTGTTTACCTCATCGGAAAATAGTCACCGCAATTATTTTTGTGGCTTAGCTCACATTAATGGCCCTGGCCTTGATAATCCCTGATTTTTTATCCAAATTAAAATCATGCAAGCCAATCAACCCTCCTTTTTCCATCCGAAGGAACTGCACAGTAATACCAGTGTCCTGACCATGACAGCTTATGTCCTTAACGGGCTGACGGTATATTTAAACTGGCCCCACTGGGTGGCCTACCTGACCATACTCATTTTGACCGTTAATATTATCCTGATAGGGATACTCATTTACCAGGTTTGGAAAGACGAAGAAGAAAAAAATGTGCGCAGGAACTGGGTTTTTGCTACTGTCAGGACAGTACTAAACCTGGTGCTCTTGATTTTGGTGCTTTACCATATGGAATTAATCTGAATGTTGCCTGTAATGAAAAAAACCTACCCTGTTTTGTCCTGTTTTATTTTCCTACTTGTTTTAAACATGCGTTTGTTACAGGCCCAACAGTCCTCACCACCCAATATTCTGATGATTTCCGTGGACGACCTGAATGATTTTATAGGCGGGATGGGCCACCCTGACGCCATTACGCCCAATCTGGACCGCTTGATTTCCAGGGGTGTTTTATTTGCCAATGCCCAATGTCAGGCGCCCATGTGCAGTCCTTCCAGAACGGCCATCATGACCGGTTTAAGGCCTTCTACTACCGGTATTTATGGGTTTATCGGGGACAACCAAATCAAGCAAACGAACGAGGCTACCCAAAAGGTTAAATTTCTGCACCAGTACTTTAAGGATGCGGGATACCATACCATGGGCGTAGGGAAGATATTCCATAATCACGCTCCTGATGATTTATTGGATGAAAGCGGCGGGAGGGAATCTGGTTTTGGTCCTAAGCCTGCACAAAGCTTCCATTGGGACAAAAAGGGCACTTCCACAGACTGGGGAGCTTTCCCCGAAAGGGATGATCAGATGCCGGATTACCGATCGGCCAAATGGGCCATAGAAAGGATTCAAAAAGACTATGATCAACCCTTTTTCCTCTCCGTAGGTTTCCTTCGTCCTCATGTACCCTGGCATGTGCCTCAAAAATGGTTTGATCTTTACGACACAACAAAGATCCATTACCCGGCATACCTTAAAAATGACAGGGATGACCTGCCACCGATAGCCTTGAAAATTGATGATTTACCCATGATGCCTACAACGGAATGGGCCATAGAAAACAAGCAATGGAAAAATATACTTCATGCTTATCTGGCTTGTGTATCCTTTGTGGATCATTATATCGGGGAAGTGTTGAATGCCCTGGAAGAAAGTCCCCATGCGGAAAACACCATTGTGGTGCTCTGGTCTGATCATGGCTACCGGCTGGGAGAGAAGGACACCTTTGCCAAAGTGGCGCTCTGGAATAGGGCCACCATCTCCCCCCTGATCTTTTCCGGTCCAGGAATCCCAAAAAACCAGCGTGTGGATGCTCCTGTGGAGTTACTCTCCATTTATCCGACCCTTACAGACCTGGCCAAGCTTCCCAATCCCCAAAATATTGAGGCCGAAAGCATCTATCCCTTGTTGAAAAATCCCAAGAGAAAATGGGCAACTCCTGCTATTACTACATGGGCCCGGAACAACCATGCGGTTGTCAGCCAGGACTATCGCTATATTCGCTATGAGGATGGTTCCGAGGAGTTGTACGACCTGAAACAAGACCCAAATGAATGGTACAATGTAGCCGCTGAAGAAAAATTTGCACCCGTAAAATCGGAATTGGCGCAGTACCTTCCAAAAATCAACGTGAAATGGGCAGCAGCATCCCGCTATGACAACAATGATTATTTTAGAAGGCAAAAAGAGGAGCAAAGTGAGTAGGATTTCAGTAATTATAAGGGGAATGAAAGCAGGATGGATTAGCCTGGAGTTAAGGAATAGCTTAATTTAAATCCTACCTGGAAGCCTACGACTCCCGGGCCTTGTGTCTGTGGTACCTATGTTGCCTGAGCTTGTCGGACTAAAAAAAAACAGCCTGAAAAGGCAGCTTGTCAAAGGCAACATGTGGTAAGCCAATCTCCCTTCCATTTTTTTTAAATTTATCTCCTTCAATGTTAAAAAACACCTTTACTTTTACCTTTTTGACTGTCAAATCATGGTCTATATTATTTTGAAAATTGGGCTTATTTTGATTTTTAAACTAACTTGGATTTTAAATCTGAGAAACAATCCCTTTATCTGCAAAACAATGAACCCAATTATCCATTTTTTCCAAACCCTGGTTTCAGGACTTTTCCGGTCTCGCTTGTTTGGGATAACGTATTTCCTGCATTTATTTTTAATCATGAATGCTGAAATTCAGGCGCAACAAACCGGTAAAATCGAAGTCTTAATTGTGGATGGGTTCAGCAATCACGATTGGCAACAAACTTCGGCCGTTACCCAATGGATTTTGGAAGAAAGCGGTTTGTTTAAAGTTAATATCAGCACAGTTCCTGAAGACAGCATGGCAAGGCAATCCTGGCTTCCATCTTTTGATCAGTATGCTGTAGTCATTCAAAACACCAATAACATCCACAATGCCAACCTAAAATGGCCCTCAAGGGCGGAAAGAGCGCTGGAAAATTACGTGAAACAGGGCGGAGGATTATATGTCCTTCATTCGGCCAACAACGCATTCGCCCATTGGGAAGCTTACAACGAAATGATAGGGCTGGGATGGAGGTCGCAATCAGTGGGTACAGCATTGGAAATTGATGCTAAAGGAGATTTAAAACGATACCTCCCTGGTGAGGGAAGAGGCACCGGGCACGGTGACCGTTTTAATGCCCTTATCCAAATTTTAAACAGACACCCGATCAATCAGGGTTATCCGGATGCCTGGCAGACAGTAAATACGGAAGTTTATTATTTTCCCCGAGGGGATGCCAAAAATATAGAGGTACTGTCTTATGCTTATGATAGCACCAATACCCAGAAACATTGGCCTGTTGAATGGGTGGTAGACTTTGGAAAAGGCAAGGTATACAATTCCAGCTTGGGTCACCTTTGGAAAGGGGGAAACGTACCCGCCGGCCTACCGCTGTGCAGGATATCAAACCACCGTGGTCCGGGTGACTGAATGGCTGGCTACCGGCAAGGTAAATTTCCCGATCCCCCCTGATTTCCCTACGGCCGATTCACCTAGCCTGAGGCCCCAGGAAGCCTTCCATCAAAGGAAAATAAAAACGCCATAGCAATCTTAGATCAACCCACTAAAAATGAAGCACTTTATATTTTCCTTATTCAGCTTGTTGTTGTGTAACGGCCTATATGCACAGGATTTTGAAATACAGCCTACAGCCAACTTTGATCAGGAAAGAACTGGAGTTCCCACGGGAAAAATAGATACCATACATTATACCTCAAAAACGGTGGATACCATCCGCAGGGCTTTCGTATACTTGCCCCCAGGTTATTCCGAAACAAGGAAATATCCTGTTTTATATTTATTGCATGGCATTGGAGGAGATGAGGAAGAGTGGCTAAAAGGAGGAAGGCCACATGTTATTTTGGATAACCTCTTTGCTGATGAAAAAATAGAACCCATGATCGTAGTATTGCCCAACGGCCGGGCGATGAATGATGATCGTGCTACGGGAAATGTGATGGACCCTGATAAAGTAGAAGCCTTTGCGACTTTTGAAAAAGACTTGTTGAATGATCTCATTCCTTTTATGGAAGAAAACTACCAGGTCAAAAAAGACCGGGAGAGTAGGGCCATTGCCGGTTTGTCCATGGGAGGAGGGCAATCCCTTAATTTTGGTCTGGGGAACCTCGACACCTTTGCCTGGGTAGGCAGTTTTTCCGCCGCCCCGAACACCAAAGCGCCTGATGAATTGATTCCCGATCCTGAAGCAGTTGGGGATTTAATAAAGGTATTGTGGCTTTCCTGCGGGGATGAAGACCGGCTGCTCCGCTTCAGCGAACGCACCCACGAATACCTCGAACGGCATGGGGTTCCCCATATTTACTACATCGAACCGGGTGGACATGATTTTAAAGTATGGAAAAGCGGGCTCTACCTTTTTTCCCAATTGCTCTTTAAACCGGTGGAACGATCGGTTTTTGGAAGTTATGAGACTTCAAACTGATTTAGTTTAAATTAAGGAAGGTATTTTAATATTCAAACACCTTCAAATTTCCTTTCAACCTATCGCCAGTGGTGCCGGAGCTCGCTGAAGGCCAATCTCCTTTAATCCTCCGCCTCAAACCGGTGCTTAAGCCTGTCGAAGGTCAATCCCCTACAACTGCTTCAGCGGATTCACCAAAGGCTTACCCAACTCCGGAATGGATATTTCAAACCGGTCCCCGTCCTGTACTTCAATGCCATCGGCAAAGCTGGCCACTGCGGTACCAAAGTAATGGACATGTACATCGCCTGGCTGCCGGAAAAGTTCGTATTTGAAATGGTGGTGTTCCAGGTTGGCCATATTGTGACTCATGTTGGCATTTCCTGTTAGAAAATTCTTTTGCCAGACCTCTTTAGTTCCCCTTTTTATCGCACTTACTCCCTCCAGGTGATCCGGCAGTTCGCTAATCAGCACCTCAGGACCGTATGCACTGGCCCGGAGTTTGGAATGAGCCAGGTAGAGGTAATTGATTTTCTCCATTTTGTGGTCTGAAAACTCATTGCCCAGGGCGAAGCCCACCCGAAAAGGATTGCCATCGGGGTCAATAACGTAGAGTCCTGCCAGTTCGGGTTCTTCTCCGCCATCCAGGGCAAAAGAAGGGGAGACCAGGGGATGACCGGAGGGTACCACACATAAGCCGTTGCCCTTGTAAAACCACTCGGGTTGCACGCCGGGTTCACCATCCACCATTTTGCCACCATCCAGCCCCATCTGAAACATTTTCATGGAATCGGTCAGTTCATCGGGTGCTGCACTTTCCAGTTTCTGGTGCATCTTGTCCCGGGAGGCGGCAGATCCGAGGTGGGTTAGACCTGTTCCAGTAATCCACGATCGATAAGGGTCTGGATGCGCCAGCGGCAGCAGGATTTGGTTGTTGGCTATCAGGGGCTCATAGGGTATCCTTTCCTTGCCAATCAATTCTTCAACGAGTTCAACGAGGGACTTGCCCGTATCAAAGGCCTTATGGGTCAAAGCATAGGTGCTTTTTATATCCTTTAAAACACGAAGATGATCCCCGTCTACCAGGCCTACCTGGGTGCTGTTGTCTTTATTTTTAAATTGTACGATTCTCAAGGTTTTATGGATTTAGGGTAAGAAAAGGGAAAAGTTAGCATGGTCAGGGATAAAAGACAAGAAAAAAAGCCATCTAAATGGATTTTTCATTTCGGAAAGAGGGAGCAGATGTTTCTTCTAAACAGAAATTTTCCGCTTACCCAACGTCTGATTACCAAAGAAACTATTTTCTTTCCCCAGCCCATCAATCTGGTAGCTGAACCTGCCGAAGGCCAATCTCCCTTCAATCTTTTTCAATCTCATGCCAGGGCCCATCGAAAGCCAATCTCCCATCAATCTCTTCCCATCAATCTCATCTCAGTCTTACTTTAACCTGGCGCCTGAGCCTGCCGAAGGCCAATCTCCTTCAATCCCCCTCCGAATTCAACCCCTCCAAATATGCCGTAAGATGTGCCACATCGCTTTCATTCATGTCCAATTCACCAGGTTCCGGCATGATGCTGCGGGCAAACCGCTTCCGGGAGGCAATATCTTCGGAAGGTATATTGTAGGCTTCATTCTGCATGCCTTCCAGTACTACGATGGGGCCATCTGCCTGGAGGAATCCGGCGGCTACCGTTCCATCTTTTAAGGTAATCAGCCACATTTCATAGCCAAAAGCTACCCCTGCACTGGGGTGGATGATGGCATCCAATAATCCCTCCTGATCCAGTTTGGCTCCGATCATGCTCAGGTCAGGACCAATGTTCCGGCCTTCCTCACCAATGCGGTGACAGGTGGTGCATTTGCCCTGATAGACCAGCTTTCCTTTGGCAGGGTCGCCTTCCAGGGCGGTAATTTCCGATACGGATAGCGCATCAGGTTTGGAGGCGTGCGTGAAATAATCTCCCGCCAGTACCCGTGTGGCTTGCTCCGGATTTTGGAAGATATCCGGGCTGATTTCCGCCATCAGGTCTTCCGAAAGGGCCTTTTTCTCTGCCAGGGCCAGCAACATGATGCCCCCGATACGGTCCCCTGCCATTGTTTTGGCAGCCTTGATTTTTTCAGCTTCGGAAACGTTGGTACTTTCCAGGACGGATTTTAATTCCAACATTTCCTGCTGGATTTCCGGGCTGAGATTGGCTTCCAGCTCCGGTATTTCCATGGCAAAGGCATTCCATTCATTGTTTCTGCGGTAGCGCAGCCACCACAAGGCCCGGTCTTTTACCCCCATCATATCAGATGCGGCTAATTCCTGCATGGCATTGACCGCTTCCTGCTCATGGATAAAACCAAGTGCAGCTACCGATTGCTGGCGCTGGGCAGCGGAAAGTTCTGGGGAAAGGGCCCTTTCTTTTAAGCTTTCGATGGCTTGAATCGGATGCAGGCGCCATATCAGGTCGGCATATCCGGGTTTCCAGTTTAGGGCATCACCTCCCAATTCTTGCTGCAATACCGGGAAAATTGTTTCTTCCTTTCCCTCCATGGCCAGGCCCAGTGCTTCTACATAATACCGGTCATTGCCTTCATGCTGGGATGCCAACTCCACCAGGGTCTCTTCTACTTCGTGCTGAGGCATATCCCGAAGGGCCACCGCCACTTCACGGCGAACTGCCGGAGATGGATCGCTGCTCAATTGATGGGCATGGGGTAAAAAATCTTCCTTCGCCTGACGCAAAGCACGGAAAGCGGTTAGCCTTAGGTCCGGATTGTCGGCATCCAACTGACTTTCAACGGCCGCTATTCCTGCCTCACCCATCGTTGCCAACAGCCATATGGCACGCGCCCGATGGTAGGGGTTTTTATCGTTCAAAATTTCCCTTACTGCTTCCACAGCTGCATCTCCTTTTTCAGCTAACAAGGCAAAACCCGCATTTCGCACATTAACTGCTGGATTCAATAGTGCTGCTATTTGCCCTTGCGTGCTGTTCAGGTCGATTTCAGGTTTGTGCAGGTTTTTACCCTTGGGGGTAATGCGGTAAATTCTTCCATAGCCGGTACTGTCGATCATGCGATGGCCTCCCACCATTCCATCGTACCAATCGGCCACATAGATGGCTCCGTCCGTGCCCACCAGCACATCACTGGGCCGAAACCATTTGGACTTATCTTCATCTGTGGACCGGCTTTGTGCTTCTTCCACCTCTTCATCCCTGAGGGAGGTGATCAGATTATGGCGTTTTAGTTTAAATCCGGCCCCCGTTGGTTCAGGTTTGTAGGCTAAAATCACATTACGGCCGGCTTCGCCTGCAAGTAAAGTACCG
>Ga0076930_100843_pt1 | contig 22330 bp, 24 predicted proteins | sample HotLakConsoUCCRE_FD_71149 | JGI IMG/M metagenome (GOLD analysis project Ga0076930, IMG submission 71149) | Hypersaline microbial mat communities from Hot Lake, Washington, USA - Hot Lake Consortium UCC-RE (version 3) (version 3) ...
TAGTAGCAAACTTCAGTCCGATTTAAAACAGAAGAGACATAAATATAAACTTACAAAAAAACCTCAAAGGTTGATGATTGCGGATTTGGGATTGGAGGGTAGCGCATGTACACGTAAGATTGATTCACCAACCTGGTCCACAAAACACTAATTAGACATGGACACTTACCCTTTCGAAATAATGGTAAGATTACCGTAAAACCAGTAGTAATCCTACGTAAAAAGTTTGATTGGAAAATACCTTGAGATATGGTCAAAGTCTCTATCTGCATGATAGAAAGAAACATCAAATGCCAATGCGTAAGATGCAATTAGGCAGTCCATACTTTTGCGGACGGTGACACCCTTTTTTCTTAAACTAAAGTATAATTTTACCGGCCATACCTGCCAGTTCCTCCCGTTTCAATTTTTGAAGAAAATCTTTTAGTGCTGCATGAACGATTTCTCTTTTGGTTTTCAAGGAGGTTTTGTTCAGGATTTCATCCATCAACTTATCATCGATCTCGATATTGGTTCTCATCCTATTTTAATTATACACCAATATAATAAGTTTTTTACACATTCCTATCCTTTTCCTGAAATCATAAATCAATCGACAAGCGGACAAATCCCAGCTCATCCTCCAGATTGACAAAGACCCAAAGCATCCCATCTTTAATAAAATGCCGCAAAGGTTTCTCGGTTAAAAAGGGAAGCTCGGCCTCCCGGATCAGGTTTAACTCCTCGTCGTATAAAGCCAGGTAAACATTGGCACCGGCAGGTTGGGGAAAAAGTCCCTCTGATATTTCGCTTTCATAATAATTCTCGTAAAATAACCGCCAATACCGTTTATTTTGGGCATCGTAAACAGGCAATAAGTAGTGAGGTCCCTCCATGAATTGCTGAAAGTACCTGGAAAATTCACCAGCAGCAGCAAAATTGCGCCCTATGGTCTTATTTTCCGGCCCCAGCCACTCACTATTGGAGGTAACAGCCTTTATGGTATCAGCTTTCGGATCGTAATGGTAAAATTCACTCCCAGTCTCCGCCCCAAACAAGACGCCGCTGTCCACTATTTCCAGGTACGTTTCAACTTCATGATAGGCATAGTTTTCCCCATCATTTAAGGAAGCGGTGTAATTCCCTAACTTATCCAATAAGGGTAAGGAATAGCGGTGGATTTTACGTTGGTCCAGATCCAACCTGACAAAGGATACCATCTCGTTCCGAAAAGCTTTAGCAAGTCCATAAGCTTCCTGCTCACCGGAAGGATCAATCAGGATTCCCATCAGTGATTCTTTGTCGCTAAGAACATCTCCGGAAAATTCCTTCGGATCCAACTTCCAAAAACGGTCAAGTTTGCCACTTTGGTCAAAAATCCTTGCCCCAGCCCATGTGCTGAAAAAAATAGCTTCCCTCTCCCATCCACTGAGAGAACGGATGCCCCTTAGTCCGTTTGGACCTTCTTTTTCGAAGGGAATTTTACGCTCCAGAACCAGGCAATCCAGATCGATTTTTTCGAGTTGGTGCTTCTCCTCATCAAAATTAAACAGGTAGCGCTGGTCCTCGCTCAGACCGGAAAGCCCAAGCCCCCTTTTAAGGTTTAGCAGTTCCCCTCCCGGATCAATTTGGACGGTATCCACACTGATTGTGAGTTCCTGAATCTTCTTTTCAGCTGGAGAATCACAAGACATCAGCATAAAAATCAAACCAAATACAAAGCATAAAATGTCAAGTGGATTTTTCATTTGATCTTAAATTGAACAAAATGGATATAAGATGTGAAAACAGGTAAATCATACATCGGAATTCACAAATCTATATGGAGGCGTACAAAACCCATTTCATCTTCCATGTTCTCAAAAATCCAGATCTTGCCGTCCTTGACAAAATGAAAGGCAGGTTTATAGGTCAGCATTGGGACCCTGGATTCGGCAATTTGATTCAAGTCTTTATCAAAAATGGTGAGGTACACTTTTGCTCCGGAAGGGGACGGAACCATCCGGCTTTCCGGGGTTTCAGCAGAATCGGAAAATTCTTCCTTACTGGAAAAGCGGTAATACACCTGGTTAATTTCGTCCCAATGGATACCATGAAAGCCAATTTCCTCGTGAATTTTCCTGTAAATCTCTTCCATTTCTTCTCGGTCACTGACTTTATTCGGATGTTTACCGTTTTTTTCACTGGCTGTAAGTTCACTTTCATAGGTGCGGTGATGCATTTCCCCTGAAATTTGATCATACACAAATAGTTCGCTGGAAATATCCGCTCCAATAATCAGCTTTCCACCTTCGCTTTTAATAAATTTTGAAGTTCCCATTACATAACCCATTTGCCCATCATTGAATTCGATTTCAAATGCTTTGCTTTTTTCGAAAAGCGGAACATTGATCTTTTTAATTTGATCATTTCCCAAATCCAGTTCCGCCAGGTAAGACACTTTGTCCTCCCAGTTAGAAACTAGCCCGAAAAATACCTGGGGCTGTTCGGGTCGGATAACAGGCATAAAAAGATGTTCCCCTTCTGCCATTCGTTCAGCCTCCGCTCCCACTTTCTTAAAATCAAACTGTTGCTTTTTATTTCCTTCCCAGTCCACGATATTATCCTGGTTATAGCATCTGAACAATAGGGAATCATCATCCAATAATATAAAGCCCATGAAGTATTGTCCTACACCGTTCGGTCCCTCCTTGGAAAAGGTGATTTTCTCTTCAAACTTGAGTTCATCCATGTTGATTTTTTCAATCGAAAAATCGGTAGGGTTAAAATTATACAGGAACTTTTTATCCGGGCTGAGTTGGGCTTGATTCAAACCGGAATTTAAGAATAAGATTTCCTGATCGGGATTGACCATCACCGTATCCAGGCTAAAATCCAGGCGGACTTCACCGGTTTTATCCAAACTATCACTGCTCCCACAGCCTACAAGTAGTCCAAAAAAGAAAAGAAAGATTAAAAGCTTCATGTGTTTCAAGTGGTAATGAGACGAAAAAATTAGGAAATTTACACGACAATAAAAGAGATAATTGTTAAAAATTAATAAATAAACTAAAATTAGCAGTTTAGATAAATGATTGTGTTTCCACCTACAGCAGTGAAAAAGCTTTCCGGTAAGCCATTTACTCTTATGAACTTGCCCTATTTCCTAAGTTGAAATCTGCCAGAATAGAAAGATGGGATTGCGGTCAATTATCCCAAAAACAAACTTTTAGGCAACCTGATCAGCGATTAAGGATAAGAAACAAAGCCCGTCAAAGAATAATTTTACCATTAAAAGGATGAATCCCAATACAACCAGAATTAATAAAAAAACCCTTATATGTACTTATATGCCTTATATGGTTTTCATTTTTTTCCAAACAATCTACCAACAATCACCAATCAAAACTCAGACGTGCAAACCCCATTTCATCCTCCAAATTTTCAAAAATCCAAATCTTTCCTTCTTTGGCGAAGTGGTAGGCCGGTGGCCGGTCCAATTGGGGAACGGCAGTCTCTCTCAGCAAATTAAAATCGGCATCATAGATGGTGAGGTACACGCTGGCACCCGTAGGTTTCGGAAAAAGACCATCCGAAGGACCGGTGTTTGCAACGCCGTATTGCTGCTTGTAGGAAAACCGAAAATAAACCTTTCGACTTTCGTCCCAAATGGGCTTATTATAGGAAATTTCCTCCGTAGCTTTCTTATACAGTTCTTGGAATAAGCCCCTATCGTTTATTTTTTCGGGAAAAACGGTCTCTTTTTCCCGGGGAATCCAACCGTTTTCGAAGGTCTTTTTGTAAAATTCCTCTTGTCCAGGTTCCCGTATATAAAGATCTGAACTTCCGGTAAGGCCCAGCAAAACCCTGTCATTTACCACTTCCAGGTATTCTCCACCGCTTATAAACAAAGCCGTGGTCCCATCATCGAAGTCCGTTTGGTACTTTGTTGATTTCTCCAGCAGGGGGTTCCTTACTTTCCGATACGTTTGTTCTTCCGTATCCCAGAACATTAGCTGCGGTTCCCGTTCTCCGGGAATGATATTTACCCCGGCATAAGCAGACCGGGTCTCCGGCAATCGCACCGGAAACAGCACGTTCCCTTCTTCCGTTTCCGATGCAAAGGCAGGGACTGTTTCCGGGCCTACTTCGGCCAGTTTATTGCCGCTGCTATCAAACAGGGCATGATTGCCGTACCCGGACATCAGGAATTTATCTTCCTCCACCAATCTCATTCCGAACATATAGGGCCCAATACCATCCGGCCCTTCTTTTTCGAACGGAAGCAAGGCCTGCAGTGCCAAATTATCCAGGTCGATTTGTTCGATGGTATAGGTTTGGCTGTTTAAATTATACAGGTATTGTTTGTCCGTACTCAGAGCAGCAAATCGCAAGCTATTGTTCAAAAAAAGGATTTCCCCTTTGGCATCGATCTGTACGGTATCCAGTGTGAATTCCAAATCCGGTGCTTGTCCGTTTCCATCTGAGGAATCGCCAGTTCCACAGGCTGCCAAAAACAGGAAAACCAGGCCGCACAGCAATTGCTTCATGAGTGTTGATTTAATTGAAAAAGAAAAATACGGAAAAAATTATGCGCTTAAAAATCCCTTTCAAATCCATTGACCCTTGGGGTTTTCCCAACCCCGAGGGTCTTTTCGCAAAACGTGTACGAAAAAAACCGTCGAGGTCTCAAAGACCTCAACGGTTATAGACATCGACCTTTGGGGTTTTCCCAACCCCGAAGGTCTTTTCCAGAACGTGTACGAAAAAAACCGTCGAGGTCTCAAAGACCTCAACGGTTATAGACATCGACCTTTGGGGTTTTCCCAACCCCGAAGGTCTTTTCGCAAAACGTGCACGAATAAAACCCTCGAGGTCTCGAAGACCTCAAGGGTTTTAGACGATTGCAGTTTTCCCAACCCCGTCTTTCCAGGAGTGGGTACGAAGTATCAAATCCCCTTCCCTACTTTGGCCAGGGCCTTTTGGTCAAACTGCCCCTCCAACTCTATCACCAGGTACTCGGCATCCTCATTGGAACGGATCAGCAGCACCAGGCCCTTCATGCTGCGCTGCCCGAGGGAGTAGATCGAGACCCCACTGTCTTTTTCTTCCGCTTCCATCATCAGTTCGTAGTTTTCCCGCTGCAACCCCTGCGCCAACTTTTTAAAATCGGCTCGTGCCTGGTTACCACTTACCGGCAGCTTGAAGAGCTTGACCCTGTCAATACTTTCGGTGATGGCAGACAGGTTGGCTTCTTCGATATCGATATCCCATCCCTTGGCAAAATCCAGGAAATTACCTGCCAGATCCAGGTGAAAGAAGGATTCCTCCCCTTTGTATTGATTGTAAAGCCGATCTACGCTTTTACTTTGCCCAAAGAGGCTTAGGGGTAGGCAAAATAGCAGAGAAAGGGAGACAATAGTCAGTGCATTTTTCATGATGGTGTTGTTGAATGTGTAATCGATACGTAAATTTTTCAAAACTTATTCTTTGTTGCCCTGCCCGTATTCCTTCATGCCCGGCAGGTTGGTTTTTTCGGAAAGCATGTTTAGGTCCTGGTAAGTAAAATCCCCCAGCATGCTCATCAGGGTGAATTCGGTATTCGCTCCGGAAACCATCAGCAGCTCCTTTATCCTGCCTCCTTCTTCCCTTACCATAAATTTCAGCGAACTCCCCTTGTCTTTGATATCCATGAGTTCTTCGTACTTGTTGCGGTTGAGCAGTCCAATGGCCTCATCAAACATGTTCAGCCCGCTTACCTGTTCACCGGAAAGGATACGGATGCCTTTCACCTTAGATATCAGGGAAAAAAGCTCTTCGGCATCCTCGTCCCCCTCCACGCTATTAGAATTCAGAAAACCACCAGCCATCTGCATCATTTTGGGGCTGATATAGACCCGTGAAAAGCGCTCATCATCCATGTATTTGGCATAAAAACGCTCAATGGCATCCTCCTGTGCCTGCACCAGAACAGGTACAAGCAAAATGACCATACATACTATTTTATTCATCTTTGATTTTGATTATTAATTTCATACCAATCTGATCCTGCATTGAGGTATTTCAGATTTTCTACGTTTTCCAGTTGCCGGGTACACTTATGGAGTTGTTCCTGTAGGATCCCCATGGCCTCCACCACCTGCAGGTAAGCTTGCTTTTGTTGCTGCTCCCGGTAGGAAGCATAGCCCCACCAACCAGCCGTTAAGGTAAACAGCAAGGCCATACCAGCTGCTATTCTTAGCCAGGGAAAGGTCGGAGCAGGCAAGGAGAAAGCGTTGGGTTTTTCTTGCCTGATGGCTTCAATTCCTTTCCAGAAGGCTTTTTCTTGGGCATTTACAGGCATTTCCTCCGTGTTGCCAAAGAGTAGCTTTTCTTCGTCCAGACTGCTTTCCCCCTTCCAGTACTTTTCCCACAATTTAGATTTGTCATTTTCCATTGTTTTCCAAATAGGTTTTTAACTTTTTCCTTGCCCGGTGCAGATTAACTTTTACTTGTTCCTCCGGCAAGTCCATATAGTCTGCTATTTCCTGATACCTTAGCCCCTCCACTTCCCGGAGAAAGAAAATCTCTTGCTGTTTGAGAGGGAGCAAATCCAAAAACCGGTAAACCCGCTTAACTTCCCGGGAAAAGTCCGGTGTTTCGGTTTCTGTCGCACTCATTCCGGAATTTGCTTCATCCAAAACATCAAATTTTCCATCCCTTCTGATCTGCATCAGTGACTCATTTTTCAATGTTTTCACCATCCATCCCACAGGATTTTTCATTTGTTTCAGTTGTTTGCTATGCAGAAAACCTTTGGTCATGGTTTCCTGCACAGCATCCTGCGCTTTTTCTCTGTCCTTTAACCAAAGCAGGGCAAAACGGTAGAGCCGGTTTTTCAAGGGCCATATCTCGGTTTCAAAAAAGGACTTCATGCATGTAGATGATGTTTGAAAAAAAGAAAGGTTACACTTTGCGGAAAAAAATTTCAAATAATTTTTCAGCGTTTCGGTTTCCAGGCTTAGAAAAGCGAAAACTTTAAACAAGTGATCCCCGGCAGGGTTTAAACACAAATTTAAATAGTATGCCTCCTGACTATTTATTAATTTGCCACGGCAAAGTAAGCCTGAACAAAATGACTATAATTTTTAAGAAAACAGAGAATTCCGACAAAAAAAAAGCCCTGACAAAGTCAGGGCTACTGGTGGTGATGAGTGGGCTCGAACCACCGACTCACGGATTTTCAGTCCGATGCTCTACCAACTGAGCTACATCACCGCCGAAAGTGATGCAAAGGTAGGTAATTGTTACTTTTGTACAAATGATTTGGCTAAAAAAATAGAAGCATTAGATTAATCAATTCAATATGAGCAGCTTACCACAATTCCTTTTTTTACTGATATTAGGCGGGGCAGGATACCTGTTGTACAGGCGGATCAGGTACCTCCGGCAAACCATCATGTTGGGAAAACCTGCCTCCCGCTCTGATCATCCCGGCGAAAGGTGGAAAACCATGGCTCTCGTCGCTTTTGGACAGAAAAAAATGTTCAAAAGAGTGGGGCCTGCCCTGCTCCACCTCGTCATTTACATTTCTTTTGTGGTTATCAACCTGGAAGTTTTGGAATTTATGATCGATGGCCTGGCTGGTACTCATCGCATTTTTGCACCGGTTTTAGCTGGGTTTTATACGGTAGCTATCAATATTTTTGAAATACTGGCAATGGGAGTACTTGTCTCCTGCGTATTTTTCCTCATTCGAAGAAACATTACCAAAGTACCCCGGCTCAGCTCAGCTGAATTAAAAGGCTGGCCACAATTGGATGCCAACCTGATCCTATGGATCGAAATCTTTTTGATGCTGGCCATATTAACCATGAATGCTACGGATCAGTTGCTGGCCTATCGGGGAGTAGCGCAGTACATTCCCTTGGGAGGCCTATGGATCAGTGGCAGCATCCAATGGGTTTTTGAGGGGATGAGCGACAATGCCCTGCTATTTTGGGAAAGGTTTGCCTGGTGGTTCCACATCATTGGTATTCTGGGCTTTGCCATATATGTGACCTATTCCAAACACCTCCATATTTTCCTGGCTTTTCCCAACACCTGGTATGCCAACCTGGAGCCAAAAGGCAAAATGCCCAACATGGAAGTGGTTACCCGGGAAGTTCAGCTGATGCTTGGCCTGCAGACAGCTCCTGCCGGTAATGAGCCTGAACCTGCCGAAGTGGGTAGATTCGGAGCAAAGGATGTCAACGACCTATCCTGGGTAAATATCATGAATGCTTTCTCCTGCACAGAATGTGGCAGGTGCACGGCCGAATGCCCGGCCAACATTACAGGTAAAAAGCTTTCCCCCAGAAAAATCATGATGGATACCCGGGACCGGGCAGAAGAAGTAAGTCAGCAAATTCAGGCCGGGAAAAAAGGCCTGGATGACGGTAAATCCTTACTGGGAGATTATATCAGTCAGGAAGAAATCAATGCCTGCACCAGTTGCAATGCCTGTGTAGAAGCCTGTCCGATTAACATAGACCCCTTGGCCATCATCCTGGAAATGAGGAGGTATACAGCCATGGAGGAAAGCGGTAGCCCTGCCCAGTGGAATGCCATGTTCCAGAATGTGGAAACCAGTTTTGCCCCCTGGAAATTCGCCCCTTCAGATCGTTTCAACTGGGCATCAGAAATCAATAAAGAAGAAAAGTAACCCGAAAATCATGAATAACACTACCTATCAAGTCCCTACCATGGCGAAAAAAGCCGCTGCCGGTGAAAGTCCGGAGGTCCTCTTTTGGGTGGGATGTGCCGGATCTTTCGATGAACGCTACAAGGCCGTCACCCTGGCTTTTGTTAAAATATTAAATAAAGTTGGAGTCAATTTTGCCGTTTTGGGGGAGGAAGAAACCTGTACTGGTGACCCGGCTAGAAGGGCCGGCAATGAATTTCTTTTCCAGATGCAGGCCATGAGCAATATTCAGGTCCTGGATGGTTATCAGGTCAAAAAGATCGTTACTGCCTGCCCCCACTGCTTCAATACCCTAAAAAATGAGTATCCCCAATTGGGAGGCAATTATGAAGTCATGCACCACTCCCAGTTTTTACAAGGGATGATCAATGAAGGTAAAATTGTACTGAAAGGAGGAGGGGACTTCAAAGGTAAGAAAATTACCTTTCACGACAGCTGTTTCCTGGGACGGGCCAACAATGTATACGAGGCCCCCAGGGATGTGATCAAAGCGCTGGACCTGGAATTGGTAGAAATGAAAAGGTGTCGGTCCAAAGGACTCTGCTGTGGTGCCGGTGGTGCACAAATGTTTAAAGAGCCCGAAAAAGGAAAAAAAGACATCAACATAGAAAGGACCGAAGAGGCCTTGCAGACCGGTGCCCAAACGGTTGCCGTAGGCTGCCCGTTTTGCCTGACCATGATGGCCGATGGGATTAAAAATAAGGAAAAAGAAAAAGAGGTCCATGTGTTGGACCTGGCCGAGTTAATCGCCAAAGACCAGGGATTGTAAGCCCCATCGTCAAAAACCGACTACCACGTTTTTTTGGTAATTTGGTTTTTTTGAGAGATCTTAAAGCATATTTTGTATCATAATAAATTCAATCTACGTTAAATGGATGGTAGCATGGTTTTAATGCCAGTGCCAAATCATTTGAATACATTAAAAACGAAGGAACCAAAGCATGTACATACCTTTTGAAGAAATGCCGGAAGAGGCCAGAATATGGGTGTATCAGGCAGATAGGCCATTTAATGAGCAGGAAAAAACCTGGATCATATCCAAATTGGTTACTTTCTGCAACCAATGGAACACACATGGCAGCTTGATGCCCAGTTCTTTTGATATCAAATACGACCAATTCATTATACTGGCAGTAGATGAAAGCCGTTTGGGTGCAAGCGGTTGTTCTATTGACAGTTCAGTAAAAATCTTACGAGAAATTGAAACTAAATTAAGCATTAACCTTTTGGATAGTGGTAAGGTTTCTTACGTGGATACCAATGGGGTTAAAGTAGCCTTTCTTCCTGAAATCAGGGAGCACATTAATAAAGGAACTTTACAGGCCCAAAGCAAGGTATTCAATCCGGGGGTCAATAAAATAGCAGATTTGGAAAACAAATGGCTGATTCCAGCTGATAGCAGCTGGTTAAAAAAGTATTTTGCCAAATAAATCTGTAGGGGAAGCCATACATATGAAAAGAGCAACGCATTCCAGTTCTACCTATTCCATTTTACTCCTCCTCGGGACACTGCTACTGCAAGTATCCTGCACCAGCCTGCAACAGAAAGCCCAAAACCAATTCAGTGCAGGCGAATACCAAATGGCCATCAATTCCTTTTCCAGACTACTTGAAAAGGAACCGGATAACAGTGAAGCCAATTTCTATATTGCAGAAAGCTACCGCTTGTCCAACAGGGTAGAAAAAGCTGCAGACTACTATGAAAAGGTCACAGAAAAAGACGCCACCTTTGAAAGCCAGTACCACAAGGGTAAAAGCTTAAAGGGCAGGGGTGAATACGAAGCGGCAAGGGCTGCCTTTGAAGCGGCTAAAACCTTGACCATGGATGATGAAAGGATTGCGCTGGCAGAAAAAGAGATTAATAATATTGACGCCATTTCATCCATAGAGCCCATCTGGCCAAACCATGAATTGGAGAATTATGAACTTCTGAATACTTCCGGGATAGATTATGCCCCGGTATTAAGTGAAAACTACCTCTATTTTACCAGCTCCAGAGGAGCCGGAGACATGTATCCGGCCACCGGACAAGGTTACACCCGATTGTTCAGGGCAAGGGCAGAGGGGGTAAACGTAGACGTTCAAAACGTCCAAACCCTTCCAGAGTTTCAGAATGAAGGGGGATTGAATCAGGGAGCCATTGCCATCAGTCCGGATGGCAACACCATCATTTATGCCCGGGGCAATGCCGGTTCTAAAAACGACCTTCCCGATGTCAGCCTTTTTGCTTCTTACTTTAGAGGTGGAGGGTTTACAGAACCTATCTTTATGCCGGTAAATGGAGAACCCGAATATTGGAACTCCACACCTGCCTTCAGTCCTGATGGAGAGGTGCTCTATTTTGCATCCAACAGGCCCGGAGGCTATGGAGGCACCGACCTGTACAAATCTACCAAACTGGCCAATGGCGACTTCGGAAATGTAGTCAACATGGGCCCTGAGATCAATACCGCCGGCAATGAGATGTTTCCACGACCCTTGCCCAATGGAGAGTTTTACTTTTCCTCAGATGGGCATCCCGGCTACGGCAAGCTGGACCTATTCGTATATAAAGAAGAAGATGGGCAAGCAACGGTGCGAAACCTGGGTCCCAATTTCAATTCTCTAACAGATGATTTTGGCATCTTCTTTACTGATTATCCCAAGGAAGGTTTCATCACCTCAAACCGAGAAGGGGGTAAGGGAGATGATGATATTTATTATTTCAAAGACATGACCCCTCCACCAAAAGTGGTCAATGTATTGCTAAACGTGGAAACGAAAGAAAGACTGGAAACCGGAGAGGAGAAAATCCTACCCCAAACCCGTGTGGTACTATATGACGAAAACAACCAGACCATCGATGGAAACTTCTCCAGTCAAAACGGAAGGTTAAGATTCCCGCTGGAGCCAGAGAAAAACTACTCCATGATCGCTTCAAAGAATGGCTATTTTACCAAAAGTATTCCCTATAGTACGGTAGGAAAAACACCTTCTCAGGAAGAACTTATTGAGCAGGTTACCAATGTTACTTTAGATACCACCATTGTTTTGGAACAGTTGGTTTTGGAGCGGGCCATCGTACTTGAAAACATCTATTATGATTTGGACAAGGCTGAAATCCGGACTGATGCGGCCGAAGAATTGGACAAACTCGTTCAGATCCTGAAAGACAATCCAGGCATCAGGATCGAACTTAGCAGCCATACCGATGCCAGGGCCAGTGATGCCTACAACGATGACCTTTCCCAGAGAAGGGCGGAATCTGCTGTTGAATACATCGTCTCTCAGGGAATTGACAGCGACCGGCTGGAAGCCAGGGGATATGGAGAAAGGCAGCTGATCATAGAAAATGCCCAAACCGAAGAAGAGCATCAGACCAACAGAAGGACTGAGTTTAAGGTAATAGAAATCACCGACTAAAATCCTTATCTTTGCCGCTTATCTGTTTTTTTCAAAGCCAAGGTTATGAACGAAAGGTACATGCAACGTGGGGTGTCAGCCTCCAAGGAAGACGTACACAGCGCCATTTCCAAATTGGACAAAGGCCTGTTCCCCAAAGCATTCTGTAAGGTAGTGGAAGACCTTTTGGGGAATGACCCCGACTACTGCAACATCATGCATGCCGATGGAGCAGGCACCAAATCCTCCCTGGCCTATCTGTATTGGAAAGCCACCGGAGACCTCAGTGTCTGGAAAGGCATTGCCCAGGATGCCATCATCATGAATATCGATGACCTGCTCTGTGTAGGGGCCGTCAACAATATATTAGTTTCTTCCACTATAGGGAGAAATAAAAACCTGATTCCGGGAGAAGTCATTGCCGCATTGATCAATGGAACAGAGGAGGTTTTGCAAATGTTGCGGGACCATGGGGTAAACGCCATGCTCACAGGAGGGGAAACTGCCGATGTGGGAGACCTGGTACGGACCATTATTGTGGACAGTACGGTAACCTGCAGAATGAAAAGGGAGGAGGTCATTTCCAATGACCAAATCAAGGCCGGAGATGTAGTGGTAGGTCTGGCCTCTTTTGGACAGGCCAGCTATGAATCCGGATACAACGGAGGAATGGGAAGCAACGGCCTGACTTCTGCCAGACATGATGTGTTCAACAAAAGCCTCATGACTTCCTATCCCGAAAGTTTTGATCCTTCAGTTCCTGAGGATCTGGTATATTCCGGAAGTTATGACCTAACGGATCCGGCACCCGGAACACCATTGGATATGGGTAAATTGGTGCTTTCACCCACCAGAACCTATGCACCGGTAATCGCTGCCATACTCAAAGAACGCCGCCCGGACATTCATGGCCTGGTCCACTGTAGTGGTGGCGCACAGACCAAAGTGCTGCATTTTATCGATGACCTGCATGTGATCAAAGATCAGCTTTTTGATACCCCACCACTTTTTTCCATCATCCAAAAAGAAAGTGGTACGGATTGGAAAGAAATGTACAAGGTTTTTAACATGGGACATCGCATGGAAATTTACCTGGAAGAAAAATGGGCTGAAGAGATCATCCAAATTGCGACTGCCTTTGGGGTGCAGGCAAAAATTATTGGTCGGGTGGTCCCCTATCAGGGTAAAAAAGTAACGGTTGATGGCAAACATGGTGTTTTTACCTACGAGGCTTAACCCTATTCGATAGTAAATGCGAGGCCTCTTTAAGTTTATAATCGCTACCATTATTTTTTTGATCCTTTTAGGAGTAGCTACCCTAAGCCCTGTAGATTGGACTCCCTATCAGGAAAAGGCCTATTACCAGGAGACCATGCGGCATTTGGATAGCCTTAATCTTGAAGGAAGTGATCAGGGCTTCCTGCTTGGCGGATGGGCGAGGGCCAATATTACACCTGATGCTCCAGTACCCCTGGTGGCCTACCGTCCCAGGGGGAATTATGAGTTTGTACAGGACAGCAGCTTTGTCAAAACCATTATCCTTGGCAATCAGGATTTTAAAGTGGCGTTTATCAATTATGAATTGTTAATTGTCCATCCTGAATTGGCACAGGCCATCACTTCGGTAATCCAACAAAAACAGGTTCCCATCAACCACATATATTTTACTGCCACACATACCCACAGTGGCATGGGAGGTACCATCCCAGGTCCCTTGAGTACGCTCGCCCTTGGGGGCTGGGATACTACCCTGGTAAAACAAATTGCCGGAAACACCGTGAAGGCTTTGGAAGAGGCGATTGCCCAAATGGATACAGTCAAAATAAAATTTAAGAAAAGCCACGCCGGAGAATTCGTCACCAACCGCCTGATAGCCAACGATCCGGTAGATCCCTATATACGTCAAATAACCATAACCCAGCCAAATGGCAAAACCGCCAGCCTGCTTACCTATAGTGCTCATGCCACTTGTCTGAGCAGTGGCTTTATGGGTTTGTCTGGGGATTATCCCTTCTACCTTTCAAAAAGAATGGAACAGGAACATGAGCTGGCCCTTTTTGCCGCAGGAGCTGTAGGAAGCCACCGTCCAATTGCTCCAGGAAATGATATTGAAAGCATTCAGGAATATGCCTCTCAGCTGGATGCTGTGGTAAGGCGGGAAACCACTGCCACACAGCCTTTGGTGGGACATGCAGTTCTTGCCGGGAAGCTTCCCCTCAAACTCCGTGACCCTCATTTCCGGATCAGTGATAACTGGCGAATCAGGCCCTGGCTATTTGATTGGGCCATTGGGGATTATCCGGCTCATTTTGACCTGGTACGGATAGGCAATACCCTATTTATTTCATCATCGGGGGAAGTCTCAGGTGTTTTTTACGATGCCTGGGAAAAAAGGGCAACCAAACTGGGCCTAAACCTGATCATCACCACCTTCAATGGGGGCTATATTGGTTATATTACTCCGGACAAATACTACCATAGACAGCTGTATGAAGTCAGGGACATGAATTTTTATGGTCCGTACAATGGGGCCTATTTTAATGAACTGGTTTCCGGCTTAATTGACCTGGGAGCAAACCCATAAATGCTGGCCTGGTAAAAACCCTGGCAATACAAGCTTCTTCCCCGTTCCTCCCAGCCCCATTTTTCGAAATAATATCCGTATTCCGGAAGATCCCTTCTGGGATGCCTGGTAAGTATCCTGAAGGAATTGATCAGGGTCTTCAACAGCAGCATCTTGCTTGGGACAGGATAAAAATCGGCAAAAATCCAATGTGAATGGGCTTTTACCTTCGTTTGAATTTTTCTGAAAAGTTGATCAATCTTTTCATCCGGCAAAACATCCAAAAAATATTGGGTAAAGACCACATCAAATTTCATGTCAGGCAAGGCCTCAAATGAAGCAGCATGAATGAAGGTAACTTGCTGAAGCAAATCCATACTCAATCCCGATTGGCACTCCCGGATCATGGAAGCCGAAGCTTCCATATAAATCACTTTTCCCTTACTTCCGCACCTGTTTAGGATCTCCCGCATATTTGATCCTGCCCCTCCTCCCAAAACCAGCACCTGATCTCCCCTGCCGATACTATCCAAAAAGGCCAGTTTGCTGGCTTGAAATTCGTTCCCAAACAGTAAACTACCTAATCTTTCATAAAAAGGAGCCAATAGGCCATAATGGTCGGTAGTAGCTGTTTCTCTCATGGATTTATTCCAAAAAACATAAAAGCAAGGGGAGGGAAAAGGAAAGCTCCAACCGCCTCCTGGTTCTGGCTATGCTCACCGGGTGCTCCATAAAACTGATCATGTGTACCAGCATCATCAGCCCCCAGATCAGGGTATACCGGTGAAAAAAGGAAGGAAGGACAATAAAAAGCATCACCATATACATCAAGGAAAATGCAGCAAGGCCCCAAAGCAACTGGCGGGTCCTTTTCTTTCCCAAAACCGTCATGATAGAATGGTGTCCTTCTGCTTTGTCCAGGGCTGCATCCATATAGGACAAAAACACCAGGTTAAACCAGGCCAGAACAAAATAACCAGGAACAAAAAACAGCCAATTGGTGGAACCAAAACCGAAATCCTGTAACCAGAAAGGAGCCAGGCCAACTCCGCAAACATATAACAGGGCTGTCACAGCTTCCTTTAAAGCCGCCAATTTGACATGAACAAAACGCAAACCTATAATGACAAGCAAAATCAGGGCAAATAATATCAGACCAGCACCCAGCATGCCATTCCAGGGCAACCATGCGGCAGCAAGGCCTATTCCCGAAAGGGTAATAATCATGGTTATGATACTTAGTTTTTTAAAATGCCTCTGATGAAAGCGATGCCTTTTGGACAGGGCCAGTTGCGGAATACTTGTTGCATCCAGGAGGTGGTCAAAGGTATAAATTGACCAAACCGCCATTCCAAGCAACAAGTAAATGAACCAGGGCAAGGACAAACGCATCATGTCCCCGAAAAAAAACATGCCGGCACATGATCCAGCCACCACATCCAACGAAAGGATGTTTATCTTTTCGAAAAACCCTGAAGAAACTTTCTGAATCAATTTCACCCGCTTATCTATTTGCGGGCAATTTAAATAATTGATCCTTCCTAATCATTCAAAAATTTCTGTAATTTTCCACCTGGCTGACACACCAACTCTATGAGAAAAATAATCTATGCCCTTTTTTTGCTGCTGGGCCACGGGGCTTTTGCTCAACAACCTGTAAAAGTAGCCTGTGTGGGTAATAGCATAACAGAAGGTCCCGGCAGGAGTCATCCGGATAGCTACCCCCTACAATTACAAAAAAAACTGGGGAACGCTTACCTGGTAAAAAACTTTGGCGTCAGTGCAAGGACCCTCCTGAAGAAAGGCGATTTTCCTTTCTGGAATGAGCCTCAGTTTGAACAGGTCAAGGTATTTCAGCCGGATATTCTGGTCATCAAGCTGGGCACAAATGATTCAAAATCGCAAAATTGGGTCCACAAGTCATCATTTCTGGAGGACTATGTCGCATTGATTGATACGTATAAAAAACACATGCCAGATAATGGGAAAATCTACCTTTGCCTGCCTGTGCCCGTCTTTGACAACAACTATGGCATCACAGAAAAAATTATTGTGGAAGAAATGGTTCCGCTCATCAGGGAAGCCGCCAGAAAAACCGGAGCTACTGTAATTGACCTGCATGTAGCATTGAAACCCCACATCAATCTTTTTCCGGATGGAGTACATCCGAATAAAAACGGTGCAAAAATCCTCGCCGAAACCATAGCAGAAAATATTCAATAAGCCAACCTTTCAAATAGCCATTTATTGGTAGGGTTTATCAGTCCGGTAATCCATCGGTTTTATCTGCCCTTTCTCATCAGCCAGATGGGTTTCCTTGCCGGGTAAAATATCCGTATTATGTGAGGCAGCACAGCACCAGAATTGATCCTTCCTATGCACAAAAAAATATTTAATCATAGTTAATTCTCATTGCCTGAAATCCGCAGTCCTGACAGATTTTACCCAGACTTAATCAGTTGAAAATAGGATTATGTTGCAGATTCAAGGTATTAACAAAATGAATTATTTCATAATAATTCAATGAATGTCACAAATATAGCTATATTGTTGTTCAAATCAGTCTCTATAGGTCTGAAGGAATAACTTTACGAAATTACCTGCCCCATTTCCCCATACCTTCATGTGCTAATCCTAAAAGGCATGGCCGGGCTTCTTCCAGAATACCTGTCACAGCCTTTGGGTACAACAGCAAGACTGGAAAACGGGTCAGAAAGTGTGAATTTCCGATGCTGACTTTTGTCAGTTTACCTTTGGAATCTTTGTTGCTAGCTTTCAAATTACCTGTTACTTGCATAAATTGTTGCTATAGATGGGAGAACAAAAATCAATTACCGGTATAAAGGTATCCGAGAGAAAAAAATTTCTCAAAAATCTGATTCATGATATCGAAGCCCTGGATCAAATGATCAGGGAAGGGAAGATAGAAGCAAATGTCCAACGGATAGGAGCAGAGCAGGAGTTTGCACTGATCAACAAGCATTACAAGCCCTCCAAAAATGGCCCCTTGATCTTGGGTAAACTGGAAAACAACCATTTCACTTCAGAATTGGCCATGTACAACCTGGAGCTAAACCTGGATCCTCAGGAGCTTAAAGATGGCTGCCTTTTAAAAATGGAAAAGCAACTGAGAAAGTACCTCAAAAATGCTGAAGAGGTGGCTTCCGGTTTTGGGGATTCGGTAATCCTAACGGGCATTTTACCCTCCATAGATCTTCGCTCGGGGCAGATGGATTACATGACACCTAATCCCCGCTACCAAGCCCTGGATGAAATCATCAAACAACTGAGGGGGCAGGATTTCGAGTTGAACATATCAGGGGTAGATGAACTGATTTTAGCCCATACCAATATTCTTTTTGAGGCCTGCAATACCAGCTTCCAATGTCATCTTCAGGTAAGCCCGGATGAATTTGTGGACCAATACAATTGGGCCCAGATGATATCCGGCCCCCTGCTATCGGTCTGCACCAATTCGCCTTTGTTGTTTGGCCGGGAGCTGTGGTCGGAGACCAGAATCCCGCTTTTTCAGCAGAGCATAGACATCCGGAGCAAAGGGTACCACCTGAAAGAAAAAGAGCAGCGGGTATCCTTTGGCAATCATTGGATCCGGGAAACCAGCGAAATTTACAAAGAAAACCTTGCCCGTTTTCCCCTCATCCTTACCCACAAGGCCACCGATAACTCACTGGCTGTACTGGCTGAAGGGGGAATTCCGAAATTGCAGGCCCTTCAATTGCACAACGGCACCATTTGGCGATGGAACAGACCCTGCTATGGAACAAGCACCGGCCTGCCCCATTTACGCATAGAGAACCGATACCTACCCGCAGGACCTACCATTATGGATGAAATGGCCAACCTGGCCTTATGGGTAGGCCTGATGAAAGCCATGCCAGTGAGTTACAGGGGTGCCTGGCACAGGAAGTCCTTTGAAGATACCAAAGGGAATTTTTACAGGGCAGCTACATCGGGCATCTACAGCAGCATGGTCTGGGACAACCGGATGGTTCCGGCTCAAAAACTCATGCTGGATCAACTTCTGCCCCTGGCCAGGACAGGCCTGTCAAAAGCTGGCGTTTCCGACGAAGAATCCAATAGGTACCTGGATATCATCGAAGGAAGGGTTAAATCGGGACAGACGGGCAGCAGTTGGCTGATAAAAAGTTATCGTAAAATAAAGAAGCACATGAGCAGGGATGAGGCCATGGTAACCTTGACCGCTGCCATGCAAAAGCGCCGGAAAGCGGATCTACCGGTCAGTGAGTGGCGGGCAGCCTCCGTATCAGAACTGAAAACAATTCCCATACAGTATGACTGGATCGGTAACATCATGACTACCAACCTGATCACCGTACAAGAGGATGATCTGATCACCTTGGTAGAAAAAATCATGGAATGGAAAAACATCCATCACATCCCGGTGGAGGACAAACAGGGGAAGTTTAAAGGTTTAATCACTACTTCCACCCTGCAAAAGCTCGGGGAAAAAACAGATGGAATGGAAATTGCAAAGAATATCATGATTTCAGACGTTATCACCATAGGCCCGGAAACAGATATCAAATATGCCATGTTGCTAATGGTCAATAAAAAAATTAGTTGCCTCCCCGTGGTAGATGGTGACCGACTTATCGGATTGGTAACTGATAAGGACGCAAAGGGAATTTGGGAAAAACTTTACCAAAAGAACAATGCCTGATACGCTTCTGACTACGGATAACCCGAGGGTCATGTTTGCTCACCACCAGAAGGTTGATTTACCTACGCTGGTTGTCATCGTGGGCATACACGGGAATGAGCCTGCCTCTGTTCATGCAATGCAAGCACTTTTTAAAGATAAAAATATCCCAAAATTTGATCTCATGGGGAATGTCTTTATAATCAAGGGAAACGCTGAAGCATTAAAATTTCAACAAAGATTCATTGGTAAAGACCTTAACCGGATCTGGACCAGTGAAAATCTTCAGCTTGTAAGGATGAAAAATAAGGAGGAACCCGGTTTTAGCTATCCTGAACTCAAGGAGCTGGCCTTACTGGACCAGCTAATCAATGCCATAGTAGCGATATACGGTTCAGGTAAAATTTTATTTGCCGATCTCCATACCACTTCTTCGGAAAGCTGTGCCTTTTTACCCTTCAACGACACCCTTTCCAACCGGAAAATGGCGAAACATTTTCCAGTACCTCTGGTACTGGGAATAGAAGAATACCTGGATGGACCCTTGATGAGTCATATCAATGACCTCGGTTTTCCCGCACTGGGATTTGAAGCTGGAAAACATGATGACCCCCAAAGTGCCAAAAGGCATAAGGCCTTTATCAAGCTTTGCATGTTTCACCTTGGAATCATAAAAATGTCTGATGCTGATATAGAAAAGGAAGAAATGCTTCTAAAAAATACTTTGGGAATCCAAAGCGGTTTTTATGAAATATTGTGCCGCTATCCTGTAGGTCCGGATCAATCATTTGAAATGAGGCCTGGATTTAAAAATTTTAACCCCATAAAAAAAGGACATGAATTGGCCAGAAACAATGGCTTTCCGGTCATCAGTCAGCACAAGGGCATGGTTTTCCTTCCTTTGTATCAAAGTAAGGGGCAAGATGGTTTTTTTATTGTTAAACCTGTTTCTTCCTTCTGGCTTTGGCTATCCAGTTGGCTGAGGAGAACATTTTTGCCCGACTTACTCCCCCTTCTTCCTGGAATATCCAGGAAAGAACCATCCGGCAACAGGTATCTGGTCAATCCTGCGATTGCCCGATGGCTGAATAAAGAGATTTTTCATTTATTGGGTTTTAGAATACACTATAAAGCCCTGAAAAACCAATGGGAAATAATTAAAAGAGATTGACGTATATTGCCCAAAATTATTTTCCTTCAGTAGGTTGACCCTAATTAAACCTTACCGGTTGATTTGCAGTTTAACGTTTATATGCTTCATTATACCACATACCTGCTTAAGAAGGATGCACCCTGGGTAACCTTTGTGCATGGTGCCGGTGGCAGCAGTGCCATCTGGTTCAGGCAAATCCGGGATTTTAAGAAATCTTTTAACGTATTGCTGGTAGACCTTCGTGGTCATGGAAAATCCAAAAATCATGTTTATGAAAAGCTGAAGAAATATTCCTTCGATGTCATTGGAGATGAAGTCGTGGAAGTGCTGGACCACCTTAAAATAAATCAATCTCATTTTGTGGGCATTTCATTGGGGACCATCATTATCCGGGAAATAACTGAAAGGCATCCTGAAAGGGTCAGCAGTATGATTTTAGCTGGCGCCATAATGAAATTGAATATCCGGGGCCAAATACTCATGCGCCTGGGCATTATATTAAAATCTGTCATTCCCTACCTGCTGTTATATAAGCTATTTGCTTTCATCATCATGCCCAGAAAGAACCATAAAGCCTCCAGGTACCTCTTCGTTCAGGAGGCCAAAAAACTCTACCAAAAAGAATTTATCCGCTGGTTTACTCTGGCAGCAAAGGTAAATCCTTTATTGGCATTTTTCAGGATCAAGGAAACCTCCATCCCTACCCTTTATGTCATGGGAGAAGAAGATTACATGTTCTTGCCTTCCATCACCAAACTGGTAAATGACCACAGTGCAGCGAAGCTTGAAATAATCCCCGCCTGTGGTCATGTAGTCAATGTGGAAAAACCAGAAAAATTTAACCAAATTGTCTTGCGCTTCCTCCAAGCCTAATCGTTCCATAGTTTGCCGATTTATAGGCTTGCTGTGATAAGGCTTGTGGAGTTTCAATAGTAACAATTGACCGGCTTCGCTTCGGTTATTGATATAAAATTTCGGTTTTATGCGCCGTATTCACTACCTGAGCTTCTTTTTATTACTGGTAATAACCTTGCCTCTTTATGGGCAAAAATAAGATTTTTCGGACACGGTGATCCTGCAAAAACTGATCTTTGATACCCAAAAAGAACAAAGTGCAAGAAATCGCTTGAGACTGGCCAAAGAAAATGGAAGCCAGAGAGCAATAGATGAGGCGATCCGGATCCTGGAAAGACCCTGGACAGATCCCGGGGCTTATCAGCTCAAACAAAGGTGTGAACAATTGGGGTAAGGTGATCAACACAAAACCCTGGGAAGCAGACCCCGGAAGTCTCTATGGGCCCAGGGTAAGTTTTGGGGTTGGGCTCAAAGGGAAGGAGTGGGTACATGAGGTGCAGGCCATAGGTTTTGAGGGTATTTCCACTCCCAAGGCCTGGATGACACAGGTCAATACGCTTTTTGATACACCTTTGCAAATCAGGTATGAAGACCTTAATCCAGAGATATAGTATCAGCTGAAAGTGGCTTATACAGGCAGGTTTAGATCAAAAATGAAGCTAACTGTTACGGAAAATATACTCATCCATGATTTTATTGAAACCGGGCAACAACCTGTATATTCTTTCCCCTTCCACAAAATGCCTATCAGGACGGATCCATTACCTTTACCTGGACCTGTGGTGAAAGAGAACGTGGGTCACAAGTTGCTGAAATCTGGATCATCCCGGAAACTGAGTAAAAAAAAACAATCTTTTTTCAAGAATAATAGGACAAATCCAGGTTAATCTACTGAAAAACAAGCCATTGAATTTGATAAAAGTATTTTTTCCCAGGATCAATCACAAAAAAATCAATTTTAAAATTATCCAAACCTAAAATAATGCATTTCAAAATAATTAAAATATTATGTGCATT
>Ga0076930_100414_pt3 | contig 22256 bp, 25 predicted proteins | sample HotLakConsoUCCRE_FD_71149 | JGI IMG/M metagenome (GOLD analysis project Ga0076930, IMG submission 71149) | Hypersaline microbial mat communities from Hot Lake, Washington, USA - Hot Lake Consortium UCC-RE (version 3) (version 3) ...
TGTTCCATCTGCCCGACGCGATGATCGGCGACTCGATCGAGGACCGGTTCGGCGACCAGCTCGACGGGTCGCTCGGTCAGGTTCCGGGCAGCCCCAACGCCGAACTGATGGTCGAGATCGGCGAGGCGAACGACTATGACGGCACCGCGCCCTATGCCCCGGAAGGCTATGACGCGATGGCGCTGGTGCTGCTGGCGATGCAGGCGGCGGGCTCGACCGACCCGCAGGTCTACAAGGACCACCTGTTCGACGTGGCCAATGCCCCGGGCGAGGAAATCCTGCCGGGCGAACTCGCCAAGGCGCTCGAGATCCTCGCCGACGGCGGGGAAATCAACTACGAGGGCGGTTCGGCGGTCGAACTCATCGGGCCGGGCGAAAGTGCCGGCAGCTACCGCCAGATCGAGGTGGTGGACGGCGAGATCACCACCGTCGGCTACCGCTGACGCGTCACTTCGGAGGGGCCGATCGGCCCCTCCTTCTCAATTTAAAACAGATGCTTCGGGGGACAGGTTCAAGTGATTCGCGTCGAGGACCTCCACAAGCATTTCGGCGGCTTCCACGCCGTCGACGGGGCGAGCCTCGAGATCGCCGAAGGCTCAATCACCGGACTCATCGGCCCCAACGGCGCGGGCAAGACCACGCTCTTCAACGTGATCGCCGGCAATCTCAAGCCGACCTCGGGGCGCGTCTTCATGGCGGGCGAGGACATCACCGGCCTGCCGCCGCACGAACTCTTCCACAAGGGGCTTCTGCGGACCTTCCAGATTGCCCATGAGTTTTCGTCGATGACGGTCCGCGAGAACCTCATGATGGTGCCGGGCGACCAGTCCGGCGAGACGATCTGGAACGCCTGGGTGAACCGCCGCCGGATCGCCGAGGAAGAGCGCGCCTTGTTGAAGAAGGCCGATGAAGTTCTTGACTTCCTGACGATTTCCCATCTGAAGGACGAACGCGCCGGCAACCTCTCGGGCGGCCAGAAGAAGCTCCTCGAACTCGGCCGGACGATGATGGTCGACGCGCGCATCGTCTTTCTCGACGAGGTCGGCGCGGGGGTGAACCGCACGCTTCTCAACACCATCGCCGACGCGATCATCCGTCTCAACAAGGAGCGCGGCTACACCTTCTGCGTCATCGAGCACGACATGGATTTCATCGCCCGGCTCTGCGACCCTGTGATCGTGATGGCCGCCGGCCGCGTGCTCGCCGAGGGCACGATCGAAGAGGTGAAGTCCAACGAAGAGGTCATCGAGGCCTATCTCGGGACGGGTCTGAAAAACAAGGTCGTGGCATCGTGAGGCGTGTCTGCAAAACGTATGGCAAAGTGTATGGCAGGCGTATGGCACCTCGGGGACGGGACGGACGGGCATGAGTGACACGAGCGCCTCCCCCACCCCATCGGCCCGGCCCACCGAGCCTTACCTCATCGGGGAGGCCATGAGCGGTGGCTACGGAAGTGGCGCCGACATTCTCCACGACTGCACCATCGCGGTGGCCGAGGGTGAGATCGCGGTGATCGTCGGGCCGAACGGGGCCGGCAAGTCGACCGCGATGAAGGCGGTCTTCGGAATGCTCGACCTCCGCAAGGGTGCGGTGCGGATCGGTGGCAAGGACATCACGAAGCTCACTCCGCAGGCCCGCGTCGCCGAGGGCATGGCCTTCGTGCCGCAGACCTCGAACATCTTCACCTCGATGACAGTCGAGGAGAACCTCGAGATGGGCGCGTTCCTGCGCCGCGACGACATCTCCGGCACGATGGAACAGGTCTATGACCTCTTCCCGATCCTGCGCGACAAGCGGCGCCAGAAGGCGGGCGAGCTGTCGGGCGGGCAGCGCCAGCAGGTCGCGGTGGGCCGGGCGCTGATGACCCGGCCGAGGGTGCTGATGCTCGACGAACCGACCGCCGGGGTCAGCCCCATCGTGATGGACGAGCTTTTCGACCGGATCATCGAGGTCGCCCGCACCGGCATCTCCATCCTCATGGTCGAGCAGAACGCGCGGCAGGCCCTCGAAATCGCCGACCGGGGCTATGTGCTGGTGCAGGGCGCGAACGCCTTCACCGATACCGGTGCCGCGCTTCTGGCAGACCCCGAGGTGCGCCGGTCGTTCCTCGGCGGCTGACGGCGCGACGACGGAACGCGCGACGGTGTCCTCGTCGGGGTCCGCAACGGTCTTGCCCAAATGCGCGGCATTTGCCGCAGGGTTCGGCAAAAATCACCCTAGTGGCGAAACTGTTTCTTTACGCACCCGTGCCCGCTCCGGTTCAATGGCCGGACCGGCGCGCGGGGATTCGCATCCGGGCGGACGGTAAAGGGACCGCCCGGGGCCGGGATCGAGGGGGCCGAAAAAGGGGAAGGGAATATGGCGCTATTCGCGTTGCTGACGGGTTTCGCCCTGGGGGGCGAGCCACAGATCGCCTGCACCTTCAAGGGCGACACGATGGACGAGCCGGTGGTGTCGGTGACGCTTCTGCCGGTGCCAAGCCTGAAGGACCGGCCGGGACTTCACCGGGTGATGATGCAGGTCGACGATGCGAAGGTGAGGGCGAACGCCCGGCCGATAGACGCGACCGTGGAAACCGACGTGATGATCCGTGCGCGCACGCGGTCCGATACCCTGCTGACGATCGGACTCAGGGAAGACGGCGTGGCCGCGATCCACGTCGTGGGCGGAGAGACCGAACTGACGCTCCACGGCCGATGCGAACAGCACGAAGAATGGTTTCCCCTCTGGGCCGAAGGTCCGCGCATCGAATGAGGCTGCCGGGTCCGGGGAGCCTCGCGCCGGCGTTTGCCGCCACCGCGCTCGCGGCCCTGCCCGGGCAGGCGCGGGCCGATATCGAGTGTCGCTTCGAGACCGAGTGCCACGAGGGCGAGACCTGCGTGGAAAGCGGCTTCGCTGTCACGCTCGAAACCGCGCTGGTGCCCGGTACGGTCTTCGCCGAGGGCGGATTTCCGGCGGGCGACCGGGCGGTGACGGATGCCGGAAGCGCCGAAATCGGCTGGGCCGCGTCCGGCCCTGCCCTCGCGGCGTTCTGGTCTTCGCGGTCGGGCTTTCACATGCTGTCGTTTGACGCCGAAGGAGTGGCGCGCTACTCGGCGCACCTGCCCGAAGCGGCGCATTCGGTGCTCCATGTCGGGACTTGCGGGACGCGCTGAACGATGGATCTCCTGAACGCCTTCGTGGCCCTGGCCAATTTCGTGCTCGTCCCGGCGATTTCCTACGGCGCGCAACTCGCGCTCGGCGCGCTCGGGGTGACGCTGGTCTACGGCATCCTGCGGTTCTCGAACTTCGCCCATGGCGACACCATGGCCTTCGGCACCATGGCCACGATTCTCGTCACATGGGGTCTGCAGGCCCGGGGAGTGAGCTTCGGACCGCTGCCCACCGCGCTCATCGCGCTGCCCGTGGGCATTCTCGCCACGGCCCTCCTGCTTCTCGCCACCGACCGCGTGGTCTACCGGTTCTACCGCGCCCAGCGGGCCGCCCCGGTGATCCTGCTGATCGTCTCGATCGGGGTGATGTTCGTGCTCAACGGAATCGTGCGAATGATCATCGGGGTCGATGACCAGCGCTTCGCCGACGGCGAGCGGTTCGTGATTTCCGCGCGCACGTTCCGCGACATGACCGGGCTCCAGGAGGGCCTCGCGATCCGCACCACCACCGTCATCACCGTGGTCGTCGCGGTCATCGTCGTCGCAGCACTTTTCTGGTTTCTCGAACGGACCCGCACCGGCAAGTCGATGCGGGCGTTTTCCGACAACGAGGACCTCGCCCTTCTGTCGGGCATCAACCCCGAGCGCGTGGTGCTCATCACCTGGCTCATCGTGGCCGGCCTCGCCACGGTCGCGGGCGTGCTCTACGGGCTCGACAAGTCGTTCCGTCCCTTCACCTATTTCCAGCTTCTCCTGCCGATCTTCGCCGCCGCCATCGTCGGCGGCCTCGGCAACCCGGTGGGCGCCATCGCGGGAGGCTTCGTGATCGCCTTCTCGGAGGTCTCGATCACCTATGCCTGGAAGAAGGTCGCGACCTACGTCCTGCCCGAAAGCCTCGCGCCCGAAGGCCTCGCGCAACTCATGTCGACCGACTACAAGTTCGCGGTGTCGTTCATGATCCTGGTCGTCGTGCTGCTCATCAAGCCGACCGGGCTCTTCGCGGGGAAATCTGCATGAGCCCCGTCCTGCGCAACACCGCTCTCTTCGCCGGCATGGCGGCCCTTCTCGTCGCGACCGGGGTTTTCCAGTCCTGGAACGTCTCGCTCACGATCCTGCAGATGGGTCTCATCTCGGGGATCATGGCGCTCGGGGTGAACATCCAGTGGGGCTATGCGGGGCTTCTGAACGTCGGCGTGATGGGGTTCGCAGAACCAATCATCCCGGCGCCGACCGATCGCGCACGGAGCCGCGACAAACCCACGGGCACCCGACGATTCGACCTTTCCGGAATGCACCGCCGGCTCGCTTCGGGGTCGAGCGGGCGCCGGATCCGCGCTCCGGCGAGGCGCTCCTCGTCGCGCGAACCGTCCCGGGATGAAGACGCCGGACGCCCGTGCGAACGCTTCGAGACCGGGCACGGGCCTTCGTCCCTCCGTCCTTCGGTCACGGTTTCCCGCGCCCACCCCTTGCTCTGGAGTGGTCACGCGGTTTCGGGGGAACGATCCGCCAGGCGGACGGGCCGGAAAGGAAAGAAGGAGAAAGGAGAAAGGAGAAAGGAGAAAGGAGAAAGGAGAAAAGCAGTGGCGCACCCAGTAGGATTCGAACCTACGACCTTCGCCTTCGGAGCGGGTCTAATGGGCTTTCCTAAACATGCGATAGAGCCCGCTAGAGCGCTATAATCATTGAATATTTATAGACACGGCCAACCGCCTCGCCGAAAGCTCTATCCGAGAATACGCCTTGGTTTCCGGCCGCGTGGTTGCGTCCTGCTTTCGTGAAACCGGGCCCGAAAAGAGGGCTTGAGCATGCCGAAGCTCACGAAGCGATTTGTCGAAGCGGTCAAGCCAGGCCCCAAGGGCACGGCGGTCTGGGATGACGAGGTGACCGGCTTTGGGCTCCGCGTCTATCCCTCTGGCAAACGCAGCTACATCGTACAGTACCGCGCGCGGGGACGATGCCGCCGTTACACGATCGGCCGGCATGGAATCTGGACGCCCGAGACGGCACGGCGCGAGGCGAGGGCCCTGCTGGGCAACGTAGCTCGAGGAAACGACCCGGCCGTGGAACGCGAGGAGGACCGCAGGGCGCTGACGGTCAAGCAGCTCTGCGAACAGTATATCGAGGATATGGAGGCTGGCCTGATCATGGGAAAAGGCGGTCGCCCCAAGAAGGCCTCGACGATCGAGATCGACGTGGGCCGCATCCGCCGACACATCATCCCCCTCCTCGGCACCCGCCGCGTCCGCGATATCACCAAGCCGGACATGAACAACCTGATGAAGGACATCATCGCCGGAAAGACGCGCGTTGTGATGAAAACGGAGAAGCTGCGCGGCAAAGCTATCGTGCGCGGCGGTCGTGGAACGGCCATTCGCACTATGGGGCTCCTTGGTGGGATTTTCTCGTACGCCGTCGAATCCGGCGTGATTGACCACAACCCGACCCATGGCTTGCGCAAGCCGAAATACCAGGTGCGCGACCGGAGGCTAAGCGAGGCGGAATACCGGATCCTGGGTGGCATTCTGCGACAGGCGCAGAAAAGCGACCATTATCGCCTGCATGCTGAAATCCTCTGGATCCTCGCTGTGACCGGCTGCCGACGCGGCGAGATCATCCATCTCAGATGGAGCGAAGTCGATATTGAAGGGAGCTGCCTGCGGCTGATCGACAGCAAGGAAGGCGCCTCGGTGCGTCCGATCGGGCTTCCTGTGATCGAGTACCTGGAAAGCAAGCGCTCAACACGAACAGGCACCTATGTCTTTCCCGGTCAGGGCATCGACAATGCCGTGGGCAATTTTCCGCAAAGCTGGAAGAAGCTTCTGACCGACACGCCGCTCTGGGATGTGACACCGCATGTGCTCCGGCACAGCTTCGCCAGCATCGCCAACGATCTGGGCTTCACTGAGATCACGATTGCCGCTCTGATTGGCCACGCGAAAGGCTCGGTCACGAGCCGTTACGTGCACACGCTCGACTCGACGCTGATCATGGCTGCGGATACAGTCGCGGGATATCTGAAAGCCTTGCTAGAAGGCGTCGAGTTCCGGCGGAACACGTACACGCTGGACCGGGAATCGCGGAAGTCAGCCATCGAGCACATGCTGATCGAGTCACGGCCGGCGCCGAAGCCAAGGCTTCTGGAGTATCGTGACGGGTGTCGCTGATGCTGCACAAAAGGTTGCGAACACATGGCAGCCACCGTAGGTTGTGGCGGCTCGCAACTCACGATTCCTGCGGTTGGTCGAGAGCGTGGTCCCGCGGTTTGTTGCGTAGGATTGGCAAACGCGACGTGGAAAGGTGCGGATCACGCGACTTCAGCTATGTCGCCGGTGAAGGAGCGCGCCGATGCGCCTATGCACACGATCCGCACATGCAGACCGTCCAACGCCTCTGACCACTTGAGTTTCGCTCCGATCCTCCACGGCAAATCGACATCAGTCTTCAGATACTAGGCTCTGTTGCACAAATCGGGTGATGGGTGGACCTCCCCCTTTCCCCGGACAGACTTATCCCGCGACCTCTGTGACGGGCGTGCCGAGTGCGGTGAAGCCGTTCAGGACCGCGACCCGGACCTGGAACTCTGCGACCTGACGGTCGAAGTCTCTGGCGGACAGGCGCTGCCCCAGCAGCTTGACGCAGTGCATCTTGGTTTCTGCGCGACTTCGGCGGTGGTAGCCGCTCCATCGTCGCCAGATGGTTCGACCGACGCGTTTCGACGTCCGCAGGATTTCGTTTCGCGCGATCGCCCCGGCGGTATCGGCCTTCCAGAATTTGGCATTCTTGCGGGGCGGTATGATAGCGGCGGCCCCACGGGCCGCGATCGCGTCATGGCACTTGCGGGTGTCGAAGGCACCATCGGCGGTGACGCTGCCGATCTGCTGTTCGGGCGGGATCTGGTCCAACAGTTCTGGCAGCATCGGCGCATCGCCTACGTCGCTCGTAGTGAACTCCGCCGCTCGGATTTCCAGGGACTTCTCATCGATCCCGATGTGGATCTTGCGCCAGACCCTGCGTTTTGCACCGCCATGCTTGCGGGCGTTCCACTCGCCTTCGCCCTCGACCTTGATGCCGGTGCTGTCGACCAGCAGATGCAGCGGACCATCCGATCCACGGTAGGGGATGTCCACCTTCAGGGTTTTCTGCCGCCGCGACAGCGTGCTGAAGTCAGGCACCGCCCAGTCGAGGCCGGTCAGTCGCAACAGGCTCTCGACGAACCCGGTCGTCTGCCTCAGCGCCATCCCGAAGAGGACCTTCATGGTCAGGCAGGTCTGGATTGCAGCATCGCTGTAGTCACGCTGTCGGCCGCGCTTACCGGTCGGCGCGGCCTCCCAGGTCATCGCGGGATCGAACCAGATCGTCAGCGAGCCTCGGCGCTTCAACGCCTTGTTGTAGCTCGGCCAGTTCCGGGTCTTGTAGGTCGGGGGTGTCGGTCTGCTCATGGCCTCCAGCTATCACGCTGGATTCACGACATGAATCCCCTCAGGCGATTTGTGCAACAGAGCCCAGATACTACATCAACAAGCGCACCCATTCCGCCCTTGGCCGCCACCCCCAGCCGTGGTCTAATATGAGAAAAAAAGTGAAGCCCAAACCGATCATAGGGTGCGAGGAGGAACTGAAACCACGACAGAACTGATCCAAGGCTTCAGTCGTAGCTAATTTCCCAATTTGGCCCAGGAATTTCACCGCATGTCGCATGGCTCAAACGCGCACGTCACTAACCGGATCAAGGCCCTGGAAGTTCGGAGCGCAGCACTGCCGCGCCTTGCGAAGATGGCGGAGATGTTTCAATCTGGAGAATAATTCCAAAACAGAACACTTGGGCTTGTTGAAGGGTGGTTGCGGTGGAAAAGGAGGGCTCGGATGTCAACACAAAGGTCAGCAACCCAATGCTTGAGCCAAAGATCATGGACGACGTAAACACGGCTATCATGGACGCACTGCGAGGAGGCGCGAAATTGCTTACGTCCATGTATACAATGAACTATAGTTCGCGTAAAAAGATGGACAAAACACTGGTTACTGAGGCAGACTTTGCGGTCCATAATTACATAATTGAAGTTCTTTCTGAACGAACTCCCGGTGTATGTGTAGACAGCGAAGAAGACCGTGCATCCAGTCTAGCATTGAAAGAATCATCAAAGCACTGGATTCTCGATCCTTTGGATGGAACCGAAAATTTCGCCACATTGAACCCTCATTTTGGGATTGCACTAGGTCTCGTTTCCAATGACGTTGTTATTGCTGGTGGCGTCATTCAGCCATTCACGGATGTGCTCTTCAGTTTTGGAGGCGCACAAGGGCCGTTAATCAACGGGAATGTCTTTCCAAGAAGCGAGATTGGCGTGGCAACTATTGAGGGCGCGGGCGTAGCATTCATACCGACTGCCACATCGCAACGAACTGAATTTGCCCAACGCGCTCATGCCAAAATCTACAGCTCTTGCCGACGTCTAATAGACAATTGGGCTCCGTCTCTTGATTGGTGCGCCTTGTCGACTGGTCGAATAGATGCAATTGTTTCGTATGGGAAGACTGGCGCGTACGAGGATTTTGATGCGCGTATCGGCAAGGCGCTGTTTCAAGAGGTATGGGGGCATGACGCCCACATAGAGAAGCATATGATCGGGATCGGAAACAGGCCACATGTACTTGAGATCGCAACAAGAAACCCAGAGTTGGCGCAAGAACTTCGAGTTCGACTACTGGATGAGACATAGGATTTTCTTAGATCTATGTTCTGCAATAGATCAACCTTTAAGACAGGAATCCCAAGAATCAAATAAGCAAAAGGAAGGGTCGGATGGAAAGTCAATCTGAGAATGCTTGGAAATCCGTTGCCAGGCGATTGAGCGCGGTCTCATTTATTTTCTTAATCCTAATTGGATTGGGAGGCATCAGCATTGGTTTCCATTTGCAGGATTCTACTCCTCTGGCGGCCGGTCTATTTTTCGGCGTAGGGACTTCAGTACTTGCAACTGTTGTCACTTCGGTAATTAATAGCTGGATTAATACGCAAGTACAGCTAAATGCACTACAGGCCTCGATACGGAATAACGTCCAGAGCGTCTTGTCGGATGTCCAAAAGGAAACTTTTCGCCAGATTACTGCAGAGTTCCCCAAATTTATCCCGGCATTTTTCTTTCCTGCGACGAAGAATCGTAACCCTGAGTTTGAAAGCGAACTTTGCGCAGCTATCGAAGAAAGCCGCCAATACTTCTTTAGAGGAGCGACCGGTCGACATGTACCTATTTGGTTAGAGATGGCAGACACTCGGAACCTGCATGTGACCGTTCTGGTATTGAACCCCAACAACCGAGACTTCCTCACTCTATATGCCAAAGATCGTTCCGGGGCAGGCAAACAACTGACGGCCGATCAGGTAGATAATGAAGTGAAGAACATTGTTAATGAGATTTATTCTGCAGTTGTTGGGCTATTCGATAGCCGCCATCTATGCCCAATAACAATTAAGATGCACAACGGACCAGTCTTCTTTCGTAGTGAGATGTTTGATTCGAAGTGTTTTGTGTCATTTTATATTGATGGTACGGGCACAAACTATCCGGGTACCTATGTATATAAAAGAGACAGCCTGATTTATTCCTCTTTCCGCAAAGACATAAATGACTGTGTAAGACTTGAAACCGAGGAGTTTGTCATCAAGCACAATAGCGGGGAGAGCGACTTGAAAGCTTTTCTGGACTCACTCGGGTATGTTGGGGACATCAAGACCCTCCGCAACGACTTTGCAGAGTTCAAGACGGGCTACCTTGCCGCACCCTAGTTGAGAAATTTCTTTCCACGGAGAACGAGATTGACGTAAAGACTGGTTGAGAATAGATGAGAACTTCTATTGATAGCGCGCCCAATAAATATGATAGCATCCGTTCGCGGTTTTGGCCAATTTTCTGCAATGTTATTTGCTCTACTATGCTCTTCTTTCATCCCCAAAGAACGATCCGACCACTAGTTGATTTGAGAGCACGCCATCCACTAAGTTTTCCAGAGCTCTTTCCCACATGAGCACTCGCGAAAACAGAAAGGGACCTAGAAAGCGCGGCTATTGGCCCAGTCCTATTGATATAGCTCGTCAAATCCCGAATCCACGGGGTGGAAGCGTCTGTTTCGAACTAGGGGCTACCGGTTCAATCCACGCTGGATCACTTAGAGCCCTTTATTTTGCGGAGCAGGTGCAACGGACTGCCGCTATGGTTGGAAGGGACCTACGTTTTATTCTCCGACTAAATGACTTAGCTCCTGTGAAGTGTGCCATTGGTGGTAATCCCACATATAGCGATTTAGGTTTGCGTATTGCTGCAGATATCCGTGGCGATGACGGCTTGACGATATTGGAAAAATTGCGTGAAGAACTTCAGACAATCTACGAACGTACCGGATGGAAACCGCCAGAGTTAATGTTGGTGAGCGATATTTATCGCTCCGACCGCTTCGTTAGAAGCCTTAAACTAGCTCTATTTGAGAGTGATAAGATCTCTGAAGTACTTTCAGAGTTTAAGCGCTCTCCCGTGTCCTTTTACTCGCCAATCTGTCCGCACTGTCGCAGGATACGAAGCTCCCAGCCAATCAAGCGAGACTTTGAAGAAACTACTTGGGATTGTCGAGCCTGCGATACCACATATATATTCTCACCGTCGTCATCATTGGGACTTGTTACCTTCAAACTTGAGCAAGCTTTAGTATGGCAATTTTGTTCGACGGTAGTCGATGTACATGGTCAAGATCATATTGAGGCCTTCGATGCATCGTGTGCACTGGTGCGCGCCCTAGAATTGGAGTTTCTGCCTTTGGCTGGACGAGTGAACTTAGTCACAAATCCGCATGGCGAGAAGCTGTCTAAGTCTCGCAATAACTTCAGACCGGTAGCAAATTTACCAGAAGGCGCCTTTCAGGCACTAATATCAAGGTACGAAGAAACGCCCTATTGGCGCCCGATGATCAGCTATGAGGATGGATAACGATCATTGAGGGATCTGTGGTTTTGGGGGTGCTTTTCGATAAGTCCTCGAAGGGATTCATCTATTGTGTCTAGTGTTCCACGCCTGACATAGGATTCCCAACCCTGCTCTGCCGTGACAGGGTGGGCGGATGAGACGCGCCGACATCTGCCTTTACCTTGGCCCCGCCGACCGCGCTGAGCTTGAAGCGCTGCGCACCGACCGCAACACGCCGCGCAAGCTCGCATGGCGTGCCGGCATCGTCCTTGCGACGGCCGACGGCGCGGGGACGGTCGAGATCATGCGGCGGACGGGCATGTCGAAGCCGACGGTCTGGCGGTGGCAGGAACGGTATCTCGATGAAGGCGTGCCGGGGCTCAAGCGCGACAAGACGCGGCCCTCGCGCGTGCCGCCGCTTTCCAGGGAGATCCGGTTGAAGGTGATCGCGAAGACCGTGCAGGAGACACCGCCGAACGCCACGCATTGGAGCCGTGCCACGATGGCCGAAGCGATGGGTATATCGCCCTCCAGCGTGGGGCGCATCTGGGCCGATGCCGGGCTTAAGCCGCACATCGTCAAGGGCTTCAAGGTCTCGAACGATCCGCTGTTCGAGGAGAAGGTCACCGAGATCGTCGGCCTCTATCTCGATCCGCCGGATCGTGCGGTCGTGCTCTGCGTCGATGAGAAGTCCCAGATCCAGGCGCTGGATCGGACCCAGCCTGGGCTGCCGCTGAAGAAGGGGCGCGCGGCCACGATGACCCACGATTACAAGCGCCATGGCACCACTACGTTGTTCGCCGCGCTGGACGTCAAGTCGGGCCTCGTGATTGGGGAATGCATGCCGCGCCACCGCGCAAAGGAGTTCCTGAGTTTCCTGCGCCGCATCGACCGGGCCGTGAAGAAACCGCGCGACATCCACTTGGTTCTCGATAACTACGCCACCCACAAGACGCCCGAGGTGAAGGCCTGGCTGGAAAAGCACCCCCGTTTCAAGCTGCACTTCACGCCCACAAGCGCGTCCTGGATGAACCTCGTCGAGCGCTTCTTCGCCGAGATCACCACAAAGCGCATCCGCCGCGGAAGCTACGCCAGCGTCGACGACCTCGAGGGCGCGATCTACGACTACCTGCTGCAGCACAACGCCAAGCCGAAGCCCTTCATCTGGAGCAAGAGCGCCGAGGACATCCTCACCCGCGAGCGCCGCGCGCTCGATGCGCTCGACCAGCTCAGGGGAAATCGGTAGCAAGTGTCGGACTCGGAACACTAGATATTCACGACGCGAAGAGCCTCGTTTCGGACTACGGCTCCGACGGTGACGGCGTTTTGAACCGCACCGGATTTGCCGGAGGCTCCAACTCCTGAGTAAGGTGGAGCATCATGAGCAAGACAACGAACAAGTTTTCCCCTGAAGTTCGCGAACGCGCCGTGGGTCTGGTCCTCGACAATGAGGGGCAGCATGGATCGCGCTGGCAGGCGGTCATGTCGATCTCGGCGAAGATCGGCTGCGCGCCGCAGACCCTGAATGACTGGGTCAAAAAGGCCGAGGTCGATAGCGGCAAGCGTCCGGGCGTCTCGAGCGAGATGGCCGAGCGTATGAAGGCCTTGGAACGCGAGAACCGTGAACTGCGCCAGGCCAATGAGATCTTGCGCAAAATACGCCTTCCGCGATCACCATGTTTGTGGGAGTGCGACTCGCCTTCGTCCGCGGTCGTGTCGCAAAAGCTGTGGAAATTCCCTGGCGGCGCGCTCCGGGCATGTGAAGGTTCGGTTTCTCAGGCGGCGAGGTCAAGGGGCATCGGCTCGAGGGGCTGAGAGAGGGTTTCCCAGCCATCGACCTTGCGCATCTGGATCTGGCCGGAGGCCAGCAGCGCCCAGAGCAGCATGGGCACGGTCTCTGCGCAGGGCAGCACGGTCTGGGTCTTGATGCGGCGGCGGAACTCCCCGTTGAGGCGCTCGATGGCGTTTGTGGTGCGGGCCGATTTCCATTGCGAGGGATCGAGGCGGGTGAAGGTGAAGAGCCGATCTCCGGCTTCCTCCAGACTGTCGGCGATCGCGCGGCACTTCAGGCGCCATTTGCGGAGGAAAGCCTTGCGGCGCGTTTCGATCTCTGCCGCGGTGTCGGCATAGATCATGTCGCGGTAGTCCTCGGTCAGTTCGTCGTGGAGGTGCTTCGGCGCATGGGCCAAAAGGTTGCGGTGCTTGTGAACCGTGCAGCGCTGGATCGGCAGCTCTTCGCCCCACAAGGCAACGAGCGCGGCCTCCAGACCCGGGGCGCCGTCGACGATCACGAACTCGGGTCGCCTCAGGCCGCGGGCGTCGAGATCATCAAGGAACTGGCGCCAGGCGGCCGTGCTCTCCCCGCCCATGTTTCTGATGGATAACAGAACCTTCTGTCCGTCCCGCCGCACGCCGATGGCCGCCAGCACCGAGATGTTCGTGGCCTTCCGGTCCAGCCGGGTCTTGATCACGGTGCCATCGAGGATCAGGCGGACGATGTCCTCATCGGCGAGGCTGCGGCCACACCAGGCGTCCCAGTCGACCTTCACCTTGCGCCAGGCACGGCTGACAACATCCTTGCTGACCGCGCCCTCGAACAGCCCGAACAGCGCCCGCCTGACCCTGCGCGTGTTGGTTCCAGAGAGGTAGACCGCTGCGATCAGGGCCTCGGCCTTCTTTGTCAGCCGCTGGTAACGGGGCAGCGCCTTCGACCGCCACTCCGTCACCTTGCCAGTTTCATCCTCGATCCGGGCGCGCGGCATCCGCACCGTCTCGGTCCCGAAGGTGCCAATGAGCTGTCGTTCGCGGTGCCCGTGGCGATAGCCCTTCGCAGGGCCGTCGCCTCGACCGTAACGAAGCCGGCCGAGGAAGAGGGCCAGCTCCTCTTCGAACACCGCCTCGATGGTCGCGCGGACGTTCGCCCGCAGTCGATCTTCGATCGGGTCAAACCCGGCTTCCCTGGCCAGTAGCGCAAAGCTCGCAGTATCGGTATTCTGGTTCATGGCGTGATCTCCCTGGCGGTTGCCGCCGCCGGTTGGGTGGTTGAAAGTCACCCGGAGATTACGCCGCCCTCGAATTTCCACCAACTCCGCGACACGACCGATCTGCGAAACACGCGGCTTCTCAAGGCGCGGCAAGCTCACGCCCAAGTTCGTCTCACAGTCGCCCTCCGAATTGTTCCGGGCGATCTCGAAAAATTCTTGCGTTATGAAGTTGAGGCTGAGTTGGGTGCTTCGGCACTTCGTATCATCCACTGGAATAGCGTCGATGCGCTGGTCTTCCCAGCGTATGATCCGAAAGGATTCGTCGGCGATTTCGGTTACAGAGTAGCTCTGCGCGAACGAGTTCTCGTTCGGTAAAATAAGAGCGATCTGCCGGTACTCGCACCGCTGCGTGTCTTGGCGACACTCAATAGTTACGTGGTTAATCGGGTAGGCGATCTGTTCATCCACGATTTTCACGGTGCCCTGAACGTGTGCCCAGTTCCCAATCTGATAGCCCCCGAAGTCGTATGAAAAGAAGGGCGATTATATACTTGAGAAAGCAAAACCGATGATGCAGAATGCTGAACGACAGGCCGGTGCAGAAGTGGAGGTTACTCCTCAGATGGTTGAGGCGGCAATGCCGCATCTTTTGGCTTTCGTCTCGAATGGCGCGCCTTGGGATGCGGCAGAGTCTCTTGCTGTAGACGTGTTTCTCGCAATGCTTGAACGTTCAAGTTTTGGTCCATCCATTGAACCATTTGGTCGGCCCAATCGCTAGCCTCTTTAATACTCTCAGGACGAATGCCGTGAACTTCGTTGGCTTTGCTCCCATCCTCTAAAAACACAGCGTTATTAGTGAAAAAGTGATGGTGGCCAGATTCACCAGTACCAACGTAACTTCCGTGGGCTAAGACGTTCCTGCGATTTAGTATCTCAGTCCAGCCTGCATTCTTTACCATCGCCAATTTAGACAGCGCATCCGCCTTGGGGGTAATTCGTGCAAGCTCTTCGGCAATTCGAAACTTTGTTGAAATGTTCGCTTTGCCCATTAACGTTGTAGCTCTCACTTCAGATGTTCCTGACAGCAAGGTGATCAATAGAGTCAATCTGTCTTCAATTTCTGCAAAACTTCTGATCAATTTCGAAGTATGAATGTGGTCTTCGTCAGATAGAGCAGACCATTTGCGCTTGGAACCTTTGCTGGGGTATGTTTTGGCCATGAACGATAAATTCGCACAAGTAGTGCAAAACCTTCTCAAGATGAAGCCGAAGCCCCACAAGGAGGACTCGGCTTCATCTGAGAGTCAATCGGAAGACGACCAGTCGTCCAGCAAGCGGGCGACCAAGTCGCGGAACTCAGGCGACGACTGAGTCAGGCCGCCGATAGGTCAGGCGCTTGCCTTCCGCTCCGCGCAGGATGGCAAGGGCGCGCATCGTGTCGTCGGTGCCGTTCGCGGCGCGGTGGCTGTAGCGGAAGTCGAACTCAGCGGCGTAGCGGTGCAGGTGCTGCTTACCGCAGTGCTGATACACGCCCTTCATGCCACGCTTGAAGATGCTGTAGAAGCCTTCGACCGTGTTCGTGTGGACCTCGCCGCGACCGTATTCCTCGGCGCTGTGGTTGACCCAATCGTGGCCGCTGAAGTCGGGGCTTGTGGCGAGGCCCTGATACTGCACCGCTTCGTCGGTAAGGATGAACGCCTCGCGGCCGATGTTCCCGCGCAGAATCGGGATCAGCGTGGACTTCTTGATGTCGTCCACGACGATGGACTTGGCGCGCTTGGTGTCGCGGTCCACGAGGGTGAGAACCTTCATCTTGTGGGAGCCGCCGCGCGCGTTCTTCTTCTTGGTAACGCCGGGCTCCTTGCCGATGAACGTCTCATCAACCTCGACACCGCCGCCATTTGAGCCGAAGGGCGCATCAAGCGGGCCTTCACGCATCGCTTCGCGAATACGGTGGAACATGAACCACGCGGTTTTATAAGTAACGCCAATCGTGCGATGCAGTTGATGTGCCGACATGCCCTTTTTGGACGAGGCCATGAGGAACGTGGCAAGAAGCCACTTGTTGAGCGGAACCTTGGAGCGCTCAAAAACGGTGCCGACCGTGACGGTGAATTGCTGGCGGCAATCACCACACTGAAAAAGGCCGGGGCGATGCGATTTGCCTTCCAACTTCTTGATCTTCTCGGTGCCACCACAATGCGGGCAATAGACGCCAGTCGACCAGCGCGAGCGTTCAAGATACTCGCGGGCGGCGTCTTTGTCAGTGAAGATGGGATCGGTAAGATTCATGGCGGCAACTCCTTGAACCATAGGTATGAATCAGCAGTTGCTTTGTAAAGTATATAATCGCCAAAAGAAGTGCACGGTTGTCAGGTTGATACGCGCCGCGCGGTAGCCAAGCTGGTGTATCTGAGAAACCGTGAGGTCCCCGGTGGGCTCTTCGCCAAGGTCGGTCTGGAAAAGGCGCTTTGCGCCCTCGTAGTCCGCGAACCCGTCGTACATGAGCGTGTTAAGGAGGGTCTGCATCAACAGATCGCCCGCAGGCGAAGTCGCGAGGTGCGCAGCGCCGCTGTACATCATGGGGACCTCGCTGTGCCTCTCTTCTTCCGAAAGAGCAAGCAGTTGCTCGGGAAGGTAGTCGCGATACTTGGCGACGGCTTCCTCGTCAGCGTGGGCCGCGGTGGCGAACAGGAGAAAAATGATCATCAACAATCTAGACATGGCGTAAGTACACATGCCGACCGAGAATTGGTCAACTGTGGATGCCTGACCGCATCACCAAATGCGTCCGAGCTGTGCAAGATAGATCGATTGGAACTAGAGCGCACTCGGCGCCTCCTTGAGCGGGAGGCGAAGCAGGCATCTGGTACCAGTGACGCTTGGTAGCTCTGCCGGCGAAAAAATGAGGAGGAGATAAGAGGCCCCGAGGTGATCCCCGGGGTCTCTTGTCGTTTACGGCCGTGCCTCTGGGAACAGCCGCACAGTGAGGTTGCGCTCCTCGGCCTCGAGCACCTCGAGCGGCCTCGTTGATGGTCACGATGCTGTCGCCCCAGAGCGCCACGGGGTCAGTGTCGGCCCCGACCTCGAGCGGGCTGCGGAGATCGAAGGCGTATGTGCCCGTCCGCTCTTGCAGAACGGAGCCATCCCAGCGCTGCACCACGAGCCTGCTCCCACCCGCTTGACGGATGGAGGAGATCGTGGCGGAGAGCTTCTCGCGGGTGTGCTTCAGATGAGGTGTCATCTCAGAGGACCTTCCGCTCTAGCTTCGGAACAGCCCACCGGCTCGTTCGGCCGATGCGGTGTATCTCGAAATCCAAAGTCTTCCTAACCTCGAGCAACGCCTCAATGAGATCGGCCCTCTCAGCCGAACCCGAGGGGCGAAAGCCTCCCGCTGCAGCGGCGATGATCGCATCGCGCTCTGTGGTAACCTGATCGAGGGTCTTGTTCACACCGACGAGGAGGGCGCATGCCATCTCCCAGCCCTTCATATTCTTGGCGAGGTCGGCGGTGGTGGGAGCTTCGTTGGCCGGTTCGTTGGCCGGTTCGTTGGTGGTCTCATCGACCTGGGTGTTCTTCTCGGTCATGGGTCTGGGTGTCCTTCTGATGCGGCGGTGGGTGCCGCGGGGGTTTCTGGGGGTATCGGATGTCTGGCGCCGGCTCAGGCGTTGGCGCGGTGGTCTACCGCTTCTAGTTCCATCTGAGAGAACTCCTCCTCGATGCGCTCGAGTTGGTCGTGGCCGCCTGCTATCTCAGCGAGAGCATCGCGGGATTGCTGGTAGTTGAGGGCGAGGCCCCACCTCCAGTTCGTGTGCGCTTCGAGCAGGAGGCGCATGACAACCCAATCGAGGAGCGGCTGGGGTGCGCCCAAGAGGTCGCCATGAGTGCGCCCGAGGTTCCTGAGGATCGGCAGGAGGTCGAACTCGAACCTCCGATCGTTCGATCTCTTATTGATCTCGAAGCGCTCCTCTGGGCTCTTGCGCTGGTACGATGCCTTCCGGCTGCAGTTGGGGTGGCAGAACTTGGCGTCACTCCGTCGCTTGGCTGCGATCGGTCCCTCGCAGTGGGCACAGGTGCGTTGGTCCGGGCGGAGGGTGACGACGTTCGTGGCGGAGGAGGTGGTGGTGGTCTGGGTCTGGGGGTTCATGATCTGGTCCTTTGGGGTGGGTTCTTGGGGGGCGCTCAGGGGTGCTGAAAAGTGTCTGAAAACGTCCATCCGGGGGGGTTACCCCAGATGACGATTTTAGGGTCGATTTGGGCCCTAGAAATAAGGGTTATGCGGAGGCGTTTTCCGTAACCCTGCCCCTCGGTTTCGGCCCGCGGGACCAGAGGTCGAACTCTGGGCGCCTCAGGACCTCCGACATAGAGGGACGGAGACCGGTGGCGGGGTCGGGCTGCATGGCGACTCGGAGCTTGGCCTTACGGTCGGCGGCGGCCGTGTTCGCCTCATCGAGGGCGCGGTGGGGCTCGGCCTCCCGGGTGGCATCTCGGGCCTCCGTTTGCCGGCACCTCGAGATCGTCTTGCGGACCTCAGGCTTGACGTCGTGGTCGAGCCATTGGCGCAGCGGGTCGGGATAAGCCTTCCGGTCGCGCTTCGGGGTCTTCTGGAGGAGCCGCTTGCGGTGGCGCAGGTTGGTCTTTCCATCCGCGCCGATGGCGTCCCAGTAGGCGGGGGCTACCTTCCCGGTCGAGTGATCGACGTGGTAGCTCCGGAGCCGGCCTTTCATGAGCTTGGCCTTCGCCTGCTCGAAGCGGGTGGCGGTGAGCTTGTCATCGAGGGCGTCATCATCGAGGGAGCGGAGGGTGGCGAGATCCTCGGCGGTGATCGAGGGAGCGTAGTGGGTTTCGAGTTCGGCCCAGAGCGCATTGCCTTTCTTTACGGATCCGGTAACGAAAGGATCGTTTCGATAGGTTGGGGGCACAGGCTCGAGGCCTGCTGCTTCGTGTTTGGTCATGATGGGGGTATCCTGGGTGTAGGCCCTCAGAGGCGCATAGCGACTCACTGAGCGGCCTTGAGTTGTTCTGGTGGTACCGCGGGGGTGCCAGCGGAGCGCCGGCGAGGGCCTAGAGCCGCTCAGAGCCGCTCCGAGTCCCCGCTGGAGAGATCCTCGAGTCGATCGAGAGCATCCTCCTCTTCCTGCTCGCGCTCCTCGGCCTCGTGATCAGCGTCGGCGCGGGCGAGGGTTGCCCAATCGGCGATATGGTCGTGGACCTCGAGCGGCTCCTGCAGGTAATCCGCGAGGCGCTGCATGAGGTACTCGACCGATGCCTCCTGCTCTGGGGTGATCGTGTGCATCCGGGCGCCTGTCTCAGGATCGATGCCACCGACGATGCCTATGTGCAGGCCGAAGTGCAGGCGCTGCAGTTCACGCGAGCGGGTGGAGACAGTGGCGGGGTGCCGGCCGATCTCGATGAGGCCGCTTGTGCGGATGACATAGTGGAAAAGGCAGGAGAAGGAGGCCTTCACGGCATGGACGACATCGAGGATCTCGACGCCTATCCGAGGGTCGGGCTGGGTGCCGGCGTAGTTGAGGCTGATGTTCGTGGTATGATCACGCGAGCGGGTCCTGAAGAGGTCGCAGCGGGTGGTTCGACGGGGGCGGGCGATGACGGGATCGGGCTGCATGGGGCTGGGTCCTCTTCGGCGCTGTGCTGGGCGCTGTGCTGGGCGGCGGCCGCGGCGCATTGATCTAGCCATCGGCGGAGACCGCTCGTGGTGAGGAGTGCGTTCGTATCGGGGTCGCGACCGTCCTCGATGGCATCGACGGTTCGAAGCCAGAGATCGGTTCGGCGATGGCTGGGGGGCTGGCGGAGGAGGGCGTCCTCGATCGCGGTGTCGAAGAGCATCTCCGAGAGATCTAGCATGGGGGTATTCCTTGGTAGGTGCCGCCCCCGGCGGTGGGCCGGGAGCAGCGAGATGAGCAGGGAGCTTTCCCCCGGTGCCTGTAGCTGGCGCGGGTTCGGGTTGTCCTCGCCTTCGGACCTCGGTCCTAGGGGTCAGGCCCGTCGCTGGCGCTGGCGTGGGGCGATGGGGCCGCTGCTCATGTTTCGTTATCCGCCCATTTCGTCGCGGATGTGATCGGCGAAGTCGGACCACGAGATGTCCCCGGCGCGGCCGGCGGCGCGATCGACGGCGAACTGGCGGACGGCCTTTTGGACACCGGGGTGCGCCGAGGCTGCATTCGAGAGCCAGTTGAAGGTCTCGGGGCCTAGCTCTTTCTGGGCACTGGCGGTGGCGGCCTTCTCGACCTTGCTCTCGAACTGCTTGAGCATCTGCCGGACTTCGGAGGGTACGTCGTTCTCAGCGATCGTGCCGTCGGCGAGTAGGTCGACTGTCTCGACCGCGTCGTCAACGGAGAGCTTCTGCATTGCGAGTTCCGCATTGACGTGCTCGTACTCCTGAGCCTCGGAGTGGTCGATCACCCCGGCGTCGAGGGACGCATTGAGCCCATCGACGGTTGCATCGAACGCGGCGTTGCCGGTCTGCGACTTCGGTTCCTCGGCGGGCTCCTCGGCGGGGCGCTTGGTGGCCGAGCCTGCGGAGAGATCCTCGTCGGGCTTGGAGAACTGGCTGGAGAGGAGACCGAGGTTTCTTGCCATCACCACAGGGTTCCCGTGAAGGCAGCCGACAAGGAACAGGTCCCCGTTGATCTTCTCGCGGGCCTCGAGGGTCCTGTTGTTGCCGACCTTGAAGCGGCGCTTGGAACCCCATGCATCGGGGTTGAACGTGAACTGGCGGGTGTTCGTGAGTTTGGCCATGGTGGTCTCGAGTCCTCTCTAGGTGCTCGCGGGGGTCGAGGCTCCTGCCCCTACCGGGTCCGCTGGGTAACCCCCTCTGCACCGGGCTGGAAAACTCTTGAAGATCAGTGAACTAGCAGCCCAGTGTCCTCGAGGTTCCCCGGGCCCCTTGGTGCCTCGGCGGTGACCTAGATACTAGGGACCCTTCACATGTATTGCAGACCGAAGATATGGGCGACGAGACCGCTCGTCAGCGGCACGGTGGCGAGCCACAGAGCGCCCATGCCGACCGAGAAGACCAGCACCGATGCCGGCGTGATCGGCAGGATGAAGAAACCGGCGGCGAGGATCGTCCGGCCGGTGTAGATGCCCGCGAGAAGGTATTTCTTCGTGAAGCGCTTGCCCGCCCAGCCCGCCGCCAGGGTGCCCGCGATGTTGGCCAGCCCGATCACGCCGATGGAGAGAGCGCCGAGGGCGGAGGTGGTCGTCACCCCCATGGAATGGAGGAGCCCGCCGGGGGCGATCGGTCCGCAAAGCTCGGTGACGAGGGCGGGAAAATGCGCGGTGATGAAGGCAAGCTGATAGCCGCAGGAGAAGAAGCCGAGGAAGATGAGGCCGTAGGAGGGGTCGCGGAAGGCGCGCTTCAGGACCGTTCCGAGGCTTTCCTCGAGCTCCATCCGGGTCGCCTTCACCGGCACGCGCATGAACGGAAGGGCGACGAGCGAGGCGAGAACGATGGCGGCGAAGACGAGAAACACCGACTGCCAGGGCATCATCGTGAGCAGCCATTCGGCGAAGGGCGCGCCGACGACCTGCCCCGCCGAGCCCGCCGCGGTGGCGATGGCGAGCGCCATGGGGCGGTTCTCGTCGGAGGCCGCCCGGCCGACCACGGCGAGGATCACGCCGAAGCTCGTGCCCGCGATGCCGAAGCCGATCGCCATGTTCCAGAACTGGTGCGCCTCGGGGGTGATCGAGACCGAGGACATCACGAGCCCCAGCGCGTAGAGAAGCCCGCCGAGGATGATCGCCTTGCGGTCACCGATCTTCTCGCCGATGGCGCCGAAGAGGGGCTGGCCGATGCCCCAGAAGAGGTTCTGGATCGCGATGGCGAGGGAGAACTCGGCCCTCAGCCAGCCGAATTCGCCCGCGATCGGTATCTGGAAGACCCCGAAGGAGGCGCGCACGGCGAAGGAGAGGAGCATGATCACGCAGCCGGCCACGAGAACGGGGGTGATGAGAGGGGCGCGGGCGTCGGTCATGGGTATTCCCGTTCGTTTCCGGACCTTTCCGCCGAAGCGCCTCGCGGGTCAAACGCGAATCTTTGATCGCGCCCATGAGCTTCCGCGAACTCCGTCTTTCCTTCGGCCGATGCCCGGCCTAGCAATTGGGCGATGGCAGAGACGCTGACAGCGATCTACACGCGGCTC
>Ga0076930_100515_pt1 | contig 22240 bp, 32 predicted proteins | sample HotLakConsoUCCRE_FD_71149 | JGI IMG/M metagenome (GOLD analysis project Ga0076930, IMG submission 71149) | Hypersaline microbial mat communities from Hot Lake, Washington, USA - Hot Lake Consortium UCC-RE (version 3) (version 3) ...
TCGAGCGACAGCCAACCGCCCGTGCGCAGCGCGTCATAGGCCTCGCGGAAGCCTTCGGGGGTGCGGACCACGCCGTTCTCGAGCCTGCAGCCCTGCGCGTCGCCGATGGCGTTCAGGGGCTGAAGGACCTGCTCCGCGAGCTTGCCGGCCTCCTCGAGGATGGCCCCTGTCGTCTCCCGGTCCATCTCGTCGTAGCCCGGCACGGCACTGCCTGCGATACCGAGAAGATCGTGCAGGACGAACTGGAGGTCTCTGACCGGGGCTGAATAGGTGGGCATTGCGTCGATCCTTCGTGTCTATTCGGCGGCCTTGTCGCTCTGGTTCAGACGCTCGAGCACCGACCTTCCCCAGGCGAGCTGGTCTTCGAGCTCGGCGATGGCCTCGGTCAGCTCGTCGCGCTGGGCCACCATGTCGGCGTGCCGGGCGCTGGCGGCCTCGTAGACGGCGCGGAGCTGAGCCTCGCCCTTGTCGCCGATGTCGTAGAGGTCGAGGAGCTGGCGGATCTCCTCGAGGGAGAATCCGAAGCGGCGGCCGCGGAGGATGAGCTTCAGGCGCGCGCGTTCGCGACGGGTGTAGAGACGGCGCTGGCCGTCACGGATCGGCGCGAGAAGCTCCTTGGCCTCGTAGAAGCGCAGGGTGCGCGGGGTGACGTCGTAGGCCTCGCACATCTCGCGGATTGTCATCGGGTCTTCTGTCATGGGCGCACGGCGGTTTCGCGATGCGCAAAGAGGTGACGATGGACCGGCGCGAACGCAAGCTGGATTGACGTGCACGTGACCGGGACGTGGCGTCATTTTCCTAGTCGAGCGTTCGGGCCACGTTGTCGCGGAGGTTGCGCAGGTCGTCGATGGTGCGGTCGATCTCGTCTCTCTGGTCCGTGAGGGCCTGCAATTGCCGGTCGGCGAGGCGGACCCATTCCTCCATCTGCGCCTCGCTGCCCTTTTCCTCGTAGATCAGCAGCCACTGGCGGATTTCCTCGAGAGAGAAGCCGAACCGGCGGCCCCGGAGAATGAGCGTCATGCGCGCGATCTCGGTGGGCCCGTAGAACCGCGCGCGCCCCTCGCGGTCTGGAGACAGGAGTTCGATGTATTCGTAGTAGCGCAAGGTCCGCGGGGTCACGTCGAACCGCGCGCACATCTCCTTGAACGTGAGCCGTTCGCTTTCCATGCGCCGACGTTAGGCGCAAGGCGCGGCCCGATCAATCGGCGAGAGGATTGGCTCTGGAAGGGGCGCGGGCGGCGGGTGTAGACCGGCGGCACGTGACCGGAACCGAAAGGCGGGGCCGACGCTTGAGCCGCATGCCGAGAGAACAGATCGCCGAGGCGTTTCTCGCCGCGCTGCCCCATGCGAGGGATCTCGGGATGGCGCTCGTTTCCGTCGGCGAGGGCACCGCCGCGCTGTCGATGCCCTGGGACGAGGGGCTCGTCGGCGACCCCTCGACGGGCGTGATCCACGGCGGCGCGGTCTCGGCGCTGATCGACACGACCTGCGGTGCCGCCGTGATGAGCCACCCCGAGAACGGCGGCGATACCGCGACGCTCAACCTCCGCATCGACTACATGCGCGCGGCCCGGCCCGGGGAGGGTCTTGTCGCCCGGGCGACGTGCTACCACGTCACCCGGAACGTGGCCTTCGTCCGCGCCGAGGCTCTCGACGGCGACGGGGCGACGCCTGTCGCCACGGCGGCGGCGGCCTTCACCTTCACGCGGCGCGAGCGGGTCTGATGGCGCGCCGGCGGCCCGACCCGGTGCAGGTGGTCAAGGAGCGGCGCGATGCGGCCCTTGCCGCCCTCGTCGGGGGCATGCCCTATGCCCAGAGGCTCGGGGTGCGCTTCGACCGGCGGGGCGACGAACTGACCGCGGTTCTTCCGTTCGACGACCGGCTCGTCGGAAACCCGATGCTGCCCGCGCTTCACGGCGGGGCGACGGCGGCGTTTCTCGAGATCGCCTCGATCGTCGAGTTGGCCTGGTCGGGGCTCTGGGACGAGATCGAGACCGGCCGTCTCTCGCTGGACGATCTCAGGGCCGGGCGGCTTCCGAGGCTTCCGAAGACCATCGACCTGACGACCGATTTCCTGCGCACCGGCCTGCCGCGCGACGCCTATGCGCGGGCCCGGGTCAACCGGTCGGGCCGGCGCTACGCAAGCGTCCACGTCGAGGCCTGGCAGGACAACCGCGCCCGCCCCTTCGCGCAGGCCACCGGTCATTTCCTGATGCCGCCCGACCCGACGCTGCCGGATGATTGAGGCGGAGGTTCGCGGCCCGATCACCAACCGCCGGGTGCTGGCCATCGCGGTGCCGATCGTGCTGTCGAACGCAACCGTCCCCCTCGTCGGGATCGTCGATACCGGGGTGATCGGCCAATTGGGCGAAGCCGCTCCCATCGGCGCGGTGGGTCTCGGCTCGCTCGTGCTGACCTCGGTCTACTGGATCTTCGGGTTCCTCCGGATGGGCACGGTGGGCCTGACGAGTCAGGCGCTCGGCGCGGCGAACCGGGCCGAGGCGGACGCGCTTTTGTCGCGCGCGCTGATGATCGGCCTCGCGGGCGGGCTGATGCTGGCCCTTCTGCAGGTTCCGTTCTTCGCCGCCGTCTTCTGGATCGCGCGCAGATCGTGCGCGCGCTCGGGGTCGAGCCGGTGCAGAACGGCGAGGCCGGCGCGCTCGGCGAGGCTCATACCGGTGGAGGGGGCATGAGGTGGCGGCCGCCCTGAAGCGGGATCGGGGCGGCCCAGATCGTGTCGTCGGCGCGGAGCGGGCGGTAGAGATGGGGAAAGAGGGCGCCGCCGCGCGAGGGCTCCCAGACGAGGTCGGGGCCGAGCCGGTCGGTGTCGACCGCCACCATGACGAGGCCGCTTTCACCGGCGAAATGCTTCGCGAGGGTCTCCGGCGCCTGCTCGGCGGTGGAGAGATGGATGTAGCCGTCGGCGAGGTCGACCGGTGCGCCTGCCGAGACGCCGGCGACCTTGAAGGCGGCGAATTCCCCGGCGCGGAAGATCTTGTAGACCAGCATGGGCGAGGGGATGGACCGCCGCGCGCGCTGCGTCAAGCCGGCCGCGGACATGTCATGGAGTTGCAACGATGAGCGGGCATTTACACCGCCGGGCCGACGCGCCAATCTCTCATTGCATAAAACAACAAATCCGGGGAATTACCAGATGCTCGCACGATTTCTCCTGACCGCGGCCTCCGCCGCGCTCATGGCCACCGCGGCGGCGGCGGAGTACAAGATCACCGTCCTGCACACCAACGACTTCCACGACCGCTTCGAGCCGATCAGCCGGTTCAACTCGGCCTGCTCGCCCGAGGACAACGCCGAGGGCAAGTGCTTCGGCGGGATGGCGCGGGTGATGACCGCCATCGAGGACGCCAAGGCGCGGCACGACAACTGGCTTCTGGTCGATGCCGGCGACCAGTTCCAGGGCACGCTGTTCTTCCAGTTCTACGGCGGCGATGTGCAGGCGGAGATGATGAACCTCGCCGGCTACGACGCGATGGCAGTGGGCAACCACGAGTTCAACAACGGCCCCGAGGGGCTTGCGCGTTTCGTCGAGCAGGTCGGGTTTCCGGTGCTGATGTCGAATGCCGACATCGCCTCGGAACCCGCGCTGAGCGACGCGATCCAAAGCTCGGTGGTGCTGGAGAAGGCCGGCGAGCGGATCGGGCTGATCGGCGTGACCCCGGTCAGCAACCCCGAATTGTCCTCGCCGGGCCCCAACATCACCTTCACCGACCCCTCTCCGGCGATCCAGGCCGAGGTCGACCGGCTCACGGCGGAAGGTGTCGACAAGATCATCCTGCTCAGCCACTCGGGCTATCAGACCGACCTCGTCATCGCGATCAACACCGAGGGGGTCGACCTGATCGTCGGCGGGCACTCGAACACGCTGCTCGGTGACATGGAGGGGGCTGCCGGGCCTTACCCGACGATGACGAACGGCGTGCCGATCGTCACCGCCTTCGCCTATGGCAAGTATCTCGGCGAGGTGGAACTGACCTTCGACGACGACGGCAACGTGACCGAGGTGGCGGGGCAACCGATCCTGCTAGACGCCTCGGTGGCGGAGGACGAAGCGGTCGTCGCGCGCCTCGCCGAGCTTGCGGTGCCCCTCGACGAGGTCCGCCAGGAGGTCGTCGCCGAGGCCACCGCGCCCATCGAGGGCGACCAGAGCTTCTGCCGGGCGATGGAGTGCGAGATGGGCAACCTCATCGCCGACGCGATACTCGACCGGACCCGCGACCAAGGCATCCAGATCGTGTTCCAGAACGGCGGCGGCATCCGCGCCTCGATCGACTCGGGCGAGATCACCAAGGGCGAAGTGCTGACGGTGCTGCCGTTCCAGAACCTCCTGTCGACCTTCTACATCCCCGGCAGCGCGGTGAAAGAGGCGCTCGAGAACGGCGTGCGCCAGTACGACGACCCCGATGCCACGGGACGCTTCGCGCAGGTGGCCGGCATGAAGTACACGATCACGCCGTCGAACGAGTTCGGCAACCGGATCAGCGACGTCATGGTCGAGGAGAACGGCGAGTTCGTGCCGCTCGAGATGGACAAGGTGTACGGCATAGCCGCCAACGACTTCCTGCGCAGGGGCGGTGACGGCTACGAGATGTTCGTCGAGGCCGAGAACGCCTACGACTTCGGACCCGACCTCGCCGACGTGGTGGCGGAATACTTCGCCGAGATCGGACCGGTCGAACCCTATCTCGACGGCCGCATCACAATCGTCGAGTGACCCTTCCGCCCCGCCGGTCCGCCGGCGGGGCGCCACGCTCCCGGGAGGTTGCCATGGAAGGCGGCTGCACCTGCGGCGCTGTCCGCTACCGGCTCACCGACATGCCGCTCGTCGTTCATTGCTGCCACTGCACCTGGTGCCAGGGCTTGTCGGGTAGCGCCTTCGCGCTCAATGCCTGGATCGAGGGCGACCGGGTCGAGCTCCTCGCCGGGATGCCGGAGGAGGCGCCCGTCCCGCCCCCCGTCAGCCGGTGGTAGAGACGCTCGACATCCCACGCCGCCACCGCGTCCGGGGCACCCGCCCCGGTGTCGAACGCCTCCGCGAGAAGTCGCGTGAGGATGATGCGCGGGCGCGGCAGGACGTAGCCCGCAAGGAGCACCGTCTCGTTGACGATGGCGTCGGCGGCGATGTTGAAGAGGTCCGCCTGAAAGCCCGGACCGTGGCGCGCGGCCATGGCCCGGGCGCGGGCGGAATGCCGGAAGGCGACGTGAAGGACGTGGTGGGCGGCGATTCCGACCTGCTCTTGGCGCGGGAGTGCCGCGAAGCCCGGCCCGTAGGTGATGGTTTCGCCCGATGTGCGCGCGACCGGTCCCGGCCCGTCGCGGTGCCGGCACCAGAGCGAGAGCGCGGCCAGTGCCGGGTCGGCCTCGGCGAGCGCCCTGAGCGCCGGGCCCGCGCGCCGGCTGTGGGCGGCGCTCACGCCGCGCCCTCGGCCTCGCGCCGGCCCATGTGCTCGGCCATTTCCGGCACCTCGAGCATCGCCTCGCCGAGCCCGAGGTCGAGCCCCCGGCGAATGAGCACCTCGAAGCCGTGGGTGGTGAGCTCGCGCAACGGCAGCGCGGCGAAGACAGGTTCGGCGCGCGCCTCGGCGAGCCCCGGAACACCGGCGAGGATCTCGACGGCCGGTCGCACGGTTTGGCGGTCGAGGCGCGCGGCGAGGGCGTAGACGAGCGCATGGAGGCCATGGAGCGACGCCGGGTAGAGCGCGGCGCGGCGGGCTTTCGGCGCGGCAATCAGGTCGTCGATGGCGAGGCTCGCGGCGATGTCGTCGGCGACGACCTGGAACTCGGCGGCCACCGCCGCGCCCAGCGTGCCCTCGATCATCGCCGCGCGAAGACGCCGGTCGGGCACCGCGCCGATGATCTCGCTGACCCTCACCCAGGAACGCGGCGTCGCGAAGACGCTTTCGCCCCGGTTGAGCGCGGCTTCGGTCGTTTCCAGAAGGTCGGGCCGGGTGCGGATGAAGGCCGTCACCGCCGGGTCGAGCCCGCGCGCGAGGGCGACGTTCTCGAGCCAGTCCGTCGCCTCGGCCTCGATGCGCAGATGCACGAGACGGTCCGACAGCGCGGTGCCGAGGTCATGGGCCACCGCCCCGTCCTCGACGGCATTGCCGGCGGCGACGATCAGGACCGAGGCGGGCAGCTGGTGCCGGCCCACGCGGCGTTCCTGCAGGAGACCGTAGACCACGGGTTGCAGGGTCGGCGGCGCGGCGGTCAGCTCGTCGAGAAACAGGATCGACGGCGTGTCGGGGTCGTCGGGCAGGTCCTCGGGGCGGTACCAGACGGTCTTGCCGGTTGCGTGGTCGTAATAGGGCAGCCCCCGGAGATCCTGCGGCTCGATCGTGGTCAGCCGGAGGTCGAAGAGCCGCGCGCCGATCTCGCCGGCGAGCTTTTCCACGATCTCGGTCTTGCCGACGCCCGGGCGGCCGTGAAGCATCCATGAAACCGTCAGTGCACCGGTCGCCTGCGCCGTCCAGCCCGCGCGGAGGGCCTCGAGCGCCCGGCCCGCGGGCATCGCCTCTATGTTCACGCTCATGCGCTGACAATTGGACCGAACGCCCGGCTTGTCGAGCCGCTTCGCTCAGTTCTCCCGAAGCGACAGGATGTAGGCGATGAGATCGTCGCTTTCCTCGCGGTCGAGGATGAGGTTGGGCATCGTCGGATGGGTCGTGTTGAGAAACACGAAGAGCGACTGGCGGGTGGTGGAGACGAGATCGGCGACATCGGCGAAGGCCGCGGCGTCGGGGTCGGGCGAGACCTCGCCGCGCGCGACGGCGTGGCAGGCCGCGCAGACCTCGCGGGCGAGGGTTTCGCCCCGGGCGGGCGAGCCGATGTCGTCGGCTGCAACGGCGGGGGCGGCAAGCATCAGGGCGATGAGGACAAGGCGCATGATCGGTCTCCCTTTCAGGCATGACCATCGCAGACCCGGGCGCCGCCGGACTTGATCGGCGTCAATTGACGGGCTGGGATTAACCCTCTGCTAAACAAGGCCATGCTAGCCCGATCCCGACAAAGAGGTGAGGCGGCGGAGAATCCCCTTGAGCGAACTCCAGTGCTTCAGCACCGGCCCCGACGCCGGACCGGCCATCGGAGCCGGCACACCGTTCTTCGAGGATGCCGCGCTGGCGTCGCTGCAGAGCCGGGCGATGAGCTATCTTCGGGCCGGCGTGCCGGTGCATTTCCGCGGCCCCGCCGGAACCGGCAAGACGACGCTTGCCCTGCGCATCGCCGCCCGCCTCGGACGACCCGTCACCTTCATCACCGGCGATGAATGGATGACGCGTGCGGACCTTGTCGGTCGCGAGGTCGGCCAGGTCGAGAACGCGGTGCACGACACCTATGTCGCCCGTGTCCGGCGGACTGAGCGCCGGGTGAGTGCCGTCTGGGAGGATGCGCCTCTCGCCCGGGCCATGGGCGAAGGGCACACGCTCGTCTACGATGAATTCACCCGTGCGTCGCCGGCGGCGAACGCCATGCTCTTGTCCGCGCTCGAAGAGCGGGTGCTCGCCTTCACCGACCCCGTCGCGGGCCGCGACCTTCTTGCCGCCGATCCCGAGTTTCGCGTCATCCTCACATCGAACCCCGGCGACTATGCCGGGGTCAACGCGGCCCCCGACGCGCTGATCGACCGGGTCGTGACGTTCCGGCTCGACCGGGTGTCGATGGAGACCGAGGCGGGCGCGGTCGCGGCGGCCACCGGGCTCGATGCCGTCGAGGCTGCGCAGCTTGTCGGCATGGTGCGTAACCTTCGCGCCGGAGCATCCGGCACCGCGGCGCTGTCGATGCGCACCTCCATGCTGATCGCCCGGCTGCTCGCGGCCGCCGGGCTTCGCGCCGACCCCGCGAACCCCGCGTTCCTGCAGATCTGCACCGATGTGCTCGGTAGCCGTCTCGGCCTCGGGTCGGCCGACCTCGCGAGCCGGATCACCGAGGCCGCGCTTCCGTCCGGTCGAAAGGTCGCCTGATGAAGAAACCCGGCATTTCCACCTATCGGCGGCCTTCCGCGGTGACGAAACGCGCGCCACGCAGCCGCACCGAGGCGGCGGTCGAACTTGTCCGCCTCGAATTCGAAGGCGCACGTCTCGACCGCGAACTCGAACAGGTCGAGGCGCGCGGCGCGGTCGCCCGGCGCGGACGCGCGGCGACGAAGGCACGCGCGGCCGCGGTGATCGACCATCTTTCGAAGGACGGCACATGACCGGGGCGATGCGCGAGAACGCGTCGGAAGGCGGCTGGCCGGCGGCCGCCGACGGACCCGTCACGCTTCTGGAGGCCATGGCCGTCGCACGCCGCTCGGTCTCGCTGATGACCGACCAGCCGATCGACGGCGTGGCCGGCACAGAACGGACGGACGCGGGCGGCTGGAAGGTGACCGTCGAGACCATCGAGGGCGCCGCGCGGATGGGCGACAACGACCTGCTCGCGGCCTACGAGGTCTCGGTCGCGCCCGACGGCGAAATCACCGGTTTCAGACGGATCGCGCGTTACCACAGGGAGGACGGGACGCCATGAGCCTGCAACTTCAACCCCCCGGGCACACCGACACCCTCGCGGACGTGCTCGAGCGGATCCTCGACAAGGGCATCGTCGTGGCCGGAGATGTCTCGGTGTCGCTCGTGGGCATCGAGCTTCTGACGATCCGCCTCCGCCTGCTCATCGCCACCGTCGACAAGGCCCGCGAGATGGGGATCAACTGGTGGGAGACCGACCCGCGTCTCAGCCGGGCGGCCGAGGATCTCCAGGCGGAGAACCTGGCCCTTCGCGACCGTCTCGGCGCGCTGGAGAGCCGGCTCGAGAGCCTTGCGGGAGCGGTGTCGTGAACGGGCCGAAGGGGCCGAAGGGCCGGGACGCGGTGTCGGATATCGAAGCGGCGCTCGAGGGCCTTCTCGGCAAGCTCGGCGGGACGCTTTCGGAGATGCTCGGCAAGCTCGAAACCGGCGAGGCGGGCGAGATGCGCCGCTCGGCCACGTTCGACAGCGGGCGGGGACCGGTGCGGGCGGAAACCGGCATCCGGATCCGTGTCGGCGGCAAGACCTTCGACGGGCAACCTCGGAATGTCGAACCGGTGAACCGTCCGGCGGCTCCGCGCGACGTCGCCGGACCCGAAGCACCATCCGCCGGGTCTTCCGGGGCGGTCCGGCAGGTCGTGTTCGACACCTATACGGCCGAAGGGCGGTGGATCGCGAGCGTCGAGGTTCCCGGCCTTTCGATCGACGACATCATCCTGCGGACCGACGATGGCGAGCTGACGCTCGAAACCACCGGGCCGCGTCGCTTCCGCGGGGTCGCCAAGCTGCCGGCCGGAGGTGAGGCGGACGCGATCGAAACCGTCCTCAGGAACGGAATCGGCATCCGCATCCGCTTCCCGCGCGAGGCAGCGCTGGCCGCACTCCTCGATGACGAACCGGCCCTCGCCGCCGAGCGCGACCGCCTCGCGGCCGCCGCGTCCGGCGCGTCCTTCGAGGCGGCCGAACTCGGGCGACGGGTGGCCGAGGCACTTGTCGCCCGCCGCGATGCCGCCGCGGACCGGCTTGCGGCTGCCCTTGCGCCCATGGCGCGGCGTCTTCTCACCAAGCCGCCCGAAGAGGACGTCGAGGTCCTTCGTGCGGAGGTGCTGCTGCAGGCGGGAAGCGAGGATGCCTTCGCGATGGCCGCGCTGGACCATGCGTCCCGCCTCGGCTTCGCCGGGCAGGCAGAAGCCTCCGTTCGCCTCGTCGGCCCCTCTCCGGCCTTCCATTTCGCCGACCTCGCGCTCGGCCAGAACCGGAACGCGGCCTGATGGGTATCCTGGGAAGACTGCTTTTCGCCCCGCTGAAAGCACCGGTGACCGCCCCGCTCTGGATCGCTGCGAAACTCGCGGAAGCCGCGGAGGATGAATTGAGCGATCCCGCGACCATCAAGCGGGCCCTGTCCGAACTCGAAGCCGCCCTCGAGGCCGGCGCGATCGACGAGGCGGCCTATGAACTCGAAGAGTCCATTCTGCTTCGGCGCCTGACAGGGAGGCAGGGCCAATGACGGGCGAAGACGAGACAGGCGGCCCCCGGCGGGGCGATCAGGAATTGCCGGAAGACGCCCTTGAGCGAAACTGGTTCGCGAGGCTCGACACGCGCGCGGGAAGGCCGGTCGGTGAACACGGATCTTCCGCGGGCATTCCGTCAAGCGGTCCGGCAGACCGCGAGGAGATCGTCGAGCCGCGCGTGCACCGCCCCGCCGCCGTCGTTTCGCCTCCAGATGGGCGCGCGCTCCATCCGGCGCCGTTTCGCGCGGAGCGGACGGTCGGCGGGAGCGCCGGCGAGACCGGCAGCCAAAGCGGAGCGTCGCCCGCGAGGTCCGGAACTCCCGCGCGTGAGGGCGTGACGCTTCCGGGGAACAACGCGTCGCGGGCCGGTGCCCTGGCGGCGCCATTGGTTTCGGGGAGCGTCACCTCAGATCATATGCCGGCCCTGCCGGTACGAACGGACGAACCTGCGGTCCGGCACCAGCAGAGACCCCGGCCACCCGAAGCCGCGGCGCCGCTTCATGCGGACGCCGAACAAGCTCTTGCGCCGGAAGAAGGCGCTCCACCGCGATCGGCGGCCGCCTCCCCCCCGGATCCCGAGGTTGCGGCCGCCCCGACACCCGACGCTGCGTCGTCGCCGCCGGGCTTGCCCGAGGCGCGGGACGGCGGCCCTGCCGCTCGGGCGGCGCTCTCTTCCGCGACGGCGAGCGCCGATTGCCGGAACGACGAAGACGTTGCCCATATCGCAAGAGGCCCCGAGGCCAGCCCCTCGAAGGATGCGGCACCGACCGGGTGGGCGGGGAATCCGGTGGCGACCGCGACGGAAGCGGTCTTTGCAAGCAAGGCGGCGAAGGTGGAGGTGCCACAGCGACCCGCTCTCGAAGAACAAGACCCGCTACCGCGGATCGGTGAGACGCGGGAAGGACCGCGGTCTGGCGATGCGGCCTTGCCCGACGGACGACACGGCGCGTCCGAAACGCCTCCGGTGCCACCCCGGGGGGGCACCGAAGAAGCGAGCGCACCGCCTCCGCCGGGCCTCGTGCCGGATGCGGGACAGGCGGGGGCACCTTCCGCCGGCGATGGAGCGACGCGCCGTGAACGCGCCGGGGACCGTCTTTCGCTCGACGCGGGGTCGCCGTCGCCGCCAAAACCGGCCGGGAGCGACTCACCCGGCGCCGCGCACCATGCGGTCACCATCGCCGCCTCGGTCGGCACCGCCGACAGGACGAGGCGGGCGATCCTGCGCCTGCCGCCCAACACTCTCGTGCACGCCGGACTTCGCCCGGGCGACACCGTGGAAATCGTCGGAAAACGACTCAGCCATGGCCGGGTCATGCCCGGTGAGGGCAGGGAGGCTATTTGCGACCGCCTGATGGCCGCGAACCTGGGCATCGTTTCCGGCGACGAGGTGACGGTCCGGAGAGTTTCCCTCGCCCCGGCGGTCCGCGTCGCCCTGCGCTCGGGGGCGGGACATCGGCCGCCCCCCGGCCTCGCGGCGATGCTGCGTGACCTCACCGTGACCGAGGGCGACCGGATCGAGATTGAAGACGAGACGGGCCGGCTCTACCGTGCCGAGGTCGATAGCGTCGAACCCGCAGGCGCAGGACGCGTCGATACCGCGACCGAAGTCGCAACGGAAGAGCCGGCGGAGCCTGCCATCGCCTACGAGGGCATCGCCGGGCTGAAGAGTGAAATCGCAGCGGTTCACGAAACGGTGGAGAGCCCCCTGCGACGGCCGGACCTTTTTCGCCGCCTGGGTCTCGACCCTCCCCGTGGCATTCTTTTCACCGGCCCGCCCGGGTCGGGAAAGACCCTTCTGGCACGCGCGGTCGCGAAGCGGACCAATGCGGCCTTCTTCCATGTCGCCGGCCCGGAAATCATGTCGAAACACTACGGCGAGAGCGAAGCGGCTCTGCGCGCGGTGTTCGACGCGGCCTCGCGATCCGTCCCGGCGATCGTCTTCATCGACGAAATCGATGCCATCGCGCCGAGACGCGGGGCGCTCTCGGGCGAAAAGCAGGTCGAGCGCCGCGTGGTCGCGCAGCTTCTGACGCTGCTCGACGGGCTGGAGGACCGCGGCCGGATCGTGGTGATGGCCGCCACGAACCTGCCCGACGATCTGCGCGCTGAGGGACGCGGCGGTGCCGGACCGGCCGGTGCCCTGGTCCGAGATCGGCGGTGCCTTCGCTGCGAAGGCCGCCCTCGAGGACGCGGTGATCGCGCCGATGTCGTTTCCCGAGGCGATGCAGGCCCTCGGTCTCGGCTCGCCCCGGGGCATTCTGCTGGTTGGCCCGCCCGGGACGGGCAAGACCCTGCTCGTGCGGGCGCTCGCCACGGAATGCGCGATGAATTTCATCTCTGCGCGCCCCGCAAGCCTTCTGCGCCAGCATCTCGGGGAGGCGGAGCGCGCGGTGGCGGATCTCTTCGCGAGGGCCCGGGCCACCGCGCCGACAATTCTCTTTCTGGACGAGATCGATGGTCTCGCGCCGCGACGAGGGACATCGGACGCCGCCATGGACAGGGTCGTCGCGCAATTGCTCGTCGAACTCGACGGGCTGGAGACGAACCGGGACCTCGTCGTGATCGCCGCGACGAACCGACCGGACGCTCTCGACACTGCGCTGATCCGTCCTGGCCGGTTCGACACCCGGATCGAGGTGGGACTGCCCGATGCAACCGAGCGCCGGGAGATCGTCGAGGTGCTGCTGCGCGGCAGACCGTTCGGAAGCGGGACGGACCGCGACTTGCTGGCGGAGCGGATGGAAGGCTGGACACCTGCGGAGATGGCCGCTGCGGTCGACGCCGCAGCGCGAAGAGCCTTTTCGCGTTTTTCCCGGACCGCGTCGCGAGATCGCGGGCGGCCCGCCGACCTTTCCATCCTGCCGGAGGATTTCGAGGGGCTTTCCGGGGACACGGGACCGGACTTGGCCGGCTCGGGGGCGCCGACATGAGCGGGCCGCCGAGCGACGATGACCACGGCGGGGTCGGCCGTGCGCTCAAGCGGCATTGGCAAGCCACCAGCCCCGGCCCCCCGAGGTCCGGGCGACCGGGCAAGGAGGCGGGCCGATGAGCGAAGTTGCCCTTGTCGCTGTCACGGCCACAGGCGGTGCGGCCAGCGTGCCGGAGCCGCTTTTCGAGGTCGACTGCGACCCGCTGGCGGCCTTCGCGGCGCCCGCCGTTCCGCTTCCCGGTCCGGAAGACCCCGAACATGCCGAACCCGAGGCCGCACACCGTGCGATCGTGGAGATCGACAGGGCACTTCTCGCCCTCGCCGCCGGGACCACCGTTCTGCCAGTGCGCTTCGGTGCGGTGTTCTCCGATGTCGGCGCGCTCAGGGCCGCTGTCGTCTGCGAGACAGCCGGCCTGCTCGCGGCCCTCGGCCGGGCGAACGGTGCGCGCGAGTACAGGGTCGAGGTGTCGGGCAAGGCGTCGAGGTCGGGCGACCCGCCCGAGGCGACGACCGGTCGGGAGTTCCTGCAACGCCGCCGTGTTGACCGCGACCACCGGCGCGGCGCGCTCGATGCGACATCCGCTTGCCTGAAGGACCTGGAACAGGCGCTGGCGCCCCTTGGCCATCCGCAGAGCTGGCGGCCTTCCGGTGCGTCCGGGCAGGCTTGCCTGGCGTTGCTTGCGGAACCGGGGAAGGTGCCCGAGATCCTGGAAGTCCTTGCCCTCTTCCAGAAGCGCAGCCGGGGCCGCCTCGTCTCGCTGACCGGCCCCTGGCCGCTCTTCAGTTTCGAGGGAGGTCATCTTGCCCCCGGCCGGTGACCCGTTCCGGCTTGCCACGCCGGAAGACAGGCTGGCCGACCCCGAGGCGCGCCTCGTCGATGTTCTCGACCGTCTCCTCGACAGGGGCATCGTTCTTCGGGGCGAGGTCTGGCTGACCGTCGCGGGCATCGATCTGGTCTTTCTCGGTATCGACGCCTTTCTCGCCAACCCCGATACGATCGCGAGGGGAAAATCGTGACCATGGTGCCCCTCGGCATCGGCGACCCCGACGCCACTCCGCCAAACGGAATCGCGACCTGCGAAGGCCGCTTCGCCTGCCTTCTACTCGCCCCCGCCGAGGTGCGGGGTGCGGCGCGGTTCTCCCTGCAGCTGGCGTGTCACCGGGGCCTGTCAGCCTTTCTGCCCCTGTCTCCGGACCTCCGGGAAATCGACTTCGACAACCGCTCTGTCCGCACCAGGTTGGACGGCGTGCGCGGGCGATCCGTCGTCGCCCTCGAGCCGCCGAGCTCCCCCTGCCCGGTGGTGGTTGCGACCGGAACCGACTGGTTGCGCGCGCGCAGGGCCGCGCGTGCGGCGCGGAACGAGAGCATGGCCGCGCTCGTCGCCCTGTCACGCAGCCTGCCGCACGAAAGCGCCGTTCTGACGGAACGTGCCGGCAATCCCCTCGCGTTGCTCCTGACGCGAACCGAGGCGTGCGACGATCTTGGCGCGGCCGCCCATGCCGCCTGGCGTGACCTCGTGGTTTCCGCTCCATGGCCCGTCTTCGGCTTCACCGGAGGCGTGCGGGAATGACGGCCGGGGCCCGCAGCATCGAGGATGACGCGCGCACGGCACTGGCCGGACTTGCCGCCGAACTCGCCGACCCCGAGGGTCGTCTCCGCCTCGAGCCGGGGACAGCGGGCCGGGACCTTGCACGCCTGGTTCTCGCTCTCGCCGAGTTCCTGCGCCAGCTGATGGAACTCCAGGCGATCCGCCGCATGGAGGCCGGCTCCCTCACCCCGGAGGAGGAGGAGCGTCTTGGCCGCACGCTCATGGAGGCGGAAGGTGCTGTTCGCGAGGTCGCGGCCGGTTTCGGTCTGACCGAGGCCGATCTCTCGCTCGACCTCGGGGTGCTCGGCCGGACGGTCTAGCCCTTTAGGCGGCCGTTAACCACGCACCGGGTAAGCCTTCGCAAGCCAGAGCGAATCCGAGGCCTCGCATGTCATATCCCACGACGCTGCACGATGACGCACGGGGGACGCCTGATGAGGCGCGGAGTGATGCCCCGGGTCGGCCCTCCGGTTTGCCGGGGTCGTTCGAAGAGGACGCGGGTGCGGTGTTCGAAACGACACGCCGCCGCGCTGCCGGTGTCGGGGACGACTGGCAGAACCGGATCGAGATACGTCTCGAGCGCATCGAGCGGGCGCTCGACAAGGATGCGGGTGGCGTATCCCCCGGCGCCGAGGTCGGAGCCCTTCTTCACAGGTTCTACAAGGCGCTCGACAGGCTCGACGCTCACGTGACGAACGATGCGGCCCGCGCGACGGAACTCGAGAACCGCCTTCGTGCCGCCGTGCCGGAGGCGCTCGCCGCCTCGATTCCGGCGGTTGAGGCGGCGCTTCTCGGCGATGGCTCGCAGCTCAACGCGCAACTCGCTGCCATCGAGGTGCGTCTCGGTGCCTGTCACGCGGCGGTCGAGCGGCTTCTGCAGCGTCCCGTGCCCGACCCGACCCTCGGAGAAAAGGTCGCAGGCGGCCAGCGGCGGCTCTCGGAAGATCTGAGCCGGCGAACGGCAGCGATCAATCGGCGCATGGACATGCTGACCGCAAACGTGTCGCATACCGGCGCGACGCTCGCGCGGGACCCTTCTCGCGAAACCTCCTCGCGCCTCGATGCCGTCGAAGCCCGCCTCGCCTCGGTTGCCCTCGACATCGACGGGCTTCTTCCTGGGGTGCGCGAGGCCATGCGGGCCGCCCTCGCCGAACTCATTGCGTCAGAGACCCGGGATGTCTGTGGACGCGCTGTGAAAGCCGCTCTTCACGGCAATTTAAGTAACTGATTCTAAAACGATCTCGCGTCTCTCGTGGCGCGCAACCGTCAGTCACTGAATGAAGGGACAGATATAATGGCTATCGAAAAGAGCCTTGCCTCGACGAGCATCGCGGAAGTGGTGGACAGGATTCTCGACAAGGGCATCGTCATCGACGCCTTCGTGCGTATCTCGCTCGTCGGAATCGAACTCATCGCGATCGAGGTCCGCGCCGTGATCGCCTCGGTGGAGACCTGGCTGAAATACGCGATGGCCCAGTCGAGGGAGGCGCGGGCGTCGATTGCCGAGAGGACGGCCACGCCGGTCATCGCCGACGTGCCGTTGACGAGCGCGAGCCCGTCCCGCGCCTCGAGGGTGAGAGGGGAGAGCCCGAGGGCATCGAGCCCGGCCCGTCCGGGGATGCGCCGCCCGTGCCTGTCCACGAAATCGCCCTCGCCCTGGAACGCCAGCACCATGTGCGCAAGCGGTGTCAGGTCGCCGGACGCGCCGACCGTTCCCTGGCTCGGGACCGCAGGAGCGAGATCGGAATTGAGGAGCGCGAGCATCGTCGCGATCGTGGTGTCCGAGGCGCCCGAAGCGCCCTGCACGATCGACATCAGCCGCGCCAGGACCATCGCCCGTGCGGCATCCCACGGCAGCAACGGACCGACGCCGCTTGCCAGGTGATAGACGAGCTTCTGCTGGAGCAGGTGTGTGTCCTGCACGGCGACGGTGCGACCGGCCAGCGGGCCGAAACCGGTCGTCACGCCGTATATCCGGCGGTTCCCGGCGATGAGGGCCGAAAGTCGGTCCGCCGAAGCGCGGCAACGCGCCAGCGCCGCGGGTGCGAGCGCGATGCGGGTCCGGCCGCGCGCGACGTCCGCCGCGGCATCGAGGGACAGGACACGGTCGAGGGTGACACCGCCATCCGTCCTGCCGTCGTCCGTTTTCGTGCCTGCCGTCGCCGCCCGCGCGATCCGGGTGCCGGAGCTCATTCGGAACCCGCTTCCGCGCGAGGCGTCCCATCGCTCACGCTTGCCGTGAACGCGCCGAGGCGCTGCATCAATTCACCTGACTTCGCGCGGAGGGCCGCGGACGTCGCCGCGCTCTGATCGGCGACCATGCTGTTCTGCTGGGTGATGCTTTCGAGTTCGCCGATGTCGCGGGTCACGTCGGCGACCGCGTCTGCCTGGTCGGTGCATGCCTTCGCGATATCACCGATCCGCGACTTCAGGACAATCACGGCGTCGTTGATCTGCCCGATCGCCGTTCCGCTGTCTCGCACCATCTCCGCGCCGGTCTGAACTCTCGCGTTGGTCGTGCTGACCAGCGTGCCGATCTGTTTCGCCGCATCCGCCGTCTTCTGCGCGAGATTGCGCACTTCGGCGGCCACCACGTTGAACCCCTTGCCGGCATCTCCGGCGCGCGCGGCTTCCACGGCCGCGTTGAGGCCAAGGAGCCGCGACTGCAACGCGATGGCGTCGATCAGCCCGGTGATCTTGTTGATCTCGCGCGTTACCTCCTCGATCGAGTCCATCGCCTTGATGACCTCGTCCACAATGGCGCGCCCGTTCACCGCCTGCTCGCCGGCGGCCTCGGCGAGTGCCGTGCCCTGGTCGGCGTTCGATGCGGTTTCGGTGATCATCGTCGAGATCCCGTCCATCGTATCGGAGGTCTGCCTGAGGGTGCTCGCCTGGTTCTCGGCACGCCGCGACAGGTCGGCCGCGGTGCCGGCGAGGATGCCGGCGTCGGCATTCACACCTTCGGCCTGTGCGGAAATGGCAGCGACGAGCTTGCGAAGCTCCGAGACCATCCCGTTGAAGTCGACCCGCAATTCCTCGAGTTCGGGCTCGAACGCCGTCGCGATCTCGGCTTCGAGATTGCCTTCCCGCACCAACCTCAGCGAGCGGCCGATCGAATCGAGGGCGATTTTTCGCCCGGTGACGTCGGATGCGAACTTCACCACCTTCTCGAGGCTGCCATGGGCATCGTGGATCGGGTTGTAGGAGGCGTTGAGGTAGACGCGTTCGCCGGACCTTGTCACTCTCGTGGCCTCTCCCTGCCAGGTCTTGCCCGCCGCGCGGTCGGCCCAGAAGTCGGCGTAACCCTCGTCGCTGAGAATGGGGTCGGGTGCGAAGAGACGGTGTTCCTCGCCCACGAGTTCCATCTCGTCGTACCCCATGAGATCGCAGAAGTTCCGGTTCGCTCCGAGAATCATCCCGTCCGGCATGAACTCGACGACGGCGAGGGTGCTGTCGATCGCCTTCATCTTGCCGCGGACCTCGAGTTCCTCGATCATCGCCGTCGATATGTCGGTCCCGACGAGAACGATGAGATGGACCTCGCCCGCGGCATTGCGGACCGGCAGGTAGGTCGCTTCCATCCATACCCGGTTGCCGGTTGGTCCGAAGCGGCTGGCGCGGCTGGAATCGGGTGTGCCCTGGCAAAGGCTCTCCCAGAAGGCGCGGTACTGGTCGCTCCGGGCGTAATCGGGAAAGAGAAGGTCTTCGTGGCAGATGCGGCCGATGTCCTCCGTGTCGTAGCCGAGCGCCCCGAGAAACTTTTCGTTCATGTCCAGCGTCCTGCCGTGCGTGTCGAACATGGCGTAGAGCATCACGCCTCGGAGCGCTTCGAGGATGCCGGGTGCGAGGCGGTGGTCCTCGTCGTGGATATCTTTCATCGTCGTGCCATCTCGCTCTTCGGGGCGCGTCCTACCTCAGGGGTCTGAAGCCACCGTTAAGCGTTCCCGCCATCCGGCCCCCTTGCCGCAGTGCGCTGTCGCGCGAAGGCGATCCAGCCCGCGACGGCGAGAAGCTCGCCGACAAGGCCGAGCGACCGGCCGAGCTGCGTCGCATCCGCTTTCGCGAGATCCTCGAGCGCGTGAATGCCACATTGCCGGAGCATCCAGACAAGGCCGCTGCCTGCGCCCGGCAGGTCGAAGAGGTCGGACGACACATGGTCCGGACCTTCCCGCCCTTCCGGCCCGGGTTCCGGCTCCGGCCTGCACGTGACTGTCACCGCGGTGGCCTCGGGCTCTGCACCGATGGGCTCCCGTCGCACGGTCGCCGCCTCGTCGGCGGCAGAAGGCTCAGGCTCGGGGTCGTCCGCCGGGCCAGGAGACCCGGCCGGGACGGTCTCTTCGGCGGGTTCCGCCGCGTCCGTCTGCAACTTCATGATGGCACCCGGCTCCGCCTCCCCGGCGACGCGGCCGGCGTCCGGACCCCGCTCGTCCGATCTCGCGAAAGAGACCGCCTCGGCGGCGGCGAGCATCTCCGCATCGGGCTGGAAGTCGTCCGCTCCCGCGGCCGATGCGATCTTCCGATGAACGGTCCCGGCGTCCTCGACGGCGACCTTGCCCGTGCGGTTGCGCCGTGCCGCCCGCAGCGCGACAAGGTGAGACCGGGCGGCCACGCGAACATCCCGCGACCTTTTCCTGTAGCTGCTCTCTGCGCTCATCGATGTCTCCTTCGATTCATGGGTCTTTCAGCGGAGCGGCCTGCGCCCATCGCTCGAGGGCCTCGCTCGCGAGTTCGAGAAAGCCGCGCGCGTCGTCCTGCTCCGCGAAGGCGGTCTGGAGCGCCAGAAGCACGTCCTTCGCTTGGTTGCGCCTGCGGGGGGGGCTCGGCCGGCTGCGACGGGCAACCGAAACGCAAAGTCTCTCGATTTCGTCGAGCGCCTCTTCGATGCCGGGAAGCGTCACCGCATCGAGCTGGCGCGGGCGTTGCCCGGGGCGGGTATACTGAAGCGCCACACCGCCCCCGGGCCGGACCCAGAGCGCGAGTTCCAGCGACCCTCCGTCCACCGAACGGCGCAGCACTCTGTCCACGGGCTGCGCCTTCAGCCGAAGCGGCGGCTTGCCCGCGCGCGGCAGCGTGACCATCCGCGGCCCGTCGTCCCCTTTCGCCGCGTCCTGCCTGTCCTGCGCCATGACCTGTCCCATCCAGCCCTCCGAGCGGGCTGGCGCGCAGAAAGCATGAACAGGGTTTCGGACCGGTAAACGGCCGCGGGATCAGTGGGGCAGGGGCTCGATGACGAAGGTCGCGCCGGGGAAGAACTCGCGCAGGAACCCGAACATCTCGCCCGCCGCTTCGGTGTCACGCAGCGCGTAGACGAGTTCGATCCGCCCGTTCCGCTTTACCGAAAGCTGCACCATGCCGTGATGGGCATACGTCATTTTCCACCCCCTACTCCGGAAACTCGTCGACAATTCGAATGACCCGATCACGTATTCACCCTTTGTTCAAGGGCGCGCTCTAGCTCCGTGCCGGTATGCAACGGCGAGCGGCTGGCGCATGGCGTCACCGGAAGGAGCACGCGATAGATGGAACATATTGGAACGTTGAAGGAGGTCGACGGGCGGTACGAGTTTCGTCACGAGCCGACCGGCCTAATCGTGAGAGGGGACTTTTCCGAATGGGTCCTTGCCGCTGCGGCCGAGGTCCTCGCGATCTCGGCGCGGGCGGAAGGGGAGGGCAGGCTCGACGAGCTGGCGACCCTGACGGAATTCGGAGAGGCGAGCCCGGTGGAGGTCGATTCCGCCAGGTTCGAGCTTAACGCCCGGTTCGAGGTCGTGCCGCAATGCACGGTCATGATGGGCAGCCAGGACTATCGCTGGGTCGCACCCGAGGGGCGCGCCCGTCTGGCGGGCGATTTCGACCATGGCCCCGTCAAGCGGATTCACGACATGGCGCTGACGCGCCGCGACACCTTCCTCGAGAACGAGAACGGCGTCGACACGAGCACCCCCAACAACTGAAGACAGCAAGGATCAGACGATGGACATCATTCCTTTTGGCGCTCAGGACATCGACAACATCCTGGCGCGCGAGCCCCAGCGGGCCGAGTATCTCCCGTTCGGCGCCGTGATGCTCGACCGGCTCGGAAAGGTCGTGAAATACAATCGGGCCGAGGGCCTTATCGTGGGACGCGAGCCCTCCGCGGTGATCGGCAAGGACTTCTTCAACGACATCGCCCCCTGTGCGAAGGGCAAGCGGTTTCACGGCGAGTTCCTCAAGTTTCACCAGACCGGCAAGGTCGAAACCATGTTCGACTACACCTTCGCCTACAAGGGGGCGAACGTCCGGGTGAAGATCCACCTCAAGTCGCAGCCGGACGGCCAGCATTGCTGGATGTTCGTCAAGCGGGCCTGAGACACCCATGAGCGCCGTCCGGGCATATCCGGGCACATCCGACGTCACCGTCGCGGTCTCGCGGACGTTGCGCGAGTTGTGGTTCGCCCGGCAGGTGCCGGACGCGCCTCCGCGTGGCGTTGACCGCGATCGCGATGCCGGACAGCCTTGTCTTGGCCGCATCCGTCTGAGACGCGACGGCGCCCGCCCGCTCGTCTTCGACGGATCGGTGGTCGTCTCCCGCACCTGCACCGGTCCTGCGCTCCCGCAAGGCCGCTCGAGGCTCGCGTTGACCCTCTACCGGACTTCGGCGGGCGCGCTTGTCGGCGCGGCCGCCGCGGAGGTTCCCGACGGGGGCGCGAACCGCCCGGTTCATCTCGCGGCCGAGATCGCGGCACCGGAGCACTTCGGCGGCCTTCTCGACGCGTTCGCGTCGGCCCTGGGGGAGGAAACGCGCGCAACGGATCGAGACTTCGTGGCCACGGCGCGTCGCCTGGTCGCGGATCTCGCCACCGGCCTCCTCAACCCTTCAAGCGCAACCGCAACCGTAACCAAGAAAGAAAACGAGGTATCAGATGACCTTCATGACTGACGCTGCCATCGCCGATCAGGTGGTGCCCATGGGCGACGGCATCCTGACGTCCGAGGCGGCTCCCGGGCAGTTCCGGCTCCGCCGTCTCGGCGCGCGCCCCCTGAGTTTCCGCGGGATCGAACTCGCCATGGCGATGAGTTTCTCGCCCGACATTCCCTTCTGGTACGAGGTCAATCTCTACCGGACGGAAGCGCGCAACTTCGTTCTGGCCATCAAGCTGTTCTTCCAGTCCACCGACGAGCGGGACAAGTGTCAGGCGTGGCAGGTCGACACCCTCGACGAGGCCTTCGAGATCCTCGTCGACTACGACGCGGGAAACGATGTCCGGGCCGGGGTGAGTTTCGACAACGTCGGCGCGGCCCCGGCCGAACTGGCCGCCCTCGCGTTCGACATCCGCGCGCGGGTGGAGGAGCATCGGCGTCACTACCGCAGCCTTGTCGGCGAACTCCTGCATGACCTCGACACCGGAAGCTGAGGCGCGCGGAGGGATCGGCGCGGAGGGACCGATCGCGGCCGCGGATGTTCTCGCGGCCGGGCTGCCACGGCTTGTCGCGGCGCTTTGCCTTGACGAGAGGAGGATGATCGCGGGAGCGGGTGCCATTCCCGTGAGGCCGTGCGATGACACCCCGATCGGTGAGGAAGGGCTCGGCTTCGACAGTCTCGCGCGGCTCGGTCTCGTCGCCCGCCTGAACCGCGTGTTCGGCCTCGCCGCGACCGGCATCGAGGACTATCTTCTTCTCGAGCCGACCTTCGGCGGGTGGGTTCGTCTGATC
>Ga0076930_100846_pt1 | contig 22185 bp, 16 predicted proteins | sample HotLakConsoUCCRE_FD_71149 | JGI IMG/M metagenome (GOLD analysis project Ga0076930, IMG submission 71149) | Hypersaline microbial mat communities from Hot Lake, Washington, USA - Hot Lake Consortium UCC-RE (version 3) (version 3) ...
CCGGGGCCGGAACGGCGGTGGCCACGGGCGATCGGGCCACGGGGGATGGGGCCATGGGCGATGGGGACCGACTCCCCTCGGGGGACGATGGTCCGGCGGTCGCGGAGCGCCTGGGGCTGGATGCCGACACGGCGGGGCGGGGGCGCTCCGGAGGTGAGGACGCCGCCTCCCTGGCGGCCGTCCATCCCTTCGGTCCCCCTGCCGGCTGGGACCGGGAGGAGATCCCGGGCCTCTTCCCCGGGGGGCTCACCCCCCTTCCCCGGGCCACGCCACTGAGCGCCGGAGAGGTACCTCAACTCCTGGGGGTCCTGGAACGGACCCGGGGGGGAGACCGGGATGCGTGTGGTACCGTGATCCGGGTGGACAACGTCCCCTTCTATTCCCGCTACTACGCCTGCGAATTCCGGGATCCGGGACGTCAGCCCTCGCTGGAGCTCTGCATGCTCCAGGGGAACGACATCCGGGTCCTGCACGGGGGGCCCGACGAGATCCTGCAGCTCAACCGGGACGCGGGGCTGGTCTACAGCGGGCCGGCCGCCGCCCTGTACCTCCAGTTCCACCTCCACTTCACCCGGGGTCGGTCCACGCCCCTGCGCCTGGTGTCCTCCCTGGAGGAGCTGGCCCACTGGACGGGAGCCTCCCTGGAGGAGCTGGCGCCCTGCGCGGACCTGGTGTCTCCCCCCCGGGGGGAGCCGGGGGAGGAGGGGGTCCTTGAGGTGACCGGGGTGGCCCTCCAGGGAGGCGACCTGTGCATCCTCCGGGCGGGGGTGACCGCGGAGGGACAGATGCTGGATGTCCGGACGGAGCTCCTCCGCCCCGGGGTGGGCCCCGGCGTCATCCGTGAGGAAGCGGTGGCGGGATCCCCCGGGATGGAGGCCATCCACGGGTCCTGGGAGGTGATGGGGGAGGTGGATCGGGCTGCCCTGATCCCCCATCTGGACTCCCGGGAGCGGGAAGGGGTGGACGCCGGGGGGATCGTGTACCGGAGGGTGCTCTCCTGCTACCCCGGGGTGGACCTCGTGCGCCTCCCCCCCCCGTCCGGGGGACAGCCTCCTTCCCTCCTCTTCTGGGGCGGGGGAACCCCGTGGCGGGTCAACCCGGGGAACCGGGCGGCGCTGAACACCCGCCTTCTCCACATCCACGACGTGGACGATGCGGCCGCCTGTCTGCGCCTCTACACGTGGCTACGGGGAGGACCGGACTACCCCATCACCATCCTGGACCGGCCCTCCGACCTGGCGGCCCTCCTGTCGGATGCCGTGGGGGACCCGGCCGACATCCTGGATCCGGCCCTGCTCTCCCGGTGGCCCCGCTTCTCCGGCGAGGAGGAAGGGGAAGGGGAGGAATCCTACCGCTTCCGCTTCGTCCTGCTGGAGGGGAACAAGCTCCTGGCGATGCAGGTGGTGCTGGGGAGGGATGGGGAGTTGAAGGAGGCCCAGGAGGAACCCCTGGCCGCTGACCTTCCCGTGGATCCCGCCCTCCTCTCCCTCTGCCTCACCTTCCCCCCCCTGGGAGGGGCCGCCGCATGAGCCCGAACCTGGCATGGGAGACGGTGCCGGGGAGCGCCCTGGAGGCGCTCCTCCCGGATCTGCGCCAGCAGCTCCAGGACGGCCTCCCCGACGGCACCCGCATCCAGCGCCTCCGCCTTTCCTGCACCCCGGGCCACTCCCTCCTCCGGCTCCTGATCCCCTGGGGGGAGTGGCGCCGGGAGAGCTTTGCCTTCCATGCCCCCGGGCAGCTCTATCCCCTGGACTGGACCGGGGACACCCTCCGGGCCTTCCAGGAGGTGGCCCTGGAGGTGGAGACCTCGGAGCAGGCCCAGGAGGCCCTTCGCTTCCATGTCTGGGCGGTGGCCATCGACCCCCAGGTCCCCTCCCTGGCGGGGCACCGCCGTTGGGTGGTGGAGCGGTGGGATGAACTGGCCCTCCGGGACGGTGCCTCTCTGGATCCCCGGGTGGAGGCGGCGGCCCGGGGGTTGATCCGCCCCATGATCCCGCTCCCCGCCATGGATGCCCAGCATCCGGGGGCCTTCCACTTCGGGTGCGCCGTGGCCGGGGGGGAAGGGGTGGAGTGGGTGGAGTTCCGGGTGTCCCCCCGGGGGGTGGAACGCCTCAACCCCGAGGTCACGGAGGTGATTCCCCTTCCCCTCGTGACCTGGACGGCCAGGAGTGATCGGCAGGTGGTGCTGGTCCGGGAGGTGGCCTTCACCGCCGAGCGCTTCCTGCGGCACATCGAAGCGGGCCGCCCCCTGAACCAGGCCCGGGTCACGGAGGCGGTGCGGGCCCGGGGTCGGGTCTTTCCCGCCCCGGTGGTGGTGAGCCAGGTGCACTTCCAGGCCGATGTGGACCTGGAGGGAGCCGTCTTCGAAGGGGGGCTGGAGCTGGATCGGTGCGTGATCCAGGGGCGCCTGAAGCTGAAGGATGCCCGGGTCACGGGAACGCTGGACTGCAGCGGGCTCCGCTTCGAAGCGCCGGATGCCGCTTCCGACGAGGTGGACGATCCCTGGGCCGTCTACGACCTGGATGCGTCCGGGATCGAGACCACCGGTTCGGTGGTCCTCCAGGGGATCCGGACCCGGCGGCCGGTGAGCCTGTCCCATTCCCGGATCGAGGAGGATCTGCGGATGGGGGGGGCGGAGGTGGGGCCGCCCCGGTTCCCCTCCCTGCAGCCCGAGGGGAGGACGGCCCTCAACCTGGCGGTGGCCCGGATCGGGGGGGACCTGGACCTGATCCGGGCTCCCACGCGGCTGGCCCGTCCTCCGGAGCCCGACGCCCGGGCCATGGACGGGCGGGTTCCGGGCTTCTCGTCCGCCACCACCCTCCTCCGGGGGTCGCTGGTGGCCCGGCGGATCACCGTGGGGGGTGGGGTGGCGCTGGGGGGGGTGCGGTGCGATGGCCACGTGGATCCGCAGCATGCGGATCTCCAGGCGGGGCTGGATGGGGAGGCGCTGGACCGGGACGTTCGCTTCATCGTCCTCGGGGGGATCTCCCTCCACAGCGCGCGGGCGGGAGGGTTGATCGTGCTGGGGGGGGTCTGGGTGGGGGAGGGACTGGCCTTCACGGCTGCCCAGACCCGGGAGATCTTCGTCCGCACCCGGGTGGGCCCCGGGGGTCGGATTCGCCCCGCCACCGTCCAGGGGGAGTTGACCCTTTCAGGACTCCACTGCGGCGACCTGGAGTTCGAGGGGAGCAACCTGGGTCCGGTGGTGATGGCCACCGGAAGCATGGGGCGGATCCTCCTGAACGCCGGGCTGGAACCGGTCGATGAGGGCGACCCCTCCGGCCCGGTGCAGGTCCGGCCCTGTGTCGTCTCCTCCCTGTTCATGGGGGATGTCAGCATCGGAAAGGGGGTCCGGCTCCTGGGGCTCCGGGTGGGGAATGACGTGGCCGACGGGCGCGAGCCGGGGGGGGAATCGGGGTACATCCGCTTCCTCAACGTCCAGTGCGGGGGGGACGTGCGCCTCTCCGACGGGCGTGGCCCCAATTTCACCGAGGCGCCGGGTGCACCGGAGGGGTGGGCCCTGGGGCGTCCTCCCCAGGCCGCTGAACTCCGCACCGTGGTGGCCGGGGACGTGCGGGCTCGTGGACTCCACGCCGAGGGGAGCATCGCCGCCTGCAACATGGAGGTGCGGGGGCGGCTGGCCCTGCGGAACTGCGGGTGCGACCAGGATCTGGAGATGGGGGCCGTGGGTGGGGATGGGGAGGGAGAGGAGCGGCGGACCCTCACCAGCTGCGCATTCCTGGATCTGGAGATGACCCGGTGCGGGGGCGACGCCGACCTGTCGGGGATCGTGGTGGCGGGGAACGGCGGGGCGTCGGGGGTGCTGGGGCGGCGCCTCGTGGTGGAGGGGCGACTGGCCTTCAGCTCCCCCCGGGGGGGGTGGTCGGGGGAGGACGGGATCTCCTCGGACCCCGCCCAGCGCTACGACGCGGTGATCGAGGGTGCGCTGGACCTCTCGGTGGCCGAGGCCGCCCACCTGGTGGTGTCCGGGAGCAGCTTCCAGGAGGGGCATCCGGGAGTGGGGATCACTTTGGAACGGGGGCGGTTCCGCAGGCTGCAGGTGGTGGAGCCCTGGCCCTTCCGCCACGACCTGAGCGACACCCAGGTGGAGCGGTGGCAGATCCCCACGGAGCACCTCCTCACCTTCCTGGAGCGGTCCCACCCCTTCCGCCGCTCCTCGTACATCGAGATCGAGCGGGTGCTCCGGAACGAGGCGCAGGAGGCCGAGGCGGACCGGGTCTACCGGGGGATGCGGCGCCGGGCCATCCGGGAGGAGGAGGCCGACGGCAAGGGAAGGGGCTGGTGGAGCCGGGATCCCTTCGGCACCCTGGCCCGGACCTGGGGGTCCCGGGCGCTGGGCTGGGTCTACGGGTGGGGGACCCTCTACTGGCTCCCCATGATCTTCGTGGCCCTCCCCACCTTCCTCTTCTCCGTGGGGCTCTTCTCGAACCCCCGGAATGTGGAGGCCATCCCCACGGCGGTCCTGGCCCGGGGACTCACGGTTTCGGCGGAGCCCGTCCGGCCCGCCGGGATGGGGGAGTCGTGGGGGGTCTTCGACGGGATGTGGATGGCCATCCGCTTCCATGTCCCGGTGGTCCCCCTGGCGGCCCGGGGGAGCTGGGAGCCCACCCGGAGCCAAGCGGAGCTGCGCCTCCCCGACCGGGGGGTGGAGCTCCCGTTCTCGGCCGAGGGATACGCCTTCGCCATCTACCTGCTCCACTGGATCGTATGGCCCCTCTTCCTGTACGGCGTGGGCCGGAAGGTGCTGCGGGACCGGGCCTGAGGTCGCTGCTCCGGGGGAGTGGGGACGGAGGGATTCCCCCGGCCGGACATCCGGTGGTGGACCAGCGGGCCGCCCAGGAGATCCCGGGCCGTGGCCGGAGGACCCGGACACCCCCCGGGACGGATGAACCCGCCCCGGGGGGATCGTCGGTCAGCGCCGGAGCTGGACGTCCACCAGCCGGGCCACCGCTCCCATGGTGGTCTGGGCGGCGTTGAAGCCCAGCCGGAAGTCGGCGTCGGAGAAGGTCACGTAGAGGTCCGTGGCCCGGTGCCAGTGGGGGTTGGCCCGGTTCCCCGTCTCGTACAGGCGCCGGTTCTCCCGGAGGCTCACCGAGGGGACCAGGTCCATGAACGGGGTGGAGTCGGTGTTGCTCATGGAGTTGCTCAGCACCGCCGGATAGTCGGTGGCGAACATCCGGTTGGCATTGATGAGCTGGATCCCCAGCGCGGCCGACTGGTCGGCCAGGGCGGAGTTCAACTGGAACTCCACATCCACATCCGCATCCATGGCCTGGTTGAAGGTGACCGGGTTGCCATGGTCCCAGAGCATCATGTCGTGCTGGATCATCGCGATCCAGCGGGGTTCGGGATAACGCCCGGAGCCCGCCGGATTCTCGATCCCCTGCAGCCCGGCCCGCTGCTCCACGTAGGCCCGGGCGCCGTTCAGCCCGGTCTCCTCGTTGTTCCACAGGGCGAAGCGCACGGACCGGTCCGTCTGGATGTCCGGAGAGGCCAGGACCCGGGCGATCTCCATGACCAGGGCGGTCCCGGAGGCGTCGTCGTTGGCCGCCTCCCCGCCCCCCCGGCCATCCATGTGGGCCCCCAGGATCACCATCTCCCCGGGGGTGGTGCTTCCGATCTTCGTGGCGATCACCTGATTCCGGGGTTCCCCTGCCGCATCCACCCTGGGATGGTAGTCGTAGTAGACCCGCTCGGTCTCGTACCCCCAACTCCTGAGCTGGGCTTCGATCCAGTCATTGGCCCGCTCGTTCCGCTCGGTCCCCTGCTCCCGGTCGCCGAACTCCGTGAGCCCCTTGATGAGCGCCTTGTAGCTGTCGAAGTCCAGCAGCTCCACCAGCGACTGGACGGCGCTGTCGGCGGCGGTCATGGGGACCCCCCCCAGGACGCCCCGGAGGTTCCGCTCGGGCTGGCCCTGGATTCCGGGACGCTGGTTGGCGGGGGTGAGCTGACCCTGGGCCTCCGCCTGGCCGGGAGCCGACAGCGCCAGAAGGGCCAGCGCCCCCAGGGCCAGGCAGGGTGCGGGGCGGCGACGGGGGGCGCGGGGGGACAATGGTGCCATGGAGACTCCCGGCCGACCGGGACACCGCCGGACGACGGTGCCACAGCTCGGCCACGCTGAAGGGAAACAGGGGGCGGGACCGATACGTTACGCGCCCAACGGAGCGGCGGACAGGGGAGCCGCAGCGGATTCAACGCCCCCGGAGCACCCCCAGGAGATTGGACCGGTCGTCGGTCCAGATCACAGGGGCCACCCCCGGATGCACCCGGGGCCAGGCGTGCCCCTCCGGAAGTGGGGGAAGGTCCTCTCCGGGGGCCGGGAGTGCCGCCACCACGGCGGGGTCCGCCCCCTGGGCCAGCGCCTCGGTGGAGGGGGACCAGGAGGTGATGGCCACCGGCACCCCCACCCGTTCGGCGTATCCCCGCACCACCCGGCGAAGGTCGGCGTGCTGGTTGGAGATGTGGAGGAGGAGGAGCCCCCCGGGGCGGAGCCGGGAGCGGAAGAGGTCCAGCGCCTCCACCGTCAGCAGGTGCACCGGCACATTTCCCGAACTGAAGGCATCGATGATGAGGAGATCGTAGCTGCCGGGCTCCTCCCGCCCCAGGGTCACGCGGCCGTCCCCCAGCACCACCTCCACCGCCCCCGGCGCATCCTCCAGGAAGGTGAAGTGGGCCCGGGCCAGCGGTTCCACCACGGGGTCGATCTCGTGGAAGACCATCTGCTGCCCCGGGCGGGTGAGGACCGCCAGCGCCCCGGTTCCCAGCCCCACCACCCCGATCCGGGCGCCGTCGGGGGCGGCGGCCACCGCTCCCCCCATGGGGCCGTCCGGGTGGTAGTAGCTCCGGGGAACCCGCCGGAGGAGCGGGTTGATGCTTTGCCCGCCATGCACCGTGGACCCGTGGATCATCCGGATCTCCTCCCCCACCACCCGGACCCGGATGACCCCGAAGAAGCTCCGCTCCTGGGCGATGAGGGTGGCGGGCCCGGAGATCAGCCATGCCCCCCCCAGGAGGATCACCCCTGCCGCCAGCGTCACCTGGAAGCGACGGATCAGGAGCCCCCCGGCCCCCGCCACCAGCGCCGCCGCTCCCCACACCACCGGGGTCAGGTCCAGCACCGCCAGCAGCAGCAGCACCCCCACCAACATGGCGGCGAACCCCGCCCGGAGGGGGAGCGGCCGAGGGGCAAAGCCCCCGGGGGCATCGGGATCCCAGTGGAGGAGGAGGGCCAGCCCCATCAGGGTGAGGGGCACCTCCGCCAGGGAATCGAAGACCAGGGGAGCCACCAGGCTGTTGAGGACCCCTCCCAGCGCTCCACCCACCGCCACCCAGAGATAGAAGCCGGTGAGCTCCCTCGGGGGCGGCCGGGTCACCGCCAGGTCCCGGTGGCACAGAAGGGCTCCGAAGAAGAGGGTCCAGAGGGAGAGGAGGACCAGGGCGCTCAGGGGCACCTGCACAGGGAGCGCCAGGAGGACCATGGACCCCACGATCCCCAGGGCGGCGCTCCCGGCCAGGGAGGGGCGTCGGAGGCGTCCGGGGATCCCGAACGCCACGATCCAGGTCACCAGATACACGGCCAGGGGGGCCACCCAGAGGAAGGGGATGGGGGCGGCATCCGAGGTGATCCGGGTGGTGAGGGCGATCAGGAGGGCCGAGCCCATGGCCGACCGCAGCATCCACCCCACCGCCCCACCCCTCCTGCCGCCGGGCCCCGGGGGGCGGCCGTCCCCTCCATCCTTCCGCCCCTTCCCACCTTCTTCCCCGTCCTCCCGGGTCATCCGGTCTTCACCTGGCGCCACGCCGGGAAGGGGCTCCGGCGGTACCTCCAGGGGAGACCCCTGGGGGGCAGCGCCACCGGTTGCCCGGAGCCACCGCACCGCCACCACCGCCGTGGCCACCATGAACCCGCCGTACCCCGCCGTCCAGAGCGCTCCCTGACCCGGCAGGTCCAGGAGCGGCTCCAGGAGGAAGGGATAGACCACCAGCGCCACCAGGGATCCCAGGTTGGAGGCGGCGTAGAGCCAGTACGGATCCCGGGCCCCCGATCGGTCCCCGGCGGCCCACCAGTACTGCACCAGGGAGCTGTTGCTGGCCAGCACCAGGAAGGGCGCCCCCACGCTGGCCCCCAGGGCCAGGAGGAGTGTCGCTGCGGGCCACGGTGCGCTGGAGGGGTCCAGCCCGGGAGGCACCCCGGGAGGGAGGAGGAGGAGGGGACAGGCCAGGACCAGGAGGTGCACCGCCACCGCCACCCCCCCCTTCAGCCGCAGGAGCAGGTGGGCATAGAGGTAGCCTCCCAGCAGCAGGAGCTGGAAGAAGACCAGGGTGGTGGTCCACACCGCCGGGCTCCCCCCGAACCCCGGCAGGAAGAGCCGACCGGCGAGGGGCTGGATCAGGAAGAGGAGGAAGGACCCCAGGAGGATCGAGAAGATGTGGACCAGGAGCAACGGAGGCCTCTGGAGGGCAGGAATGGAAGGGAGGCGGAGCGCGGCGCCCTGGATCGGAAATGGCCCTCCAAGCTCCAACACCGACGGAAAAGGCACAACCGGAAGCCCATTCGAGCCGCACCGGCCGGTCTCTTCCCCAGGCAAGGCGTGGCCTTGTCGTGTTTGGCGGCATAGTTTGGACTTCTGAAAACCATTCCACCACTCCTCCTACCGGTTTCTGCCGAGGAACGGTGACCTGTCCATGCGGGTTCTCATCGCCGACGACGATCGGGTGTTCTCCCAGATCCTCACCGCTCTTTGCCAGAAGCGGGGCTGGAAGGTCATGGCCGCGTACGACACGATGCAGGTCCTCATGTTCGCCTCCCGGGACCCCATGCCCGACGTCCTCCTCCTGGACCTGAAGATGCCCGGAGGCACGGGGCTCATGGCTCTGGAGCGCCTCCGGGCGTCGGTGCGCACGCAGGGGATCCCGGTGATCGTCATCAGCGGGGCCCTGGAGGAGTTCTCCCGGAAGCGCCTGGAGGAGCTGGGTGTGGTGGGAATCATGGCAAAGCCTCCCCAACTGGATGAACTGGCGGAGATGATCGAGGCGGCCGGCAGCGCGGGATGACGGGAACCGGCGACCCGGCCCCCGGGGAGTTGCCCCCGGAGACCCGCCCCGGCCGGGTGCGGTTGGAGGTTGCGTCGCTCTCCCGGTCCGTCGACTGGTACTCCCGGGTCCTGGGGCTGAGCCGGTTGCCGGCGGGTGGAGAGGCGGAGCTCCTGGGAGTGGCCGGAGAGGACCCCCTCCTGGAACTCCGGCAGCTCCCCGGTGCCCGTCCCCACCCTCCCAGGGGGCGCCTGGGGCTCTTCCACTTTGCCATCCTCCTCCCCTCCCGTTCCTCCCTGGGCAGCCTCCTGGAGCATCTCGCCCGGGGGGGCGTCCCCCTGGGAGCATCGGACCACGGGGTGAGCGAGGCCCTCTACCTGCAGGACCCGGATGGCCTGGGAGTGGAGGTCTACGCCGACCGTCCCCGGGAGCGGTGGAGCTACCGGGATGGCCGGCTGGAGATGGGGACCCTTCCCCTGGATTCCGCCTCGCTGCAGGCGGCCTCCGGCGGGGCGCCCTGGGAGGGTCTTCCCGCCGGAACGCGAATGGGTCACCTCCACCTCCACGTGGGGAGCCTGCCGGAGGCGGAGACCTTCTACTCCACCCTCCTGGGGCTCACCCCCACGGTGCGGGGGTACCCTGGGGCGCTCTTTCTCTCGGCAGGGGGCTACCACCATCACCTGGGGCTCAATACCTGGGCCGGCACCGGGGCCCGCCCCGCCTCCCGGGGGGACGCCCGCCTGCTGGACTGGGAGCTGGTGCTGGAGGGGCGGGAGGCGTTGGAGGCTGCGGCGCAGCGCCTCCGAAAGGGGGGGCATCCAGTGGAGTTGGAGGAGGGGGGAGGGGTACGGGTGGAGGATCCGTGGAGGACCGGGCTCCGTCTCACAGTCGGGGAAGGTGGATCATGAATGTGCTCATCGTGGAGGACGAGCAGATGGAGGCCGTCCTCCTGAAGACGCTGTGCGAGAGCGGGGGGTGGTCGGTTCGGGTGGCGCAGGACGCCATCCAGGGGGTCATGTTCGCCGGCCGGGATCCCCAGCCCGACGTCGTCCTCCTGGATCTGCACCTCCCTGCGGGGAATGGACGGAAGGTGCTGGAGCGTCTCAAGGCCTCGGCCCGAACCTCCCGGATCCCGGTGATCGTGGTGAGTGGTTCGGTGGGGGGGGATGCGGCGCTGGAGAAGGAACTGCTCCAGATGGGGGTATCGGGGATGGTGGGGAAGCCGGTGAACCCCTACAGGCTCCTCCCCATGATGCAGCAGGTGGTGGCGGAGGCGGGAGGGGGAGGGGAGTGACCCCGGGGGACCGACCTGGCTCCCCCGGGGCTCCCACGGTCAGTCCCCTCCCAGCGCCTCCCGCTGGACCTGCTCTGCGGTGACGGGGGTCAGGGCGGCGGTGTCCTCCTCTCCGGTGCGGATCCGCACCACCCTCTCGATGGGCTGGACGAAGATCTTTCCGTCTCCCACCTCTCCGGTGCGGGCCGCCGAGACGATGGCGTCGATGGTGGGCTGTACGAAGGGCTCCGATACGGCCATCTCCAGCCGGATCTTCTCCCGGAACTCCATGACCACCGTGGAGGCGCGGTAGGACTCCACGATGGCCCGCTCTCCCCCGTGGCCGCTGGCCCGTGTGATGGTGAGCCCGGTGACCCCCGCCCGGTAGAGGGCCGCCTTCACCTCGCCGAGCCGCTCGGGGCGGATGATGCAGGTGATGAGCTTCATGATGGTCTCCCGGTCACGGTGTGGAGGCGGCCTGGGCGGGTGCCCCGGCCCTGGAGTGAAGAACCACTGGGGCACCGATGCTGATGGACTCGATCCCCCCCAGGGCGTCCATCTCCTGGAAGTAGGGGTACGCCAGGTGCCCGTGCTCCTGCACGTCCAGCCCGCCCAGCTCCTCCTCGGCGGAGACCCGGAGTCCCATCACTGCCCGGATGGCCAGGAAGGCGGCCATGGCGAAGATGAAGGAGAAGGCCCCCACGGCGGCCACGCCCAGGAACTGCGTCCCCAACTGCCCCATTCCGGCGCTGGAGCCAAAGAGCCCCACCGCCAGGGTGCCCCAGATCCCACACACCAGGTGCACCGAGATGGCCCCCACCGGGTCGTCGGTGCGGATCCGGTCCAGAAGGATGATGGAGCCCACCACCAGGGCCCCTGCGATTCCTCCCACCCACACGGCATCCATCACGGTCATGAGGTCCGCCCCGGCGGTGATCCCCACCAGTCCGGCCAGGACGCCATTCAGGACCATGGAGAGATCGGGCTTCTTCGTGGCCCACCATGCCGCCACCATGGCGGCGAGGGCCCCTGCGGAGGCGGCAATGGAGGTAGTGACCAGCACCAGTGAGACCCCGGCGGGATCGGCGGAGAGCACCGACCCCCCGTTGAAGCCGAACCACCCCAGCCAGAGCAGGAACACCCCGATCACCGCCAGCGGCATGCTGTGGCCGAAGAAGGGGCGGGAGGCGCCGTCCACGTACTTCCCCAGGCGGGGTCCCAGGAGAAGGGCTCCCGCCAGGGCGCCCCACCCTCCCACCGAGTGGACCAGGGTGGAGCCGGCAAAGTCATGGAATCCCGCCTCGCTGAGCCATCCCCCGCCCCACTGCCAACTCCCGGTGATGGGGTAGGCGATGGCCACGAAGACCGCGGAGAAGACCAGGAATGACGGGAGCTTGATCCGCTCCGCCACCGCCCCGGAGACGATGGTGGCGGCGGTGGCGGCGAACATCCCCTGGAAGAGGAAGTCCGTCCAGTAGGTGTAGCCGGGATTGTAGGCGGAGGTGAGGTCGGCGGCGCTGGATGGACCCACGCCGAAGCCGGCAAAGCCCAGCCAGCTACCGGAGAGCCAGGCATCCCCCGGGTACATGAGGTTGAACCCCACGATGGCGTAGGTGAGGAGCCCGATGGCGGGAATGACGGTGTTCTTGAAGAGGATGTTCACCGTGTTCTTCGCCCGGGTGAGCCCTGCCTCCAGCGAGGCAAAGCCCAGGTGCATGACGAAGACCAGCGCCGTGGCCATCATCATCCAGAGATTGTTGATTGTGAAGAGCTCCTGTGAGATCGACTGGGGTTCCTGCGCCACCACCCCGAGCGCCGCCACCTGACCGGGGGTCAGGGCGAGGATGAGAAGGGTCGCCAGGGCGGCGACACGGGTGCGGGGGGGTGGCATGGTGAAACCCATCTGGACCTCCGGAGAAGCGTGCTGTGAAGATCACCGGGAACAACGACAGCGCCCCGGCCACCGCAGGAGCGGAGCGGATGCCGGGGCGGATTGTGTGGTTCCGGGGGAGCGCCGGAGTGCGCTCCAGCCGCCCGGAACCCCTCTCTCAGGAGCAGGTTCCCGATCGGGACGAACATGGTTCTGGAGGGGGTGTCCAGGGCCGCGGCGGGAGGGTCGGACCGGGGCCGTGAGAGGCTCCACCCCCTCCCTGGGCTTGTGGAGCCAACCCCTCCCGGCGAACGTCACCCCGCTCACGGTCGTCCTCCGGACCCCTCTCCCCTCTGCACCCGCCACCTTGTCCAGGATCCTCGACACGGCCTCTCCCCCCGCCCTGTCCCCCCCCGACGTGCGGGGAATCACCGGGGCAGCGCTCCTCCTGGCGTTGGCCCACGGAATGACGGACGCCTACATGGGCTTCCTCTCCCCGCTCCTCCCTCGGATCATGGACCGGATGGGGCTCACCGGTAGTGGGTCAGTTTAACGCGTTACACAGACTGCGCCCCTCGCGCGAGGGCGTTAGATTCAATGGCATGAACCCAGACCTCAGGAAGTACGCGCAAGGCGTCCTGTCGGCGACACGACGGGCGCAGAGGGAACTAGGTGGAGATGGCCCCGCAGCTAAGAGGGTGGCCCGCGCCTCACTCGCACTCGGATCCTACACCAAGGATGGTGTGCTCGCACCCCACGCCCGAGACGTGTGCAACGCGCGCGGCGTCGGTGCTGTGCGGTCGGGGCTTGGCCGGCTGGAATCCTTGGCGTTGATGATACTGGAGGAGGACAAGCTCCGGGTGGACGCCAACGAGACGGCCCACCGCGTTATGCGGGAGGCGACGGGGCAGTGTGAGAAGACCCCGCCCCCAGGGGAACGCACAGAGGACCAGAAGGACCCGGAGGCGGTGAAGCGCGGGGCGCGGCGCGGACAGGACACGCCGTAGGCCGAACGTAGCCCCCCGCGCCCACAGGATGTCGGCACCACCTGTTGACGCGAACACGCGGCACCCCCATAATTCAGGGGTGGCCGTTTTTTTGTACGCACTACCCCAAAAGGAGTGTCACATGTCGGACGGCGTCACTGTCGATCTGCGACGGCTTGAGGAGGCTAGGGACGCAGCGTTGGCCGACCTCAAGAAGGCTGAGGCTCGCTGGCGCGAGCTTGATGGGGCGGTCCGTGTCATCCGGCAATACACATCCTCCACGCCGCCGCACGACACGGTGGAGACGGTGACCGCCGTTGAGGCCGATCCGGGCGAGTCGATCTCTACCGTCGCCACAAGGATTGTCAGGGATCGTGGCGGCGCGCCCGTGCGCGCCAGGGACGTGGCGGCGGCGATTGCAGCTTCTGGGTATCCGTACGACGGCGACATGCGGGGGCTACAGAACGCGGTGAGCGCGGCGCTGGGTCGTCGCGCTAAGGACGCCGACAGCCCCATCGAGAAGGTCCGTGCCGGCGTGTATGCGCTGAAGCGGGGAGACTCTACGCATGGCAAACCTGCGGCCCCTGCGCCCGAGGAGCGGGAGGAGGATGAACTAGACTTCCTGCTCAGATAAGAGGAAACCCCCGCCCCACGATCGCGAGTCGTGAAGACGGGGGCCAAGGTTCCCCTTGTAGCTCAGCTGGATAGAGCGCCCGGCTGCTAACCTGGAGGTCGCGGGTTCGAATCCCGCCAAGGGGATTCTATATCCATGAGCCATGTTCGGTAGGACGAGCCTACCGGGTGGCGCATCGCCGCAAGGCGACACACCAACCAAAAGGAGGTGATAGAAGTGCCCCCTCCGTAGTGCCTTAGTGCACCGGGCCCATTGAGAAGCCACCACTACATGGTCGGCCCGGCGGTGCGTGGGGGGCGGGTTAGTGGCCCGCTCCCTACCACCAAATATATGGTGCGTATACTTACCCGCAAGCCTTCGGCTCCACCTCCCCCGAAGGCCGAAGTTCCCTCTTGCGTGCGCGTGAGCAGTTGACTAGATTGATTGTAACGTGAACAGACTAGACGACTCCACCCGCGCAGCGATCCTCCGGTGCCTCACCGAGGGGATGTCTGTCCGAGCCACGGCCCGTGTAACCGGGGCCGCCAAGGCTACGGTCCTCAAGCTTCTGGTCGAGGTTGGGGAGTTCTGCTCCCTGTACCAGGACATCGTCCTCCGGGGCCTAAAGTGCGATCGCATTGAGGCCGACGAGATCTGGTCCTTTGTGGGCGCGAAGCAGCGCAACGCAAAGCAGGAGGGCCACGGGGCCGTGTGGACCTTCACCGCACTGGACCCCGACTCCAAGCTGATGGTGTCGTGGTTGGTCGGGGAGCGGTCGCAGGACAACGCCGTCACCTTCATGAAGGATGTGGCGTCGCGTGTGACGCGGAAGATCCAGCTCACCACGGACGGACACGGGATGTACCTCGCCGCCGTCCGCGCGGCCTTCTCTTGGCGGGATGTGGACTTCGCCCAGGTCATCAAGAGCTACGGTCAGGCCGGGACGGTGGAGGAGCAGCGCCGCTACTCTCCCGCTACGTGCACGGGCGTGAAGAAGGTGCGCGTCATCGGGAGCCCCAACCCCGATCTGATCTCCACATCGCTGGTGGAGCGCACGAACCTGACCCTGCGGACCACGACGCGCCGCTTCACGCGCCTCACCATCGCGCACTCCAAGAAGGCCGAGAATCACGCGCACGCGGTTTCCCTCGCCTTCATGGCCTACAACTTCTGCACCGCGCACGGTACCCTGACGAAGGCACGGGGCGGGATCAAGACGACCCCCGCGATGGCCGCTGGCGTGACCGACCGGCCTTGGACGGTGGATGACATCCTTGCCCGGATTGACCCCGACCGCCCGTTACACTCAAACTGACCCACTACCGGGCTCACCATCGGGGCTGCGGCGGTGATCTCCACCGTGCTGGCCCTCTCGTCGTCGCTCCTGCAGCCCCTCATGGGGCACCTGTCGGACCGCTACGGCCGCCGCCTCTTCCTGGCGGCGGGGCCGCTCTCCGGGGTCTTCCTGGCGCTCATGGGGGTGGCCCCTTCCGTGGTGTTCCTGGTGGTGCTCCTGATCCTGGGGGGGGTGATGAGCGCCGCCTTCCACCCTCCCGGCGCCACCGTGGCGGCCCGGGCCTCTGCAGGGAAGGGGAGCGGAGCCCGCTTCTCGGTCTTCTCCTTCGGGGGGGCGGCAGGGTACGCCGCGGGTCCGCTGGTGGCGGTGTGGCTGGTGTCCCGGGGTGGATTCCAGGGGCTCTGGGTAGCCATGATCCCGGGGATCGTCCTGGCGCTCCTCCTCCTGAGACTTCCCGATGTGGAGCCCCCCCAGCGGCGGGCGCCCGACATCCGGGGGATCCTGAGGGCGTTCCGGGGGCCGCTGGGGATCATCTTCGGGCTCAGCGCCGTGGGGGCCTTCGCCCAGCGGCTCTTCCTCACCATGGAGCCCATCGTGGTGTCGCAGGCGGGAGGGTCCGAGGCCGCAGGGGCGGTGGCGGTGAGCGTCTACCTGGCGGCGCAGGCCGGAGGGACGCTGGCGGGGGGGGGCATGGCCGACCGGATGGACCGCCGGACGCTCCTCATCCTCCTGACGCTGGTGAACCTCCCCGCCCACCTGCTGGCCTTCGCCCTCCCCCCGGGGACCCCGGGGTTCTACCTGGCGGTGCTGGTGGCGGGGGGGGTGAACATGGCGCTCCTCCCCCCCATCATCGTCATGGCCCAGGAACTCCTTCCCGGGAGTGCTGGTGCCAGTTCGGGGATCGTCATGGGGCTGGCCTGGAGCGTGGGGTCGCTCCTGATCCCCCTGGCGGGGATCCTGGGAGATGTGGTGGGCGCGCGCGAGGCCGCCCTCTTCTCCATGCCGGTGCTGGCGCTGGGGTGCCTCCTGGCCTTCCATCCTGTACTGCGAAGGGTGGTCCGCCCCGCCTGACCGGCGGACCGGGGGAGGGGTGGACCACCCGGGGGGCGGGGCCGGGGGAGCGCCCGAGGGCGTCCCCCCCGTCCCCGGGGGGGAGCCTGCAGCCGTGGCACCTGCCGGGGTTGCTCCCCGCCCCGGGTCCCTACCGGGGCTGTCCGTCGGCCCCGGGTCCCTACCGGGGCTGCCCCTCGGACCAGCTCCGCCGGGGATTCCCGCACCCCGGCCACCGTCCGGGCTGTCCGCCGCTGCCAGGCACCACCATCTGGTCCCGGGGGACCCGCTCCGGATCCTCCGAGGCCATGTAGGCCAGCATGGCCGTGAGGGTGGCGTTGTTCCGCAGGTCGTCGAAGGAGACCTTGTCGAAGGTGTCCCGATTGGTGTGCCAGGTGTACTGGCGGTATTCCGGATAGCTGGACTGCAGGCGGAAGCCCGGCACCCCCCGGCAGATGAAGGCCATGTGGTCCGAGCCCCCCTGTTCGGGGACGCCGGGAATGGCCAGTTCGATGTGCTGGGTGATCTCGGAGGGGATGGCCCCGAACCACCGGCCGAAGTGGGCCCCGGCCCCGGTGAAGCCCTGCATCCGGATGTAGTCGATCCGCCATGTGCCGTTGTCCTGGTTGAAGGCGGCCTGGAGGTTCTCGGTGATCTCCGGGTTGTCGATGGCGAAGGAGTGGGACCCGATCAGCCCCTGCTCCTCACCTCCCCAGAGCCCGATCAGGATGGTTCGCCGGGGGTTGGGGTAGACCTCCTTCAGGATCCGCATGGCCTCCATCATGGTGACGGTGCCGGTGCCGTTGTCGGTGGCCCCCGAGGCGGCGTGCCACGAGTCCAGGTGCGCCGAGAGGATCACGTACTCGTTGGGGAGCTCGGTTCCCGGGATCATCCCCACCACGTTGTACATGGGGCTCTCCTCACCCAGGAAGCGGGCCTCCACGTTCAGCCGCATCCGGGGACCCTGCCCCTCCTCCGCCAGCCGGAAGACCAGCCCGTAATCCTCGCAGCTCAGGTCGATGGAGGGGATCTCCCGGGTGGCGGAGGAGAAGACCTTGTTCACCCCCCACCCGCCGGACCACCGGCTGGTGATCACCCCCAGCGCCCCCGCCTCCTCCAGGGAGCGGCTGATGACCGCCTGCCCTCCAACCCGGAGGAGCCGCTGGTTCCACTCCACCTGGTCCCGGGAACGCTGCTCCTGGATGGCCTGATAGCTCTCGGGCATCCCCCAGGTATTCCACTCCTGCTCCGCCCGGCAACTGGGCTCCGGGAGGGAGATCAGGACGAACTTCCCCCGGACTCCCTGGAGCCATTCCTGGAACTCCTCCGCCCCGGCCAGGCTGGGGAGCACCACCGCATCCCCTTCCACCGGGCCGTCGGTCCCCGGGCTCCACGCCAGGATGGCGGCCTCCAGCGTCCGCTTCCGGGGGGCGGTGAGGTCGGCGTGGATGTAGTCCCCCTCCCAGCTCACCCAGGTGCCGTACTGCTGCCGCTCGGTCTGGATCCCCCACCCCTCCAGTGTGGACTCCGCCCAGTCCACCCCCCGGTGGAATCCCGGTGAACCCGACAGGCGGGGGCCGATGGAGTCCATGAGCGCCTGGGCCAGGTCCCGGGCGTGGGAGCGATCCGGATCCATCCCCCGCTCCCAGATTCCCTGGATCACCGGATCCGTGGTGGGGAAGGTCTGCGCCTCCGCTCCCGGGGGAGTGGCGAGGGCCAGGGCGGTGAGGGTCGCCGCCACGGCTCCCCGGGAGGAGCGGAGGCGGGAGGGCTTCCGGGGGGCAACACAGGCCATGTCCATGATCTCTGGTTCCAGTGGATTGTCACGAAGGGGGGCCACCCGGGGGGACCCGGGGCAGTCCACTGCGCTCAGGGAGAGTACCCCGATGGGCGGGAGGGGGGCAACGGCCTGTCTGCCGGGGGCGAGGAGCCCGGAGGCGCCGGGAGGCTGCCGTCGGGGGGACGGCTCAGAGGCGCCGGACCCGCCCCTCTCCGGCCGTGAGATCGGCGATGCCCCGCTGGAGCCGGGGGACCAGCGCCTCCGGCACCGCCACCTCGTAGAGCACCCGACCGCCGTACTGCTCCCGCTCCACCCGGCTGTCCAGCTCCGCCAGCAGCTTCTGGAGGCCATCCACCTGGGGGTACCCCACCTCCACCTCCATCATGGCCCGTTCCACCTTCCGATCCAGCGGGAGGGACTCCAGCGCCAGCTTGACCCCTCCGGAGTAGGCCCGACTCAGCCCCCCGGTCCCCAGGTTGGTGCCACCGTACCAGCGGGTGCAGACCGCCATGATCTCGCCGATCCCGGAGTGGAGGAGGGTGGTGAGCATGGGGCGCCCTGCGGTGCCGTGGGGCTCCCCGTCATCGCTCATCCCCACCGAGAGGGTGCTTCCGGGAGGGCCCGCAATGAACGCCCAGCAGTGATGGGTGGCGTCGGGAAACTCCTCCCGGACGCCATTCAGGACGGTCCGGGCCTCGATGTCGGTGGGAGCCCGGGCCACGGTGGTGAGGAAGCGGCTGCGCTGGATGGTCTCCTCCACCCGGTGGAGCCGGGCGGGGACGGGGTAGCCGGTCTCACTCAAGCGGTGCCACTCCGGCGCGGGTGGGGAAGGGAACCAGGTTGCGAACCTAGCGGGTGAAGAGGATCACACCACCCACGAAGCCGGCGGCCACCAGGAGTTTCTTCCACCAGCTCCCGGTGGCGGTGGAGCCCCCGGGGGTGCGACTCCACATCACCACCGTTCCGCAGCGCCCCCCCTGATACTGGGGAGGGGTGGCGGAGCTCCCGTAGACCTCCACCCCCTCCAGGTCCGACGGCTGGATGAACATGTCCAGGGAGGCGCTCTCCACCAGACGGACGCCGTCCAGATAGTAGGTGGGGAAACAGCCGCCGCGGCCGGTGATGGCAGAGCCCTGTCCATTGGCCATGGGGGTCACCCTCAGGGAGGGAACCATCCGGAAGAGGTCGGCCAGATACATGGGGCGTCGGGCCTCGATGTCGTCCCGGGTGATGAAGCGACCGGAGAGGGTCCTCCGCCGATCGAAGAAGCCATTGGTGTCCAGCCTGGACCTCCGGGTGGAGGTCACCACCACCGGCTCCATGGCGATGGCCTCCAGCGCCAGCTCCGCCACCACGTCCACCTCGGCCCCCTCCTCCAGGTCGATGGAGTCCCGGACGCTCCCGTAGCCGATACGGACCAGCTCGATGCCGTAGGTGCCCGGGAACTGGAGAGGGAAGAAGAAGCGGCCCTGGAGGTTGGTGGTTCGGATGATCGGATCGGCATCCCCCGGGGGATACAGCCGCACCGCCACCTCCACGATGGGTTCCCCGGTGCTGAGATCCAGGACCACCCCGCGGATGAGGCCGTTGGCGTCCTGCCGCAGTGCCTGGGCGGCCAGCGGGGCGGCCAGGGAGAGGAGGAGCCCCACCAGAAGGAAAGGGAGGACCAACGGGACCGGAGCGCTCCGGGACCGGGATCTCCGCCGCGGGGGGCGGGCTGGGGAACCACGTCCTCTGGAAGGAAACATCCGGAACCTCGCGGCCGAGCCAGCTTCCCGGAAAGCACCGGGGGAGAGACGGAACTTCGCGCCTCCGGGTGCGCTACACCGGAAGGATCCATTCGCTCCATCCCGTGGGGAAGGGAAGGAGACCTCCGACCAGGGAAGTGCATCCATGCATGGGGACCAGCGTGGCGATGTGGCTGTGTCCGTCAGAGACATGGTGTGCTTGATGCGACGAGCGGTCTTCGCATCGGTGTGTCCGATGCTGTTGGCTCCTGCCCTGCTCCTGGCCCAGCCCCCCGTCCCTCCCCCGCCGGGGGATTCGCTGGCCCTGGAGGCCGCCCTCACCTCGCTGCGCCGGCTGGCGTCAGAGGGAGGCTGGGGGACGCTCCCTCCCGGTCCGGTGGTCCGGCCCGGGGAAGGGGATCCCCGGCTCCCCCTGCTCCGGCGACGGCTGGAGCGGTCCGGGGACCTGGCGGTGGGAGAGGGACCCGGCGGCGCCATCTCCCCGGACTCCACAGTCATGGACGGCGGCCTGGTGGCGGCGGTCAGGCGGTTCCAGGCACGGCACGGGCTGGATGTGGATGGGGTGGTGGGTCCCGCCACCCGGCGAGCCCTGAACGTCCCTGTGGAGGAGCGCATCCGTCAGGTGGAGTTGAATCTCGAACGACGGAGGGAGTGGCGGCTCCAGTGGGACTCCATCCCCTCCGCTCCCGGTTCCCTCCGGATCCTGGTGAACGTGCCCGGCTTCCAGGCATGGGTCCTGGAGGAGGGGCGGGCCCCTGTGGTGCACCGGGTGATCGTGGGACGCGTGGATCGTCCCACCCCCCTGCTGGAGGGCCGGATCCACCGGTTGGCGCTGGCGCCCTACTGGAACGTCCCCACCTCCATCTTTCTCCGGGACAAGCTTCCGGTGCTTCGGCAGGACCCCGCCTGGCTGTCGCGTCAGGGGATGACGGTGATGGACCGGAGTACGGGGCGACCCGTTGCCGATCCCCCCTCGGACTGGAACCAGATCGATCCGGGGGAGTTCAATGACCGGTTCTGGCTCCGGCAGGACCCGGGCGCGGGGAACGCCCTGGGGCTTGTGAAGTTCATCTTTCCCAACCCCCACGGGGTCTACCTCCACGATACCTCGGACCGGCATCTGTTCCAGCGGGACCGGAGGGCCCTCAGCTCCGGGTGCATCCGGGTGGAGCGGGCCCTGGAGCTGACGGAGCGGCTCCTGGAAGGGAGCGGAGACTGGACGGCGGCCCGGATCCGGGAGGTGGCGGAGGGGGGGGTGGAGAGGTGGGTGGAGCTGGACGAACCGGTTCCCATCCGGCTGGTCTACTGGACCGCATGGGTGGACCAGTGGGGCATGCTCCACCTGAACGAGGACCTCTACGGTCTCGATGCCCGACCCGCTTTGGGTACGGAGTCGACCCTGGACATCATGGAACCCGTCGGCGACGGCGGGAGGGAGACGGTGGGAGAATGCAGGTGAAGAGGGCGATGGAGGTGGTGGTGGCCGGGGTGGCGGGAGTTGCCTCCGTGGTGGTGATGATGGGATCCCTGGCCGGCTGGGCGGGGGCGGCGGCGCCGGAGGCCGGGGTGGCCGCCGGGGTGGGGACGGAGCCGGGGACTCCGGCGGTTCCGGCGGAGAGGGGAATGGCCGCCCCCTCCGTGGACCCCCGTCTGCTCCCCACCGAGCCGCTCCGGGCCCCCCCCGGTGGAATTCGCACCTTCTCTCCGGGGCATGCCCGATTCCCTGTCCGGGTCAATGAAGAGGAAGTCCGCTTCCCGGTACAGGCGGTGTCGGTGGTGGCTGGCGAGCCGCTGGTTGTGGACGCCCCTCCGGAAGTCCAGCTCCTGGAGGCACAGGGCGTCGTGGCTCCCGTCTCTCCCGGTCGGTGGCGCTGGACGGCTCCGTCGGAGCCGGGGATCGTGCCGCTTCGGCTGGAGGGTCCCCAGGGACGTGTGGACCTCACCGTCCTGGTGATGGTGCCTGCCCACGAAGTCCGGGACGAGATGCTGAACGGGTACCGGATCGGCCGCTATGTCCAGGATCCCCGCACCGGGAATCCGGTCTACGAGCCCCCCCGGGGATTTGCAGGGGTGGCGCCCGAGGACGAGGACATCCTGGTGTCGCCCCACTTCACCCTGGGGGAGTTCCTCTGCCACGCTCCGGGGGATCCCCGGTACCTGGTCCTCAGCGGGCCCCTGGTGCTGAAGCTGGAGTCCATCCTGGCGGCGGTGAACCGGGCGGGGCACCGGACCCCCACACTCCGGGTGATGTCGGGATTTCGCACCCCGGCCTACAACCGGGCCATCGGGAACACCACCGATCTCAGCCGCCATCTCTGGGGAGACGCCGCCGACATCTTCATCGACCGGGACGGCAACGGCACCATGGACGACCTGAACGGAGACGGGCGGGTCACCGACGCCGACGCCCAGGTGCTGGCCCGGATCGTGGAGGGGCTGGAGCGGGCGGACGACTCGGTGCGGCCCGGGGGGCTGGGGCTCTACCGGGCCAACGCCGTCCGGGGGCCCTTCGTG
>Ga0076930_100847_pt1 | contig 22181 bp, 19 predicted proteins | sample HotLakConsoUCCRE_FD_71149 | JGI IMG/M metagenome (GOLD analysis project Ga0076930, IMG submission 71149) | Hypersaline microbial mat communities from Hot Lake, Washington, USA - Hot Lake Consortium UCC-RE (version 3) (version 3) ...
CGCCCGCCCGAACCGCTTCCTGGTCCTGGCGCGCCTGGCCGAATCCGACCTCCTGGTCGAGGCCCACCTCCCCGACCCCGGACGCCTCCGGGAGCTCTTCCTCCCCGGCGCCCGGATGATGCTCCGCCCCGCCGAGCCCGGCTCCACCCGCCGCACGGCGTGGACGGCGGTGCTGGTGGAGGTCCCCGGCGCCACCGACGCCCCCCCCGCCTGGGTCTCCCTGGACACCGGCCTCCCCAACCGGATCGTCGGCGAGGCCCTGGAGGCCGGCACCTTGGACGAGTTCGCCGGCTGGACGCTGGTTCGCCGGGAGGTGCCGGTGGGCCGCTCCCGCCTGGACTTCCTCCTCACCGATCTGGCCGGACGCTCCCTCTACCTGGAGGTGAAGAGCGTGACGCTGGTGGAGGACGACGGGGTGGCCCGCTTCCCGGATGCGGTGACGGCCCGGGGGGCGCGGCACGTGGACGAGCTCCGGGAGCTGGTGGAGTGCGGTGCGGGGGAGGCTGCGGTGCTCTTCGTGCTGCAGCGGGCGGATGCCCATCGGATTGAGGCGGCCCGGTCCATCGATCCGGTGTTCGCGGCGGCGCTGGAGCGGGCCCGGGACGCAGGGGTGCGGATCCTGGGGAGGCGGTGCCACGTGGGGCTGGAGGGGGTGACGCTGGGGGAGCGGGTGCCGGCGGATGTGGGGTGAGGGGCAGCTGAAGTCCCCCTATCCCGCCCCGCCTCCACGTGGCTCTCTCTCCCGAGATTCCCGGATGGCAGCCAGGATCTCGTCCCGTGCGATGCCGGTGTCCACCCCGGGCACGTCCAGGGGCGACTTCCCGCGCGGCACCGGGCGGACGGCGAACTCGCTCCCGTCCCGCCGCTTGATCCGGACCTCGCCTCCGGCACGGGCTTCGTCGAGGACCCGGGCCAGCCGCTGCCGCGCCTCCGTGTACGTGTAGACCTTCATGACTCCACCTCCAGGACGTCGATGCCCAGCGTTCGGGCAACCTCACACTGCGCCCGATCAAGGGACAGCAGGGGAGCTGCGTAGCGCCGAGCGCATTCGAGAATGTACGCATCGTAGGCGTAGATCCCCTGTTCATGGCCCAGGCTCACTGCCTCAGCAAGATCCACATCGCTGAGATGGATGGGAATCGCCTCGAAGGAACTGGTCCGCCGGGAGGTCCCCGTGGGCCGCTCGCGGCTGGACTTCCTCCTCACGGATCTGGCGGGTCGCTCCCTCTACCTGGAGGTGAAGAGCGTGACGCTGGTGGAGGAGGCCCTTTTCCCGCAGACCTCACCACCTCCGTGTCAGCTCGATCACAGGGCCACGGAGAGCGACGGTGCTGTCGCCGATGGAGCCAGTGAGAACGAACCTGAGCTGCCCCCTCTCAGTGGTGGGCACCGACAATGCCCCGCGCACCGTGTCGCCAACCGCCACACGCTCCTCAGACCAACCTTCCAGAGTGCAGGCACTGGGGTGCATGACCCAGTTCGCCCCAGCGAGCGACTCCACGTCCAGCATCGGTGATCCATCACAGAACGGGATCTCGATGGGCTCCCCGAACACCATCCAGTACTCGATCAGCACTCCTTCCGTTCGTCGATCTACATTGCTGACGCCCATGACGCCCAGGCCATGATCGATGACAGCCGGGAGCCGCCCCTGGCCGCAGCCGGTGAGGACCCACCCCATCATCACGGCGGCAAGACCTCGCCGCATCGAGTTCCTCAGCATGGTAGGGGGCCCATCACCCCGGTCCCTGGGTGGTCGGCCGGGAGGTTCCCCGCCCCCTCCGCCCCCGCTCCACCCTGTATCGCAGCCCCAGCAGCCCCATGAACAGGGCGGTGCAGGCCAGCGCGGAGATCAGCGCCAGGGGGGTGAACCCGAAGGCCATTCCCGGAGCTCCCGGAGGACGATCCGCGGACTCCCGTTGCAGCGCCCGGAACCAGTACAGGCTCCAGTGGATCAGGGGAAGGTTGAGCGCCCCCAGGACGACCACCACGGCCCCCAGACGCTTCCCATGGTCCGGGTTCCTGGCCGAGTTCCGCACCAGGACATACCCGGCGAGCATGAACCACAGCACGAGCGTGAAGGTGAGCCAGGGCTCCCAGGTCCAGAATGCGCCCAACGCGGCCCGGCTCCACAGCGCCCCTGCACCCAGGAGACCGGCACCGATGAAGAGCCCCCCGTCCGCTGCGGCCAGGGCCAGCGCGTCGGCCCGGTCGGCACCCCGCCACAGGTACACTGCGCTGGCGGCGGCAGCCACCCCGAAGGCCAGCACGGTGATCCACGCCAGGGGGACCAGCAGGTAGATGGCACCTTCCACGAGGCCCGGCGTTCCGGACTGGCTCACAGGAGGCACGGGTCAGGTCACCCCTCTGCCACAACCCGGGACATCGCCAACCCTCCCCCTCTCAGCCGTCCCCGGAACCGCGCGGCGCCCCCGTCCTCCCTTCCCCCCCGCGCTGCCCCGGACCGGAGCACATTCCCGTCGGCCACCGGGTGTGCTGCGGCCGGGGACAGGGCAAAGGCGCTCAGCACGTACCCGATGATGGCGCTCCCTCCGTACCCCACCAGGGGAGTGGGATGGTTGGCCACGGCGGCGGCCACGATCACCCCCAGCCAGGTGGCGCCGAACACGATTGGCCCACGGCGGCCACGGGCATCCCCCGGGGAGCCGAAGAGGGATGGGGCCAGGAGAAGGGCGGCGCCTCCCAGGACCGCCAACCCCGCCAGGGGATGCACATCGAATGCGGTGAAGAAGATCTGATCCACGAAGGGCATGGCCCCCTGGGTGTCGACCTGGAGGAGGGTGGCAGCGAAGCCCCCGACGGAGGCGGTCAGCGCAATGAGCACCCACCGGTCCCTCTCCAGGAGTGCCAGCGCCAGGAGCCCGGCCAGCAGGGCCCCAGCCATCCCCCGGTCCGGCTGCAGGGCCACGGCGATGCAGGCCAGCACGACGCCCAGCGCCGACCACCCGCTCCGGCTCCGGGCGAACGCCACCAGCATCAGCGGAATGAGGATCAGGCTGGGCTGGAGCGAGAAGCCGGCGATGCTGATCCACCGTGTGGCCCCCTCCGCCGTGACCCCGAAGAGGGTCGTGGCCAGGAGCAGGGCTCCCAGGGCGAGCGTGCCCCAGACACCCCCGGAGCGACCCGAACGGAAGAGGGCCCGGTGCAGCCCGGCCAGCCCGATCCCCACCACCAGAGCCCCCACGTTGACCGCCAGGTACCAGAGGGGGGCTCCGGCGGCCACCAGGTAGGCGAGCCCCAGCCCGACGGCGCCCACCGCGCACCCCAGCGCCACCCATTTCGGGTTCGAGAACAGCCGCTGGGTGGGTGGCATGGTCGGGTCCTTGTCGGGTTGCGGGGTTCGGAGGGCTCGGGCTACGTCTGGTTCCCGCAATCCCCCCTGGACGGCAGGCCGAAGTGTCGGGCAATTCGTGTGGCAACAGCGTCGGGCTCGATGTCCGTGTTGTCAACGCGGAGGTAGGCCTCGAAGGGGAAATCGCCCCCGGAGTCCGTTTCAGGGTTGCCGACGTGCTGAAGGCATGTCCCGGAGCGAAGCGGAGGGCAAGGGCGCGTGAGCGCCCGCCGCGGCAACACGTTGTTATCTGCCGTTGGTCTCCTCTCGGAGGCCTACGCCACCCACGTCTCCGACAGCAACTCCGCCTGCTCCAGCACCGTCTCGGTCGCCTTTTCCTGCTTGTCCGGCGGATATCCGTGGCGTCGCAGAATCCGCTTCACGATCACCCGCATCTTGGCCCGGACGTTCTCCCGCACGGTCCAATCGATGGTAACGTTGTTCCGGACCGCTTCGACGAGTTCCCGTGCGATGCCCCGAAGCGTATCGTCGCCGAGCACGGATACCGCACTGTCATTGGTTTCCAGTGCATCGTAGAAGGCAAGTTCGTCATCCGAGAGGCCCAAGTCCTCACCCCGCCGGTCGGCCTCGCGCATCTGACGGGCCAGCTCGATCAACTCCTCGAGCACCTGGGCCGCCTCGATCGCCCGGTTCTGATACCGACGGAGTGACTGCTCCAGCATCTCTGCAAACGAACGTGCCTGGACCACGTTCTTCTTCCGCCGGCCCTTGAGCTCGCCCTTCAACAGCTTCTGAAGCAGCTCCACGGCCAGGTTCCGCTGTGGCATGCCCCGCATTTCCGCGAGGAACTCGTCCGACAAGATGGAGATATCGGGCTTCTCCAATCCGGCGGCCGCGAAGATGTCGATGACGCCGTCCGGAGTCACGGCCTTCGAGATGATTTGCCGGACCGCGTGATCCAACTCTTCGTCGGTACGCGTGTCCGTCGGGGTCCGCTTGGCGAGGACCGCCTGCACGGCCTGAAAGAAGGCGACGTCGTCTCGGATCCGGAGCGCCTCTTCGTGGGGGACGGAAAGCGCGAAGGCCTGCGAAAGCTCACGGACGGCCTGTACCAGCCGGTCCTTGCCGCTTTGCTGGGCCAGGATGTGTTCCTGCGCGGCAGGGAGGAGACTGACGCGCTCCTGCGGCGTACCCTCGATCCACGGCACCCAGTCGAATCCGTGGAACAGGTCGCAACAAATTTCATACTTCTCGAGCATTACCGCGACGGCTTCATCCTGATCGATGGCGGTCCGCCCCTCGCCTCCACTCTCGGTGTACGTCACGAGCGCGGCCTTCAGTTCCTGCGCGAGCCCGATGTAGTCGACGACCAGGCCGCCGGGCTTGTCCCGGAACACGCGGTTCACACGGGCGATGGCCTGCATGAGGCCGTGGCCCCGCATCGGCTTGTCGAGGTACATCGTGTGGAGCGATGGCGCATCGAAGCCCGTCAGCCACATGTCCCGCACGAGGACGAGCTGAAGCTCATCTGACGGGTCCCTGAAGCGGTTGGCCAGAGCCTCTCGCCGAGACTTGCTGCGAATGTGGGGCTGCCAGTCGAGCGGGTCGGACGCGGAGCCGGTCATGACCACCTTGATGGCTCCTCGCTCGTCATCGTCTGAGTGCCACTTGGGGCGAAGCTCCACGATCCGTCGGTAGAGCTCGACGCAGATCCGCCGACTCATGCACACGACCATCGCCTTGCCTTCGATGGCCTCGAGGCGCTTCTCGAAGTGCTCGACGATGTCCTGCGTGAGCAGATCGAGGCGGCGATCCGAGCCGACGATCGCCTCGAGCTGCGCCCACTTCGTCTTGAGCTCTTCCTTTCGTTCGAGTTCCTCGCCTTCCGTGGCCTCCTCGAACTCCGGATCGATGGTCGGGCGCTCGGCCTCGTCCAACTCCAGTTGCGCCAGTCGGCTCTCGTAGTAGATCGGGACGGTGGCCCCGTCCTCCACGGCCCGCTGGATGTCGTAGACGCTGATGTATTCGCCGAAGACCGCCCGCGTATTCGCGTCCGCTTTCTCGATGGGCGTGCCTGTGAAGCCGATGAACGAGGCGTGAGGCAAGGCGTCCCGCATGTGCCGTGCGAAGCCGTCAATGAAATCGTACTGGCTGCGGTGGGCCTCGTCGGCGATCACCACGACGTTCCGCCGATCCGAGAGTTCGGGATAGCGGTAGCCAGGCTCCTCCGGAAAGAACTTGTGGATGGTCGTGAAGACCACCCCGCCCGAGGCCACGGACAGCTTCTTCTTCAGGTCGTCGCGGTCCTCGGCCTGCACCGGTGGCTGGCGCAGGAGCTCGTGGCACCGCGAGAAGGTACCGAAGAGCTGATCGTCCAGATCGTTCCGGTCGGTGATCACGACCAGCGTCGGATTCTCCATCCCGGGCTCACGCACCATCCGCCCGGCGTAGAATGCCATAGTGAGGCTCTTCCCGGAGCCCTGCGTGTGCCACACCACCCCGACGCGACGGTCGCCGGGCTTACCCCCGGGCTGAGGCGCCGACTCGTATCGACCCGGCTCCGCCACGGCCGGCTCCAGGTGCGCCTCGGTCGCCCGCAGCGTCTCGGCCAGGGCGACCTGCACCGCGTGGAACTGGTGGTACCCGCCCATCTTCTTGACCACCCCACCCCCGCCGTCGTCCTCGAAGACGATGAAGTCGCGGACCATCGCCAGGACCCGCGCAGGGGCGAGCAGCCCCTCGATCACGACCTGGAGCTCCGGCATGTGGGGATCTGCGAGCGCTTCACCGGAGACGGTACGCCAGGGTTTGAACCACTCCCGACCGGCGGTAAGCGTGCCTACGCGTGCCTCCGTCCCATCGGAGATCACGAGGAGCTCGTTCAAGGCGAAGAGCGACGGCAGCTCGGCCTTGTACGTCTGGAGCTGCTGAAAGGCCGACCAGATCGTGGCGTCCTCGTTGGCGGCGTTCTTGAGCTCGATGACGCCAAGGGGCAGCCCATTGAGGAAAAGCACCACGTCGGGCCGTCGGGTATGCTTGTCTTCCGTGACGGTGAATTGGCTGACGGCGAGCCAGTCGTTGGCCGTAACATCGTCGAAGTCAATCGCGACGGCCTGCGCGCCCCGGATCGCGCCGGAGTCGTCCCGATATTCGATAGGCACCCCGTCTACGAGGAGCCGATGGAAGGCGCGATTCCGCATGACCAGGGAAGGTCCCTCCGGTCGAGTGAGCTTCCGGAACGCGTCCTCCAGCGCTTCTTGCGGAAGCCCGGGGTTGAGGCGCGCGAGGGCGTCTCGGAGCCGCTGTTCCGGGATCACCTGACGGTAGTCTAAGCGCTCAGCAGAGAGGCCGCCGGGCGCGATCTCCGGCCCGTGGGCCACCGTCCAACCCACGCTCTCCAGCCACGCGAGGGCAGCCTGCTCGATGACGGATTCCCCGAAGCTGCTCACGGTCCCTTCTCCGTTGTCTCGTCCTCTTCGGGCGCGAACTCCGCGAGGTAGATGCGGTAGGTCTCGGGCTCCATCCGGAAGAGGACCTCGCTCGCCCGGAACAGAGATTCGAAGACCTGGATCTCGTCGTGTGCGCCGTCCACGTAATCATTGAAGGCGGCATTCGCTTCGAAGGCCAAAGCAGCGCTCGCAGGCGGGCTTCGATCCTGTGTATGCACCCGGTGTAGGAAGCCCACGATCGCGTCTGCCGTTGCCGCCGCCAACGCTGCCTGCACCTCTTCCATGGCCGGCCTCGGTCGATCGGACCCGTGGGAGGCAAAACCGCATGCGTTCCGGAGTTCACAGACGCCCTGAACCGCAGTGCTGAGCCCGCTGAGCGTTTGTGCGAGACTCTTCCGGGTCTCGGAGGCGTCCCTCGCGGAGGGTGGAAGAAACGGCAGGACTTGGGATACCTCCTTGAAGAGCTTCGGGAGATTGTCCTTCTCCGCATACCCAACCCCCCTGTCCGCGAGGATCGCCTTGCAGGCGCTCTCGATAAGCGTTTTCGCCAGGTCGAACGCGAGTCCGGGATTCTCAACGACAGCTCGCTCGATCCCGTTCACCTGCTCTTCGATGTGCACGAGCCCCGCGGCCATGGCTGCCCGGGCACCATACATGACGAGAGGTGCGGAGGTTGCTTCCGGCATCAGGTGGCCCGCGCCACGATCTGCTCGGCGTCCGGGACACGCAGTTCGCCGGAGATGAGCTTGGGAAGGAGTGTGTCCCGAAGGTCAGCGCGTACAGACGATTCCGACCTGAGGGCCACCTGACGCGTGACGAGCGGTTCCAGGAATCTACTGAGCCGAGGCAAGACCGACGGCCCCGGCAGCACCGTCCTGGCCTGGGCGAGATGGCTACGCTTGATGTGACCCATCGTTGTTGCTTTGGCCTCAGCAATGGCCTGGAATTCATCGAGATGATGCTTTGTCCAGTACAAGTAGAGCCATCGCGGGTACTCTGACGAAGTGACCTTGAACACATGCTGATTTACGAAGGCATCCCCGCCGGTCCAAAGGTCGCAGACCAGACTCCCCGACCACGAGAATAGGACGTCTCCGTCGTAGGCTCGATGCTTCTCCGGAACATCCAGACGGACACGCTCCGTGGCTGACGTAATCCCACCCTTGAGTTCCCGAATCTTGATCACAGGAAGGGTCCTTTCGGCTTCTTCTGGCGCGAACTTCTGACACGCGGCCCCGTTCACGAAATCTGCGATCGTATCCAAGGGCCGCACCTCCCACCCCTCCGGCGCCTCCCCCAACTCCGTCTCCACCAGCCGGTCCGGAAACAGGTCGTACAGATCCGCCGGGAGCCCCGGGAGGGACTCTCCAGGCTGCCAGCGCCCGTCCATCTTGGCGCGCACCGGATCGAAGTCCACGAACCACGACTTGAAGAGCGCCCGGGCCATGCCCTCCAGCGTCTCGTTCATCCGTCGGTTCAGCTCGATCTTGTCGTCGAGGGTGCCGAGGATGTGCGCGATGGCGCGTTGTTCGGGGAGCTCCGGCAGGTACACTTGGAGGTTCTTCAGTACTGTGGTGTCGAGCTTACCGGCACCAATCCCCGTGTTCTCGACCTTGGCTAGGAGTGACTGCTCGTTTCCGAGTAGCCAGTACAGGAGAAAATCCTGCGTCATGCCGTCCCGGGCCTGAAGCGCCTTCACATCCTGGTTAAACGCGACCGATCGGGTTGCAACGCCAATCGGGATGCGCTTGTGCAGCTCGCTGCCCCTGACGAGGAGCAACACCGAGCCTTCTTCGGCAAGCCGGCTACCCGCCTCGAGCCCCTGAGCAGTGAGAGTACGGTCGGAGGCCGAAAGAAAGACGGACTTCATGGACGACGCGCTTATCCACGGAATGTCGCCGTCCCAGTACTCGGCGACGCCGCTCTTCGGCGTTCCGCCAGAGGAGAAACTGGCGACCTCACCTAGTTGGACGCCCCGCCACTCACTCCCCATACCCAAGCCCCTCCAGATTCGCCGCAATCGCCGCATCGAGCTCCGCGGCCTTCGCCAGCTGCTCCCGCCACTCCGCCGTCAGCCGCTCCATCTTCTCCTCGAACGGCTCGTCGTCCTCTTCCCGGGCCTCGGCCCCCACGTACCGCCCCGGCGTCAGCACGTGGTTGTGCTTCCGGATCTCCTCCAGCGACGCGCTCTTGCAGAAACCCGGGATGTCCTCGTAGTCGCCGGCCCCCTTCTCGCCTCGCCACGCGTGATACGTGTCGGAGATCTTCGCGATGTCGTCGCTCGTGAGCTCCCGGTGCGTCCGATCCACCATCGACCCCATCTTCCGGGCGTCGATGAAGAGCACCTCGCCCCGCCGGTCCCGGTACTTCCCGTTCTTCCGGTCGCGGGCGAGGAACCAGAGGCAGACCGGGATCTGCGTCGAATAGAATAGCTGCCCGGGGAGTGCGACCATGCAGTCCACGAGATCGGCCTCCACGAGGTTCTTCCGGATCTCGCCCTCGCCGGACTGCTGCGAACTCATCGATCCGTTCGCCAGGACGAAGCCCGCGGTACCGCTGGGTGCCAGGTGGTGCACCATGTGCTGGACCCACGCGAAGTTGGCGTTGCTCGAGGGCGGCGTGCCGAACTTCCACCGCTTGTCGTCCTTCAGCCGCTCGCCCCCCCAGTCGCTGATGTTGAACGGCGGGTTGGCCAGGATGAAATCGGCCTTCAGGTCCGGGTGACGGTCGTTGTGGAACGTATCCCCGTGGGCGATCTGTCCCTCGATCCCCCGGATGGCCAGGTTCATCTTCGCCAGGCGCCACGTCGTGTAGTTCGACTCCTGACCGTAGATGGAGATGTTGGTGCGGACCGCCCCACCGTTTCCGTTCCCGGTCTGGTGGGCGCGAATGAACTCTACGGACTGCACGAACATTCCCGAAGATCCGCAGCAGGGGTCGTACACCCGGCCCTCGTAGGGCTCGAGCATCTCGACCAAGAGCGAGACGACACACCGGGGCGTGTAGAACTCGCCGCCCTTCTTCCCCTCGGCGCTCGCGAACTGCGACAGGAAGTACTCGTACACCCGGCCCAGCACATCCCGTGAACGGGCCTCTTCGCTCCCAACCTCGATGTTGCTCACCAGATCGATGAGCTGGCCCAGCCGCGTCTTGTTCAGCGCGGGCCGGGCATACTCCTTCGGCAACACGCTCTTGAGCTGCGGGTTGTCACGCTCGATGGCGGCCATGGCGTCATCCACGAGCTGGCCGATCGTCGGCTGCTTCGCCTGATGCTTCAGGTGGTCCCACCGCGCCTCCGGCGGCACCCAGAACACGTTCTGGGCCCGGTACTCGTCCGGGTCCTCCGGGTCGGCACCCTGGTCCTGCTCCGCCTTCAGGCGGGCGTGCACCTCCTGGAAGGCATCGGAGATGTACTTCAGGAAGATCAGGCCGAGGACGACATGCTTGTACTCGGCGGCGTCCATGGAGCCGCGGAGGGCGTCGGCCATCTTCCAGAGTTCGGCTTCGTAGCCGACGTTCGCGGCGGTGCCTCCGGAGCTCTTCGTGCTTGTCTTTGCCATTTACTGCCTTGTTGCGGGGGTGTTGATCCGTCCGGGGCGCGGGCCCCGGCATTCGAACTCAGGGTATCAAGGTACGGGTCGGGTGCGACAGCGGGCACGACAGGTCTTGAGGCCCGGGACCCTTTGCGCTTGGACCACCCGCTACCGTCGAGCGACCAATGGCAGATAACAGCCGGTACCCGGAATCCGCCGCCACGAGGCGCTCCCGGGAGGCAGCAACATCTCGCTTCGACGGCTTGGCCGAAAGTCGAAGCTGCCACTCGTTCCGGGCGATCCGGGTTTCCAGCGACGCCCGCAACTCCACGAACACCACCCGCCCCCCCTCGTTCTCGAAGACAGCCTTCTGCTTCTCCACGAACCGGAGATCGCTGGGCAGGTCGAAGGCCCACATCATCGTGAAGATCAGCCCGGGAAGCTCGCTGGCGGCTGCTTCCTGGAACATGTGATCCCGGAAGCGCGCCACGAGCCGGTTGAAGGGGGGTGTCCCGTACGGGAAGACCGGCAGCACGGCCTCGATGGAGAGGTGGTTGTGGAAGAGTGGCAACCCGGTGATGCGGCTGAGCTCAAGCCCAACGGTCATCTTGCCCACCGCCGGTGGCCCGAAGATCCAGACGAGCGTTTTCTGATCCGGCTGTGGAGCCGTCATGCACCGCCCTCCGGGGTCGGGCGTGGGCTTCAACCGGCCTTCACCTCAGCGGACCCTGAGCCCCACCTGGGGCCTTTCACAAGGACCAGCCTGGGAAAATCGCCGTCCTTGGTCACCACGACGACGGCTCGGTCGGCAGAACGCAGGGAAGCAGCGCGTCGATCCAGATCGAGGCCGTGGCACCGGGCTCGCCTGGCCCTTCTTGATCCGCCGGAGCCACCCTGGCCTACGCTGCAACCACGGGATGACTGAGCTGGTCCACCGCATAGAGGAGAGTCGCGGCGATGTCCTCGGCTTCAAGGTAGGGGTACTCGGCTAGGATCTGTTCGGTGGCCTCACCCGCGGCAAGAAGCACGAGGATGTCGACCACGCGAATCCGCATCCCCCGGATGCAGGGGCGACCTCCGCACTGGTCCGGATCGATGGTGATCCGGGACAGGAGCTCGGGCTTGTCCATAGGCTTGTCTCACCTCGAGGGTTATGGGTGATGCACATCTAAAGCTACCCGGGGTGCGGTCGGGCTCATCGAGGCTGGCGCGGGGACGATACCCCGGGCGGAAAAGCCCCACTCGCGCGCGCCAAACCGGTCCCGGGAAACTTGGCAGCCTGATTCGGTAGCCCTCGATCAACCGGGGTACCGGGACGTGACCTGCGTTTAACGCACGTTAAACAGACCCCCCCCCGGGAACGCCCCCCCACACCCCGCGGTACTCCTCCCCGGACGCCGGGCCCCGGCACCCCCGGGGCCCGCACGGTGTCCGCCCCTCCACCCGTCCCGGGCTCTCCCGGGGTCCGGACGTGCAGTGCATCCCCCTTTGAACCATCCGGCAGCATCATGCCCATGCTCCGCTCTGCTCTCCTAGGCCTGCTCCTCCTGGCCACCTCGGCGTCCTCGCTGGCGGCCCAGTCGGGCTCCATCCGCGGCCAGGTGGTGGACGAGGTGGACCTTCGCCCGGTGGCCGGGGCCCAGGTGCGCATCGGCACCGATGGGCCCTCCACCCTCACCAACGCCGACGGCCGCTTCGGCTTTGACGGCCTGGCGGTGGGGGTGGTGACGGTGCGGGTGCAGGCGCTGGGGTATGCGCCGGTCCTGGTCACCGACGTGGTGCTCCAGGCCAGCCGCTCCAGCTTCGTGGAGGTGCGGCTCCCCCGGCAGGCGGTGGCGGTGGAGGGGGTGGTGGTGGATGCTCCGGCCTTCCGGGTCCCGGATGCGGCCCCCACCTCCCTCCAGCTCCTGTCCAACGAGGAGCTGCGGCGCACCCCCGGCGGGCTCCTGGACGTGTCCCGCACCCTCCGTTCCCTCCCCGGCGTGCTGGGAGGGGTGGACAACCGGAACGACCTGCTGGTGCGGGGCGGGGGTCCCGGCGAGAACGCCTACTACCTGGACGGCATCCGGATTCCCCAGATCAACCACTTCGCCACGCAGGGGGCCTCGGGGGGGGCGCTGGGGCTGGTGAATGTGGACTTCATCCGGGAGGTGGAGTTCTACACGGGGGCCTTCCCGGTCCAGTACGGCGACGCCCTGAGTTCGGTGCTGAGCATCGAGAACCGTCCGGGGACCCGGGAGGGGATCCGGGGCGACTTCACCCTGGGGGCCACGGAGGCGGGGCTGACCCTGGATGGCCCGGCGGGGGAGCGGGCCAACTGGCTCTTCAGCGTGCGCCGCTCCTACCTCCAGTTCCTCTTCGAGGCGCTGGGGCTCCCCATCCGCCCCGACTACTGGGACGGCCAGTTCCGGGTGGAGGTGGAGCCCACCCCCCAGGACCGGATCCTCCTGGTGGGGCTGGGTGCGGTGGATGATTTCGACATCGTCCCCCCGGGGCCGGACGACTCCTTCGAGAATCAGGAGATCGCCCAATCGGTGATCGACAACGACCAGCGGAGCTTCACGGTGGGGGCGAGCTGGCGCCGCCTGATCCCCGGGGGGTTCGTGACGGCCACCGCCAGCCGGTCGGCCAGCGACTACACCTTTGCCGATGTGGGGGCCGACGGGGAGGCGGTGCTCACCAACGAGAGCCTGGAGCAGTCCACCCGCCTGGGGCTCCGGGCGGATCTCTCTCCCCGGGACGGGCTTCGCCTGATGCTGGGCACCGATGCGGAGCGGGCCACGCTGGATGCTTCGCTCTTCCAGCGGAGTCTCCCCGGCGGCTCCTTCCAGGGGCCCCTGGCCTGGAACGAGGAGGTGGCCACCTGGAAGCTGGCGGCCTTTGCCCAGGCCTCGGTGTCTCCCACCCCTCGCCTCTCCCTCACCGCTGGGATCCGGGCGGACGAGGTCTCGGCGCTGGACGACGGACTGGCCCTCTCCCCCCGGGGCTCGGCCCGGCTGGAGCTGGGGAACGGGGTCTCGGCGCAGGTGGCGGCGGGGGTCTTCCACCAGTCTCCGGCGCTCCTCTGGCTCTCGGTGCGGGATGGTGGGGCGGCGGTGAACCGGAGCCTCCGGCAGCAGCGGAACCGGCAGGTGGCCGGCGGGCTCTCCTGGCTCCCGAATCCCGGGCTGCGCCTCTCGGTGGAGGGCTTCCTGAAGGAATACGACCGGGTGCCCCTGCTGGCGGGGGATCCCCGGATCACGGTGTCGAACCTGGGGGGCGACTACGGCTTCGTGGGGGCCGAGCCGCTCCGGGACGACGGCACCGGGCTGGCCCGGGGGGTGGAGCTCTTCGCCCAGCAGAAGCTCCTGGAGCGGGTGTACCTCCTGGGGGCCTATACCCTGTCGTGGAGTGAGTTCGCCGGCGCCGACGGGGTGCTGCGCCCCTCCGCCTGGGACCGGCGCCACGCCCTGGACCTCACCGCCGGCTACCGCCTGGGCGACTCCTGGGAGCTGGGCACCCGGGTCCGGGTCCTCTCCGGGCTGGCCACCACCCCCGTGGATCTGGAGACCTCCGCGGAGGCCTATGCCCTCACCGGCCGGGGGGTCTTCGACTGGGACCGCCTGGGCTCGGAGCGGACCCCCACCTACGTGGGGTGGGATGTCCGGGCGGAGCGGCGGATCTCCTTCGACCGGTGGAATGCGGTGGTCTTCCTGGACCTCCAGAACGTGATCAACCGGGCCAATGTGGTGGGATACGCCTACACGGAGGATCCGGCGTTCCCGGACCGGGTGCGCCCCATCGACGGCGCAGGGCTGCTTCCCACCTTCGGATTCAGCATCGAGTTCTGAGGGGGGAGGGTGGGGCGGTCGCCTTGACCATGCCCCCTCCTCCCCCCAGACTGGAGAGGAATCAGAGAATGGATTCTGATACCCTACTTCTCCCTCCGTTGTTGGAGCCTCCGCCCCATGCCCCCACAGAAGCCCACCGAGGCCGCAGACCCCGCTGACAGCACGGTCCGCCCCCCCCAGCAGGCCCGGAGCCGCCGCACCCTGGAGCGGCTGGAGAAGGCGGCGCTGGAGCTGGTGGCCCGGGACGGCCCCGACGCGGTGACGGTGGCGCAGGTGGTGGCCCGGGCCCGGTCGTCGGTGGGGTCCTTCTACGCCCGTTTCCAGGGGAAGGACGAGCTGTTCCTCCACCTGGCGGAGGGGCTGCGGCGGCAGGCGCTGGAGCGTTGGGGGGCGCTGGACGTGGCCTCCACTCCAGACCCGGTGGCCGCCACGGTGGGCTTCCTGGTGGAGGACGAGGTGCAGGGCGGCGGGCGCCGGCGGGAGCTCCTGGCCCACGGGGATTCCGGCGCCGAGGGAGGGGAGTTCACCCAGGTGGTGGCGGGGGACCTCCACCGGGGGCTGGCCGGGAGGGATGGAGACGGCCCGTCCCTTGAGACGGTGACGCTGGCCGTGCGGGTGGTGCGGGCCTCGCTGGCGGCGCTGGTGGCGGCGTCTCCCGCAGGGAGGGCGCCCGCCACGGCCGCCGATGGCGGGGTGCCGGTGGATCCGGCGGCGCTCCGGCCGGTGCTGGAGGCTGTGGCCCGGGTGGTGCTGGCGGAGGGTGGGGCGGCGGGGGCGGTGGAGGAGGCCGCCCCGGCGACTCCCGAGCCCGCCCCCGAGGATGCCCCGGTGCCGGACGAGTCCGGGGAGCCGGCGGTCGAGGCTGAAATGGAGGAAGTGGAGGAAGGAGAGGAGCTGGATGAGGCTGGGCTGGATCTCCCCGAGGCCCCGTTGGAAGACGAGTCCCCGCCCGTGGACCCCTTCGATGTGTGGGGGTGAGGGTGGCGGACCCACCCCGCCGCCGCACCTCCAGGCACCCGGTGGTCATCGCCCGCTGGGAGGGGGGCTTCGGTGGACCGGATGTAGCGTAGAATGTGGACCAGATGTAGTGTAGAACGTGGACCAGATGTAGTGTAGAGGGCGTCGCGGAAGGTTCTGGGCCCTGATCCCGCGCTCCCCGCACTCGCCACCCGGGCATTCTCTTGACCTACGTCCGACGCATCATCGACGACGAGATGGACGAGCTGTTCTCCTCCCTGGCTGCCCTGTCCATCGAAGGCGCCAAGGCAGTGGGCAAGACCGAGACGGCGCTGCAGCGGGCAAACACGGCGCGACAGCTGGATGACCCTCTTCAGGCCTCGCTGGTGGAGGCGGACCCCTCCCGCGTCACCGAGGGCAGACCCCCGATCCTCATCGACGAGTGGCAGAGGGTGCCGGCTACCTGGGACGCCGTGCGTCGGGCGGTGGACGCAGACCCCACGGCGGGTCGCTTCCTCTTCACCGGCTCGGCTTCCCCCGAACTGCCCTCCACCCATTCCGGCGCAGGGCGCATCGTCCGCCTCCGCCTCAGGCCCATGAGCCTGGTGGAGCGGGGTACCGCCACCCCTTCGGTGAGCCTCCGGCACCTCCTGGCGGGTGGCACCCCCGCCCTGGGCGGCGAGACGACGGTCGCCCTGGCCGACTACGCCCGGGAGATCGAGGCGTCGGGCTTCCCCGGCATCCGCTCCCTCCCTTCCCGTGCCCGGCGGGCGCAGCTCGACAGCTACCTGGCCCGGGTGGTGGACCGGGACTTCGACGAGGTGGGTCAGCCGGTCCGGAGGCCGGACACCCTGCGTCGCTGGATGACGGCGTACGCCGCTGCCACCGCCACCACAGCCACCCTCGAGAGCATTCGAGATGCGGCCACCGGGGGTGAGGCGGACAAGCCGGCCCGCAACACGGTCCTCCAGTACCGAGACGCCCTGCAGCGCCTCTGGCTGCTGGATCCGGTTCCGGCCTGGATCCCCAGCCGGAACTACTTCTCCCGGCTGTCCCACCCGGACAAGCACCACCTGGCCGATCCGGCCCTGGCCGCCACGCTGCTTGGCGTCGGCACCGAGGGGCTCCTGGAGGGGGAGGACGGGAGGGTGGCGATGCCCCGGGACGGAACGCTGCTGGGGCACCTCTTCGAGTCGCTGGTCACCCAGAGCGTGCGGGTCTACGCCCAGGCTGCGGAGGCCGAGGTGCGGCACCTCCGGACGAAGGGGGGCCGGAACGAGGTCGATCTCATCGTAGAGCGGCGGGACGGACGGGTCCTGGCCATCGAGGTGAAGCTGGCGGGATCCGTCACGGATGACGATGTGAAGCATCTGCGCTGGGTGCAGGATCGGGTTGGCCCCGACCTCCTGGACGCCATCGTCGTGCACACCGGGCCGGCGGCGTACCGGCGCCCTGATGGGATCGGGGTGGTGCCGGCCGCTCTGCTGGGGCCCTGATGCCCGTTACCCCGTCCATTGTGCCGACCCGCTCTCCGGTGTGAGGATGCACCCCATGACCACCCCTCCCCCCCCCGCCCCCATCCTCCTGGATCTGGACGGCACCCTCATTGCCACCCGCCAGCTCTACGTGGAGGCCTTCGCCCGGGCACTGCACCCCCACGTGGGGCGCCGCATGAGCGAGCCGGAGATCATGGCGCTGCACCCGAAGTCCGAGATCCGCTTCCTCCGGAGCCAGGTCGGGGACCGGCGCCTTCCCGAGGTGCTGGATCACTTCTACCGGGAGTACGACGCCCTGCATCCGGAGCTCTTCCGGGGCTTCTACCGGGGGGCGCTGGAGGCGGTGGACGCGCTCCGCCGCCGGGGGGTGCCGCTGGGGCTGGTCACCGGAAAGAGCCGGCGGGCGTGGGACATCACGCTGCGGCACCTGGATCCGGGGGCGTTCCACGTGCTGGTCTTCGACGACGATGTGGTGGAGGGGAAGCCGGATCCGGAGGGGCTCCACTGGGCGGTGGCGCTGCTGAAGGAGCAGGGGCGGGTCCCCCCGGACGCGGTTCCGGTCTATGTGGGGGACAGCGTCACCGACCTGGATGCGGCGGTGGAGGCCCGGCTGCGCCCGGCGGGTACGCTCTGGTCCAAGAAGGAGGAGGAGCGGGAGGACTTCGCGGCGGCCGTGGCGGAGCGGGACGGGGTGCTGCTCCGGACCCCGGAGGAGCTGCTGACCCTGGTCTGAGGGGCGGGGCGCCTAACTCCCCTCGCCCCCTCCCTCCGCCACCCCGCACCGCAACCAGTTCATCGCCGGCCCCCTCCGGAGCGGTCCGGTCTCGCTGGTGAGCACCACCTCTCCACCGGTCCCGATGGCCACCGCCTCCCCCTGGGGCTCCTGGAGCGGCTGCAGGTTCAGCTCCCCTCCGATGGGCTCAAGCACCCCCTCCCCATCCGGGGCGAAGAACTGGAGGGAGGCGTAGCGGCGGATCACCACGATGGTCCCGTCGTCGGAGGCGGAGGCCCCGGTGACCCGGTCCCGGAAGCCGGGCACATCCGGCGAGAGCTGCTGCACCTCCTCCAACGTCACCGGCTCGCCCGGGCGGAGCGGAAGAGGATATCGGTACACGCTCACGGGGTGGTTCCGCCCCTTGGTCACCAGGAAGATCCGCTCCCCCGGGAGGATGTACATGGCCTCGATGTCCCGGGGCCCCTGGGGAAGCACGATGGGGAAGCGCTCCCCCGGCACACGGAGGTCGTCGCCGGGCTCCACCTCCACCACCCGCACCAGTTCGATGTTGCTCCGGTTCTCGCTGTTGTCCCCGGTGTCGGCGATCCAGATGCAGCTTCCTGCATCGCACGGGACGATCTCCATGGCCTCCCAGTCCCGCCCCGTCACCCCTTCCACCCAGAGGCTCCCGTCGTGCATCCCCTGCCTCGTGAGGGCGTGGATGATGGGGTCCCAGCCGGAGTCGTTGTGGCTCCAGAGCATCCCGGGGAAGAGGCCGCTGTAGTCGATGCCGCTGGTCTCCCGGAGTTGCATGGGAAGCTCCACGGCTTCAGCGGCCAGCACACACGGAGCATCGGCGGCCAGGGGGGCGGAGCCCGTCCCCACACCGCAGGCCATGGGGATGAGCAGGAGCGGGGCCAGCAGTCCGGAGCCGGCCCACCCTCCGCTGGAGAGGAGCGTCATTCCAGGGCGCCGCCCGTCTCCTCCACCATGCGGTTGAGGATCTGCTGGAACATCTCCACCGGGATGGCCCCCTGCACCGGGAGCCCCTGCACGAAGAAGGTGGGGGTCCCCCGAACACCCAGTCGGGACGCCATGTCGTTGGCGGCCTCCAGCCGGGCATGCCGCCGCTCATCCAGCAGGCAACCGGCGAAGCGATCCCCTTCCAGCCCCATCTCGTCGGCAAAGCTCCGGAACAGCTCGAAGGGCTGGTTGGTGCTCCGCCACTCCCCCTGGGTGTCATAGAGCTTCCGGGCCATGGGCTCGAACTCTCCCTGCGCCCCCGCGCAGTCCCCGGCCAGCGCGGCCTCCGAGCCGTTGGCGAACATGCCGATGGCGAAGGGGACCTTCTTCCAGCGGACCTTTCCGGTGTCGATGAACTCCTCCTTCAGCACCGGGAAGGTGGTCTCGTGGAAGCGGCGGCAGTACCCGCACCCGAAGTCGCTGAACTCCACCACCGAGACCCGTGCGGTGGGGCTCCCCTGGTCGTATCCCAGCGCGGTGACGTTCACCGGCTCCTGGGGGGACTGCCCAGGCGGGAGGGCGAAGGGGCTCACCGCTTCGTTCACCGCCCGCTCCACATCCTCCGTGGGAGGCTGGATCCAGGGGGCGTCGGCACAGGCGGCGAGCCCGGCCACCAGCGCCAGCGCCAGGAAGGGCGCCCTGCTCCGCCCCCTCACAGGGTGAAGCTCCGGAACAGCCGCTTCTCTCCCTCGGTGCTCTCGTCCAGCACCGCTTCCACCTCCACGTACCGTTCCAGTCCGCTCCCTGCCAGCTTCTTCCGCAGCAACTGGTCCAACTGGTAGACCCCCGCCGAGTTGTTGATCTGGATGGTGATGCACACCGACTTCTCCCGTCCACGGCCCAGCCGCACGGCGTCCACCGCCGCAGCCGAGACCGAGTGAATGCTCACGGAGCCCGCTTCGAAGGGGATGCGGGACCGTCCCTTGGCCATGTCCAGGGCGTCCGCCACCCGCACCACCCCCGCCTCCACCGTCAGGGGGACCCCCCCGGCCCGGTGGGCGATGATGGCGTGGAGCACCTCCGCCCGGAGGATGGTGGCCGTCCTCGGATCATACAATGCCCCCAGGTACTCCTGGAGTTTCCGCTCGGCGATGAAGAGGGAGAAGCTTTCGTGGTCTTCCCGGTGGATGGACATCCCGGTGTCGTGGAGGAGGGAGGCCAGCGCCACCACCACTTCGGCATCGTCCGGCTCCAGCTGGTAGTCGGTCACCACTCCGGGCTTCACGCCGGCCTCCATGAGCAGCCGCAGCAGCCGCACACCGATGTTCATGACGATCTTCACGTGCACGGGGCCGTGGTCCGTCATCCCCAGCCGCTCGATGGCGGTGACGTTGGCGGCCAGGAGGGTCCCGTAGAAGTCGTCGTCCTGGTTCACCAGCGCCATGAGCTGCTGGAGCCTGGGGTTGTGCCGGTCCGGAACCGCCATCTTCACCCGCTGGGCGAAGCGGTCTTCGATGCTCCGCCCCAGGAGGGAGTCGTCGTGGTGGGTCTCCCGGGTGGAGGGTGTGACGTCCCCGGCGGGGTCATTCACCCCGGTGTCCTCGATATCGGCTTCCGGATCGTGTACCGGCACCTCGTCGATGCGCCCCGCCCGGACCTCGTGCTCGGTCTCCGTCTCGCCCTTCGACTGCCTCACGAGTCCTCCCTCCGTTCGAATTCATAGCGGACACCCCGACCCGGGTCCGCATCCACCGCCATGGCCCACTTCCCCGGGGCCCGGGGCGCCCCTTCCCGCACCACCACCGTGGAGCTTACCCGGTCGTGGATGGCCTGCCGGTTGGGGTCCCAGAAGATCTGCGCGAACCCCAGGAGCCCGGTGGCGAAGCCGGCGGCGTAGCCCCCGGCCCTCTCGAAGGCGTCCCACCATCCGATGGGCTTCCCGTCCAGCCGGAGCACCCGGACCCCCAGCAGCTTCTTCCCCGGGGTCTGCCCTCCCCACCAGGCGGTGAAGACGGTCAGGTAGATGGTCCCGAACCCGAAGGCCAATCCCAGGTCCTCAAAGATCCCCGTGAGGAAGGGGAGGAAGAAGCCCTCTTCCGATTCCCGCTCGGCCTCGAGTTCGTCACGGAGGCTACCCACCCGGGTGCTCAACTGTTCGTTTCGCTCCTCCAGACGGTCCCCCCGCTCCTGAAGAGCGGTCAGGGAGTCGGCTCCCGAGAGCGCCAGGACCTGGAGGCGGAGCGCCTGCCACTCCTCCTGGTTCCCCTCCAGGGTGTCGCCGGAGGCCAGGAGCGCCGCCCAGCGGGATGCCACGTCGGGGGGAGTGGTGGAGGGTGGGGTGTCGGCGGGGTCCGCGCCGGTGGGGAGGCCCGCCGCGGTGTCAGCGCCTGGATCCCCTGTGCCGATGGAATCCGTGCCAGGAGTCGTCTCCCCTCCCGCAGTGGCGCCGGAGCCTTCCCCGGCCGCCCCCTCCGTTCCCTCCGGCCCCAGCACCGCCGCAATCACCTCATCCCGCCAGTCCGCCTGTGGCACCACGTCCCCCAGGATCCCCCGGAGGTCCTGGTCCGTGAGCCCCAGCGCCCGCCCGCGGGTCACCAGCCCCTGTGCGGGGTCAAGCGCCTCCTGGGCCGTGGTGCTCTGGGTGAGGAGGATCACATCCCCCACTCCCTGGGCCAGGAGCGGGGCGGTGCCGGGCTCTGGTGCCCCGGCGGGGCCCTCCATGCCTCCTTCGGAACGGACCACCTGGATCCCGTCGCCCCGGAAGAGGGCCACCACCGCCAGCACGGCAAACACCGCCACCACCAGGACCAGTAGCCCCAGGCACCCCATGAGCATCCGGCCGCCCCGGGTGCTGTTGGTGCGTTCCCGGCGGGCCAGGAGGAAGAGGAAGATGGCCCCCGCTACCGCCAGCGCCGTCCCCCCCAACTGGGAGAGGACGGCGATGAAGAGCAGGTCCACCAGGATCGCCACCAACCGCCGGGAGGGGGCGGCCAGGGGGAGTCCCAGCAGATCGCGGGACACCTGGAAGGCGTCCGGCGTGACGATGCTCCGGGGGTCCGGCGAAGGCGCCTGGGCCACGGGAGGGTTCGGTCAGTCCCGCCGGAGCCAGCGGGTCAGGATCAGCCCCGCCGCCAGGGCAATCAGCCCGGAGCCCACCAGCACCCGGGTGTTCTCCCGGGAGAGGGTCCTGGCCACGGCGGAGTCGGCCTCCTCGTCGTCCCCTTCCTCCGGGCTCCGGGGTGCCCCGGCCTTCGCCTTCGACGGGGTCTTCCGCTTCCGGGGAGGGGCCTGGTCCTCCAACTCCGACAACTCCTCCTCGAAGCCGCAGTTGGGGCACGACAGGAAGCCCCGGTCCCGGGCAGTCCGGTTCGGGTACACCAGTTCGGTGTCGCAGCGGGGACACTGGATCTCCGCCGCCAGGGGGTTCACCTGGGTGTAGAGGGCACCCTTCGAGATCCCCATCTCCTCGGCGATCTGGTTTACGCCCAGATCACTGTGCCAGTAGAGCCGGTTCGCTTCGTCGGTGCGCTGCGGCTCGCCCCGGGGGTCGTCTTCCATGATTATCTTTCCCTCCTGCATCCGTTCCGGACCTGTCGGATCCACCCTGTGGAAGATAGGGTGACCCGGAGGTGCTGAACAGGATAGTACCATTGTCAGACCAGAGGTTCCACCATCACCAGCGGTGCGCCGGCGCCCGTCCCCGTCCATGGGGGTAGGGGGGGGCCGGGCACGGGGAGAGAATGCGTTGAAGATCTACACACGCACGGGCGACGCCGGCGAGACGGCCCTCTTCGGCGGCGGGCGGGTGAAGAAGGCCCACCCACGGGTGAACGCCTATGGCACCGTGGACGAGTTGAACTCCGTGCTGGGGGTGGCGCTGACCAGTATGGCCCCCGGACCCATGAAGGAGCGGCTGTCGGTGATG
>Ga0076930_100848_pt1 | contig 22172 bp, 18 predicted proteins | sample HotLakConsoUCCRE_FD_71149 | JGI IMG/M metagenome (GOLD analysis project Ga0076930, IMG submission 71149) | Hypersaline microbial mat communities from Hot Lake, Washington, USA - Hot Lake Consortium UCC-RE (version 3) (version 3) ...
AGCAGATATCCTGGCTGTCGGCCTTTTCGGCCACGACCAGCCCGAGCTCGCGGGCAAGCGCGCGCGTCTCGCTCTTTTCCTGCTCGGCCAGCGGGAAGCGCAGCATGGCGAGCTGTTCGGGCGTCGTGGCATAGAGGAAATAGCTCTGGTCGCGGGAAGGATCGAGCGCGCGGTAGAGCGCCCGCCGGCCATCGGGCAGCGCGCGGCTCGCGACGTAATGGCCGGTGGCGAGCACGTCCGCACCGAGCTCCTGCGCGGTGGCGAGGAGATCCTTGAACTTGATCGAGCGGTTGCATTCGACGCAGGGGATCGGCGTCTCGCCGGCGAGATAGCTGTCGGCGAAATTGTCGATCACCGCCTCGCGGAAGCGGGATTCGTAATCAAGCACGTAATGCGGGATGCCGAGCATCTCCGCCACGCGGCGGGCATCGTGGATGTCCTGTCCGGCGCAGCAGGCGCCCTTGCGATGCACGGCGGCGCCGTGATCGTAGAGCTGCAGCGTGATGCCGATGACGTCATAGCCCTCGCGCTGCATCATCGCGGCGACGACGGAGGAATCGACACCGCCCGACATGGCCACGACGACGCGCGTCTGCGACGGCTCCTTCGCGATATCCAGGCTGTTGAGCATGGGCTCCTCGTCAGATGGTTCGATTGCTACGGCGCGTCCCCCGCGCGCCTGCATACACGGGATGGGCCATGATTTCCAGCGCTGCCGGGGCTGGAAGCGGTTGCGCTGCGGGATAACGTGTTCCGACTTTCGGAAATCAAGCCTACAATCATCTGATTCTTTTGACCAAATGAGTTGGCGCGCCCATGAGCCAGATGCTGATCCAGACCTATCTCGCCGAGCTCGACCGGCTGCGGCGGTTCTCCGGGGCGAATTCCGAGCAGATCATCCGCGAGGCTTTCAAGGACCTGCTCAAGGGCTATGCCCGGGCGCAGCACCTGATCTTCGTTCCCGAGCTCGAATACGAGACCGGGATGAAGCGCAAGGTCTATCCCGATGGCAGCATCCTGCACGAATTGCGCGTCGCGCACGGGTTCTGGGAGGCCAAGGATACCGGTGACGATCTCGATACCGAGATCGCACGCAAGTTCCGGAACGGCTATCCGCAATCCAACATCATCTTCGAGAATTCCGAGACGGCGGTGCTGATCCAGGACCGGCAGGAGGTAATGCGCTGCGCCATGCGCGATGTCGATGCGCTGGCCACCCTGCTGGAGCGCTTCTTCGCCTGGGAGCGGCCCGAGATCGCGGAGTTCCGCGCTGCCGTGGCGCAGTTCAAGCGCGATCTCCCCGCCGTGCTCGACGCCTTGCGCGAGAAGATCAACGCGGCCTATGCGGCCAACGCGCCCTTTGCCACGGCTGCGGCGGCGTTCCTGCAGCAGGCGCGCGAGACCATCAATCCCAGCGTGTCGGAGGCCGATATCAAGGAAATGCTGATCCAGCATATCCTCACCGAAGAGATTTTCGGCCATGTCTTCAATGAGGGCGATTTCCACCGCGAGAACAACATCGCGAAAGCGCTCTACGATCTCGAGGGCAAGTTCTTCACCGGCGCGGTGAAGCGCGACACCCTGCGCGCGCTGGAGCCGTATTACGCCGCCATCCGCGCCAATGCGGCGCAGATCACCGGGCACCACGAGAAGCAATCCTTCCTCAAGGCGATCTACGAGAATTTCTACAAGGTCTACAATCCCAAGGCCGCCGACAGGCTCGGCGTGGTCTATACGCCCAACGAGATCGTGCGCTTCATGATCGAGGGGGCGGACTGGCTCTGCCGCGAGCATTTCGGCCGCGCGTTGATCGACGAGGGCGTCGAGATCCTCGATCCGGCGACGGGGACCGGCACCTTCATCTGCGAGATGCTGGAGCATTTTCGCGGGCAGCCGGAAAAGCTGATCCGCAAATACAAGCAGGAGCTCCACGCCAACGAGGTGGCGATCCTGCCTTATTATGTGGCCAACCTGAACATCGAGGCGACCTGCTACGGCATTACCGGCCAATGGGCGGAATTCCCGAACCTCTGCTTCGTCGATACCCTCGACAACACCGCCGCGCTTACCGCCCGCAAGGGCCAGCAGCACGATCTCTTCGGCGGCATGTCGCAGGAAAACGTGGCGCGCATCAAACGCCAGAACGAACGCAAGATCTCGGTGGTGATCGGCAATCCGCCTTATAATGCCAACCAGCAGAACGAGAACGACAACAACAAGAACCGCGAATATGCGGAAATCGATCAGCGCATCAAGCAGACCTATATCCGCGCCTCGACGGCCCAGAAGACGAAGCTCTACGACATGTATTCGCGCTTCTACCGCTGGGCCTCGGACCGGCTGGCGGAGGATGGGATCGTCGCCTTCATCACCAATCGAAGCTTCATCGAAAGCCGCACTTTCGACGGGTTCCGCAAGGTTCTTGCGCAGGAATTCGCCGAGATTTACGTGATCGATCTCGGCGGCGACGTGCGCGCCAATCCCAAGCTCTCCGGCACCAAACACAACGTTTTCGGCATCCAGACCGGCGTCGCCATCGCCTTCCTCGTCAAGCGCACCAAACGCCAGCAATGCAAGATCCGCTATATCCGCCGCCCGGAATTCGATACGGCGGAAGACAAGCTGGCATGGCTCGACAATACCCGTTTCATGTCGCTGGGTTTCGAGCGGATCGAGCCGGATGCGAAGGGCAATTGGCTGGGGCAGACGCAGAATGATTGGGATGAGTTGCTTCTTTTAGCTAGCAAATCCGGAAAAGCAGAAAACCATAGGCGAAACTCAGAATCGGTCTTCTCGCTTTACTCCCTTGGAATTGTTACAAATAGAGATGATTGGACATACGATTTCTCAAGAATTTCCCTAGACCATAAAATAAATTATTTTATTAATGTATTTAACGAAAATACTAAGAAATTATCTACTTTCAAAACAGAAAAATCTAATCCTGAATTCGATAGAAAAATAAAGTGGACATCTGAGCTTGAGCATCAAGCTCTAACTGGAAAATTTATAATATATGATGTATCGCGTGTAATTGAATCGATGTATCGCCCATTTATTTCGAAACTAACCTATTTCCAACACCCGATTACTCATCGACCATATCAAAATATGGATATATTTCCCGATTCTAAATCAAAGAATCGATCAATAATAATGGCGTTTGATTCGCGCGTTGAATTTTCAACATTTACCACAGAAAAACTAATAAACAAAGACTTCTTTATGCCAGGAGCGGCCCAGCACTTCCCCCGCTACCGCTACACCCCCGATGGCACACGGATCGACAACATCACCGATTGGGGACTGACCCGGTTCGTATCGCATTACGGCAGGAAGCCCGGCGGGCGAGAATTGTCGAAGGATGCGATATTCGCCTATGTCTATGGCGTCCTGCATGATCCGGTCTATCGCGAGACCTATGCGCAGAACCTCAAGCGCGATTTTCCGCGTATCCCCTTCCAGAAGGATTTCTGGCTCTGGGCCGATTGGGGCCGGCGGCTGCTCGATCTGCATATCGGCTACGAAGAGCAGGATCCGTGGCTGGTCAAGCGCAGCGACCTGCCTGATGAGAAGGCCCGCGCGGCGGGAATGGCGCCCAAACCCATTCTCAGGGCCGAGCCCGAGGACGGCGTGATCCGCATCGATTCCGAGACGACGCTTTCCGACATCCCGCGCGAGGCTTTCGATTACAAGCTCGGCAACCGCTCGGGCCTCGCCTGGATCCTCGACCAGTACAAGGAAAAGACCCCGCGCGACCCCACCATCCGCGAGAAGTTCAACACCTACCGCTTCGCCGATTACAAGGAACACGTCATCGACCTGATCACCCGCGTCACCCGCGTCTCGGTGGAAACGGTGGCGATCACGCGCGCAATGGAGGCCACGAGTTCGGTAAAACGGGAGGGATGAGCCGCGTGGCTGATGCAGGCCGCGCTCCCCTCTCCCTCCGAGGAGAGGGGTTGGGGGTGAGGGGCGCTGATGAAGGGTGGGCGCTCTCCGGCAAGCGCCCCGCCGCCACCCTCACCCCTGTCCCCTCTCCGCAAGGGAGAGGGGAACGCCGGCAGCGATCGCGGCGCAAAAATCGTCAGCCGTTTTGCTGATACAGGGCGCAGCTCCCCTCTCCCGCCGTGGAGAGGGGTTGGGGGTGAGGGGCGCTGATGACGCGTGGCGTGCTATCCGGCAAGCGCCCCGCCGCCGCCCTCAACCCTGTCCCCTCTCCGCCGAGGAGAGGGGGCCGCCGGCATTGATGGGGGTGCAAGGAATGGGAGACGGGGACGGCATGTCAGAGCGGAAATCGGAGGTCATGCGCCGGCAAGCAGCAAAAGCCGATTTCTCGCAACAATTGCGGCATCGCGCACGGGCCACGCGCAAACAGCCAACAGAGGCGGAACGGAAGCTCTGGTGGCACTTGCGGAGGCGCATTGCGCTTCATGGAACGTATTTCCGCCGACAGGTCCCGCTGGGTCGCTGCATCGTGGATTTCTGCTCTCTCAAGGCAAGGCTCGTGGTTGAGGTCGATGGCGGGCAGCATACCCGCGATTCCATCGCGCGTTACGATTCGGCGCGCACACAGGAGCTGGAGGGGCGGGGCTTTACCGTACTGCGCTTCAGCAATACGCAAGTGCTTCGAGAGATCGATATCGTCATTGAGACGATTTACGCGCATCTTGCCGAGGCATGCCCTCAAAACCTGCCGCGTTAAACTGTGTGCTTCCCGGAGCGTATCCTCACCCCCGACCACCTCTCCGCAGGGGAGAGGGGAGGTTGCCTCCATGAAGCGCTCGCCCCGCCCTTGCGGCCTGCGCCTGCGCGGTGATATAGCCGCACCATCTTATGACGCATTGCAGGAACGCCCATGTCGGTCGATCAAGACACTGTCCGCCGCATTGCCAGGCTCGCGCGCATCGCCGTGAGTGACGATGACGTGCCGCATCTCCAGGGTGAGCTGAACGCGATCCTCGCGTTCGTCGAGCAACTCGGCGAAGTCGATGTGACGGATGTGGAGCCGATGACCTCAGTGACGCCGATGGCAATGAAGATGCGCGAGGATGGCGTCACCGATGGCGGCAAGGCTGCCGATGTGACTGCCAATGCGCCGGCCACGGAAGACGGGTTCTTCCTGGTGCCGAAAGTCGTCGAGTAAGCCGCGCTTGGCCGGCTCGCAGCATCCCATTCCCGCGCCACTTCTCGCAGAAAGTGCCCGCCCGTGACGAATCTGACCGATCTTACCCTCGCCGAAGCTCGCGACGGCCTCAAGGCCAAGCGCTTTTCCGCCGTCGAACTCGCTCAGGCGCACCAGCAGGCCATGGGCGGGGCCAAGAGCCTCAACGCCTATGTCCGCGAGACGCCCGACCAGGCGCTCGCCATGGCGGTGGCGGCGGATGAGCGTATCGCACGCGGCGAGGCGCGTCCGCTGGAGGGGCTGCCGATCGGGGTGAAGGATCTGTTCTGTACCGAGGGCGTCGAATCGACGGCCTGCTCCAACATCCTCAAGGGCTTCACGCCCCGCTACGAATCAACCGTCAGCGCCAATCTCTGGCATGCCGGCGCTGTCATGCTCGGCAAGCTCAATTGTGACGAATTCGCCATGGGCTCGTCAAACGAGACCAGCGCCTTCGGCCCCGCGATTTCGCCCTGGCGGCGGGCCGGGGATGAAACCCAGCTCGTGCCCGGCGGCTCCTCCGGCGGTTCTGCGGCGGCGGTTTCCGCGCGCCTGTGCCTTGCCGCGACCGCGACGGATACCGGCGGCTCCATCCGCCAGCCGGCGGCGTTCACGGGGACCGTGGGCATCAAGCCGACCTATGGCCGCTGCTCGCGCTGGGGCATCGTCGCCTTCGCCTCCTCGCTCGACCAGGCCGGCCCGATCACCAGGACCGTGCGCGATTCGGCCATGATGCTCCAGGCCATGGCCGGCCCGGATGCGAAAGACACGACCTGCGCCGATCTCTCCGTCCCCGATTTCGAGGCTGCCGTGGGGCGCGGGGTGAAGGGGTTGAAGATCGGAATTCCCAAGGAATACCGCGTGCCCGGCATGCCGGAGGAGATCGAGCGTCTCTGGGAGGCCGGCCAGGCCTGGCTGCGCGAGGCGGGTGCGGAGATCGTCGAGGTCTCGCTGCCGCATACGCAATATGCCCTGCCGGCCTATTACATCGTCGCGCCGGCGGAGGCGTCATCGAACCTCGCGCGCTATGACGGCGTGCGCTACGGCCTGCGGGTCGAGGGCAAGGATATCCTCGACATGTATGAGCGCACCCGCGCAGCCGGTTTCGGTCGCGAGGTCAAGCGCCGCATCATGATCGGCACCTATGTGCTCTCGGCGGGCTATTACGACGCCTATTACCTGCGCGCGCAGAAGATACGCACGCTGATCAAGCGCGATTTCGAGAAGGTCTATGCCGATGGCGTCGATGCGATCCTGACGCCGACGACGCCGTCGGCTGCCTTTGGCATCGGTGAAAAGGGCTCGGGCGACCCCGTGGAGATGTATCTCAACGACATCTTCACCGTGACCGTGAACATGGCCGGCCTGCCCGGCATTTCCGTGCCCGGCGGCTTCGATGCGAAGGGCCTGCCGCTCGGCCTGCAGCTGATCGGGCGCCCCTTCGACGAGGAGACGCTCTTCGCCGCCGGTCAGGTCATCGAGGATGCCGCCGGCCGGGTGGCCTTGCCGCAGCCCTGGTGGGGGTGAGGGCAGGGGGAAGGGACCCGCCCGGATCAGGGAGTGAGCCAGATCCCCGTGTCCTGCGCTGCGAGATCGAACGCGGCGCGGCGGTGACCCGCATGGTCGAGATAGAGCGTCTCGACCCGCTCCACCGTGACGATGACCGCCGAGAAATTCTCGCGACCGGCATCAATCTCGGCATCGCTTTCCGGCAGGAAAAAGCCGTCAGGAGCATCCATCTGCGTGCCCGGCGCCGGTCGCGTGGCATAACAGGCCCGGCTCATCATCCGTGAGCCCTCCCAGGCCGCTTCAGCGATCTCGCCCTCTGCCAGCACCTCCGCACGGCCCTCCATGCGCAGCTGGAACTTGCCGCGGGCATCATAGACATGCAGCGCCACGCGTGGATCCGCGGCAATTTCCGCGACCTTCAGGCCGCGTATGTCGGTGTGAAAACGGAAATTCCTCGCAGCGACATCGACCGCGCGAAGCACCACGGTGCGCATGCGCGGGCGCCCGTCGAGCCCGAGCGTGGCGATGGTGGGGGTGTGGAAGGGCGAGTGCCGGTCCTTCACCCCGCGCGCCAGGCAGGCCCAGGCGTGGCGCCGGGTGGCATCGAGATCATCCACGAAATCCGGACGATGATAGGGCTGCCCGGTCTCGCGCCGCTTCGTCTTCTCGCTCATCGCAGCCTCCTTACCCCGATTCGCGCTCCCGGTCTGCCCGCTCGCGCGCGATCAGCATCAGGTTGCGCATGTAGATGAAGGTGCCCAGCGCCTGGCCGAGGATGAAGACGGGGTCCTGCCGGTAGATCGCATAACCGAGCAGAATGAAGCCGCCGCCCAGCGAAAAGAACCAGAACGAGATCGGGATGACACTGCGCCCCGCGCGCTCGCTGGCGATCCACTGCACCAGAAAGCGGGCGGTGAACATCAGCTGTCCGAGCAGGCCGATCAAGACGACCATGTCGAAATTGGCGATGAAGATCGTATGCAGCCCGGCCCCGATATCAACGATCAGATTGGCGATCATGAACGCGTCACCTCTTCCACCCGCGGCACGCGCCGCCTGCGCCGGATCAACCACCACACGCCCGCCAGATCAAGCAGGCCGACCCAGAGGCGGTCGAACAGGCCGTAATTCGAGACACCGGCAAAGCGTGGCCGGTCCCGCACATCGACATGCACGATATCGAGCCCCTCGCGCCGGATCAGCGCGGGCATGAAGCGGTGCAAGGCGTCGAAATAGGGCAGCCTCAGATAGGTGGCGCGAGCAAAGCATTTCAGCCCGCAGCCGCTGTCTCGGGTGCCGTCGCGCAGGATCGCGCCGCGCACGGCATTGGCGAGCCGCGATTGCAGCCGCTTGCGCAGCCCCTTGCGCCCGAGCCGCTGGCCCGCCGCGAGGCCGACACCCGGCCCGCCGGCCTCCAGCGCCGCGAGAAGTTTCGGAATGAAGGCCGGATCATTCTGGCCGTCGCCGTCGATCGTGCAGCAGAATGCGCCGGATGCGCCCGTCACCCCCGTGCGCACAGCGGCGCTCTGGCCACAGCTTTGCGCATGGCGAAACACCTTGAGATGCGGCTTCTCAGTCATGGCCTCGCGCAGGATACGCGGCGTCTCGTCGCTCGATCCGTCATCGACATAGACGATTTCGAACCCGTCGATCTCCGCACAGGCCGCCTCGATCTCTGTGATCAGCGGCAGCAGGTTCTCCGCCTCGTTCTTGACGGGGACGATGACGCTGAGGCGCGGTGGCGGGCCGTCTCCCGCGCTGTCGCCGGGCATCGTCTCGTTGCGCGTCATCGGATGCTCCGTCATCTCGCCATCGCTCATCGGGGCCCCGCATCCGGCGTGACCGTGTAGACGCCGATATCAAGGGGACGACCACCATTGATATTGAAGCCCTCGACCCGCGTCAGCAGGGCCGGCGTGATCGCCTCCTCGCGCAGGGCGGCGATGAAGTCATCCTGGAAGCGCCCTTCGACGAAAGCCATCCGGCAATCGCCATCGGCGAAAAAGGCGGCGGCTTCCTTACCGGAGCCCGCCATGACGAGATCCGTCCCCACGAGGAAGACGAGACTCGGCTCGCGATAGCCGAGCGTGGCGAAGGCGGGATCGGGGCAGGTCAGGGTTCGTGCCACGGCTGCGAGGTCCGGCGAGACCTGCAGCGAGCGCAGCAAGGGCTGCACGAACTGGAAGACGCCGACCGAGAGCACCATGGCCGAAAGCACGCCGGTCATCGCGGCGGAGACCACTGCTCCCTGCACGAAACGCCGCCAGGCCCACAGGCCTGTCAGCGCGGAGAGGAGCACGAGCGGCATGCCGAACAGCAAGGGCCCGTCACCGAGATGCATGCCGGCGATCGGCAGGCCGATGACAAGGCCCAGCGGCACGAAGGCGAGGAAGATGGTGAAGGGCCGTGACAGCGGCCGGTGCGGCCCCACGAAGCCGTGGCTGATCGCGATCGCGGTCAATATCGCGATGGCGGGATAGACCGGCATCACGTAGTGCGGCAGCTTCGTGGGGACGATCTCGAACACGATCCAGGCCGGCACGATCCAGGCGACCAGGAAACGCACCACATCAACCTGCCGGTTGGCCCAGGCGAAGGGCACGGCGATGGCCGAGAGCATCGCCGCCGGCCAGAAGGTGACGAAGAACAGCGCCAGATAGGTGCCCGGCGGCGCCCAGTGATAGATCTGCGCCGTACCAAGCTTGCCGAGCATGTCGTGACCGGCGGATTCGGCGAAGAAATCCATCCCTGCCCGCCAGGTGATGGCGATGAACCAGGGGGCGGCGATGGCGAGTGCAATCAGGATTCCAGGGCCGGGGCGCAAGGCGCCGAGCCAGTCGATCCGGCGGTCCTGAATCGACAGGGTCAGCGCTGCGAGTCCGGCGAAGAGCGCGATCACGGGTCCCTTGATCAGGATACCCAGCCCGATCGCAGCCCAGAACAGAAGGGCCGTCGGCCAGGGCAGGCGTGCGCCCCCCTTGACCAGATAGGCGCGGACCAGACCGCCCATGGCGATGACGATGCAGGCGAGCAGCATTGCGTCGGTCTTGGCCAGCCGGGCCTCAACCATGAGGATCAGGCTCGCCCCAACCATGGCTCCGGCGAGAAAGGCTTCACGCCGTCGGGCCACGGCCAGCCCGGCCCAGTAGGTCGCCAGTACCGCACCGAGCGCGCCCAGAAGCGAAGGGATGCGATAGACCGCCACATTCGTGCGCGCATCCTCGATGCCGAATGCCTCGGCTATGCTCACGCTTGCTGCCTGCATCCAGTAGATGCCCACGGGTTTCTTGTGGCGCGCCTCGCTCTGGAAACGGATATCGATGAAATCACCGGTCTCCAGCATCTGCTTCGTCGCTTGCGTGTAGCGCGGTTCGTCGCGATCCATCGGCTGGAGGCCGGTGATACCCGGCAGGAAGCAGAACAGCCCGATGATCAGCAGTATTGCGCAGGCGCGGCCATGGCCGCCCTCGACGAAGAGCAGGAGCTTCTCGGAAAGCGAGCGCCCCGGGTCGGAGCCGCCGCCCTTGCCGGGGACGTCGATCACGTCGCGGGGGAAATCTGTGGCCTGGCGGGACGTCGTCATGAAAGGCTCCGGGCGCGCCGAGGGGACGCCGGGTCATGTCTCCAATCCCGTGCGAAAAGTCAAATCCCCAGACGATTCGCCCGCGCTTGTGAAGGGCGCTGCGGCAGGGTCACATGGGCGCCTTGGGATTGCTGCCGCTTTCCGGTGGTTGACCGCTTCCCGCGACCAGGATTTCTGTCACCTGGGCATATCGCAGTCGATTGTGATGTCCGGGTGAGGCAGAAACAGCCTGCTTTGGAGAATCTGATGGAAAACCTGCCGCACATGCCTTCCTTCTCCCTCGATGGCCGACGCGCGCTCGTGACCGGGGCCGGTCGCGGTATTGGTCTTGCGGCGGCATGTGCCCTTGCCGAACACGGTGCGCATGTCGATCTCGTCGCGCGCAGCCAGGAGCAGATCGAGGCGGCGGCACAGGGATTGCGGGATCGCGGGCGTCTTGCGCAGGCGCATGTGCTCGATGTCACGGATATCGACGCAGCTTCGGCTTTCGTCGCGCAGCATGGGCCCTATGACGTCTTCGTCAACAATGCGGGCATGAACCGGCCAGCGCCCCTGGTCGAGACGAAACCGGGTGATTACGACGCTGTCACCGATCTTAACGTCCGCGCGGCGTATTTCTTGATGCAGGCGGTTGCAAGGGGAATGATTGCGGTGGGGAAAGGCGGTTCGATCATCAACATGTCTTCGCAGATGGGGCATGTCGGCGGAGCCGGACGAACGGTCTATTGTGCTACCAAGCACGCCGTGGAGGGTTTCACCAAGGCGGCGGCCTGGGAACTGGGTGCGCATGACATTCGCGTCAACGCGCTATGCCCCACCTTCATCCGGACACCGATGACGGCGGGTCTGCTCGAGGATTCCGAATACGCGCGGAACGTGGTTTCGAAGATCGCCGTCGGGCGCGTCGGCGAACCGGAAGACCTGATGGGTGCCGTGGTCTTCCTCGCCGGGGACGCCTCCCGCCTCGTCACCGGCGCCTCGCTCCTGGTGGATGGCGGCTGGACTGCGCAATGACGGCTTCCCGGATCATCGAAATTCGCAGGGGCAGGGGCTGGACAAGCGTGCCCGCCATCGCTAAATACCCGCCAACGCACGGCGCTTCACACCCGTTCGCCCCTCGCGGTTTCTCCGTCCGCGATTGCTGGGGGATAGTTTAACGGTAGAACCGCGGACTCTGACTCCGCTAGTCCTGGTTCGAATCCAGGTCCCCCAGCCAGTTTTCTCGGATAAAAGACAACGAAATCAGACACTTGAGGTTCCGGGCTCCGCACCATCTCAAGGGGCTTGATTAGTGTTGTCCACCGCATTGTCCACCAGGCTGTCCACAGGCACAAATCGCCGTGCAACCGCCGGTCACGGCGACCCTTCTGCGAGCCGGATGGCACGTTCTTGCGCCGGGCTGTCCGTCGGAGCGAGGGACGTATAATGCCGAAGCGTCACTACACATGCCTGCGTGGGCGGGTGACGTATTTGCGGAGAAAAAATTCCTTCGGATCTGCGTAAAAGACTTGCATCCAGCGAAATCTGTATCAGAATTGGTGTCATTGCGACCATTGATGCAGAACAGATCGGGCGACGCTTGGCCGTTGAAACTGATTTGTTTATCGAGAATGCAAGAGTTGACCCCATGATCGACGACGCTGCCTTGAGACAATTCGTGACAGCGACGATTTCAGATTGGAAAATCAATCAAGAGCAGCAGACGGCTCAACTGCAAAAGGACTTTGGGCGTGCAACGGGCATGTCTGCGCGGAATCAGGCGCTCATTCAGTTTGAGAGCGCCCAAGAACTTCTTGTGGCACATGACCAAGGCCGCTCTCTCTACGATGACATTTTCATCAAGGAACGTTTTGAAACTGCGAATCTGCCTGTTCCAGATGATCAGCTTGTGCTTGGTGCAGCCGGTCGCCGTCTCAATCTTGCACTCGCCCTGCATTACCTTGATACCGCCAGTGCGATCGCCCGCCGCCACGGTCCTGGCTCAGGTTGGAGGGCGTTGCCGATACATGAGTGGCAAGAGCGGGCAAAAGGTGTCCGTGTTGCGCTCGGGCTTGCGAGAGACGGTGAGACACCCGGCTTGCGTTCGTCCGACATCGCTGACCCTGCACATATGCTCGGACATGCCATCGTTCCGTAAACTTGTACAGGCACCACTCATTCGGATAATCTGCGTTTCGTTTCCGACAGAACGCCTCGCGATATCTCGAACAGCGATACCGAATCGCAACGGCAGACGGTTGCTCGGCAGGATGCGAACAGCCATGACGAGCGCCTGCTCTTCGGCAAGCTCTTCGCACAATCTCTCGATATGCGCGCCGAGGAAGGTCGCATCGGCGACAAACAACGACACACGACAAATTCATCCCTTCGAATCTGGATCGAAACGATCGGCGACCGCCCCGTCACAGCATATGCCAGACAGGATATTGCGGCCTATCGGTCTTTCCTGAAAACAATTCCAAAGCTGTATTGGCGCTCGGTCAGTGAACGGCGGAAACCGATCCAACAGATTGTTGCAGAAGCCGATGCTCAGGAGAATGAACCGAGAGAAACCCGCAAACTGTTCCCATAATTGTTGTCGATTCATTTGGTTCAGTCCGAAGCTGGTGCTGCGACAAGACTACGCTTCAACAAGCGGGCAAATTCCTCCACGATTTCATCCGGAGTGTGAGGGCCATATTCACGATACCAGAGCGGTATCCAATTGACGGCACCGAGAATGAACAGGGTGGCAAGCTTGGAATTTGACGGTTCGATGCTTCCGTCGCCAATACCCTTCTCGATCAGGGCCCGCGTCGCCTCGCTGATCTCCGAACGGCGGGCGACGACAGCGTCACGCTGTTTCTCTGTCAGGGAATCGACATCCGTCAGCACCGCGCAGGTGCCGAATTCCCCGAAGATGCCCTGCATGTATCGTCGCAGATAGACGATGACTTTCTCGCAACCATTGCCGTGATGGTTCTCAGCCAGATTCAACCCGGCCTCGCCATGATCCATGGCCCGGTGGTGACACTCGAAGAGAATGTCCTGCTTGGTGGAGAAGTACTGATAAACGGTCGGTTTCGTCACACCCAGCGCACGAGCGACATCATCCATCGACGTATTGGCAAAACCACGGCGATTGAATGCGGCAGCAGCGACACCGATAACCGCCTCGCGCTTCTGACGTCGCTGGGCGTCCTTATCAAAAATCAATGACGGATTTGCGGAGCGGACTCGTCCCCGTTCTGAAAGATTCATTCGTTCAGTTCCCATGTCACGCAATTCCTGTCGTTTGGCAGCGGGCTTGCACGATATCAAATTCGTGCTAACCTGACTTATAAGTATACCGACTTTACTCATCAGTAAGGCAAGCTCATGAATTTGGCAAGCCTGATCGAAAACGCCGCACGCAGGATGCCCGAAGCTCCTGCCATCACGGATCGCGGGATGGTCACGCGGTACGGTGTGCTCGTGCATCGGACGGCAGCCATAGCGGGCGCGTTCCGCAGTGCCGGCCTTCGCCGAGGTGACCGTATCGTTCTGGCGATGGAGAATTGCGGGGCCTTTCTGGAATCGCTTTTTGCCATCTGGGGAGCCGGGCTTTGCGCCGTCCCGGTCAATGCAAAGCTTCACCCGCGTGAGATCGAGCATATCGTCCGCGACAGCGGTGCACGCTGGATGATTACGACATCGGGCCTCCACGGCAGCCTCGCTTCGCTTCTCGACGAGGTCGAGACTCTCGAGCGCATCGTTTGTGCCGGCACCGATGATTACGAGCAATTGACGCGCGCCGATCCTCTCGCTCCAGTGAAGGTTGCCCCGACGGAACGGGCCTGGATCTTCTATACCAGTGGCACGACCGGTCGTCCGAAGGGCGCCATACTCAGTCACCGCAATCTTCTATTCATGTGCCATGCCTACTACGCGGATGTCGATCCGGTCGATGAGCGCGACGTGAAGCTGCATACGGGCCCGCTCTCGCACGCATCCGGGCTGTTTGCGCTCCCACACATGTTGCGAGGTGCACATCAGGTCGTGCTGCCGGGCTTCGACGTCGGCGCGATCGCGGACGCCCTCGACAATTACGATCGTGTCACGATGTTCGCCGCGCCGACCATGCTGACCCGGCTCGTGCATTCGCCCATCGCGGAGCATCTGCGAACCGAGGGTCTCAAGACGATCTATTACGGGGGCGGGCCGATGTATGTCGCAGACCTCCGGCGAGCGCTGGATTTGTTCGGGCCCCGGTTGTTCCAGATCTATGGCCAGGGAGAATCGCCGATGACGATCACCGGCCTCGAGCAACGCATGCATGGCACCGGACCTGGCGAGGACGATCTGCGCAGTTGCGGTCCGCCCCGCACCGGTGTCGACGTCCGCGTGGTCGATGACGAGGGGCAGACCCTGCCTGACGGTGAAGTGGGCGAGGTCATCACCCGCAGCGACTGCGTCATGGAGGGCTACTGGAACAATCCCGAAGCGACCGCGGCTGCCCTGCGAGACGGCTGGCTTTATACCGGTGATGTCGGGAGCATGGATCGCCGCGGTTTTCTGACCCTGCGGGATCGATCGAAAGACATGATCATTTCCGGAGGCAGCAACATCTATCCCCGCGAAATCGAGGAAGTTCTCTTGCGGCATCCGGACCTCGTCGAGGCATCGGTTGTCGGGCAGCCCCATCCTGAATGGGGCGAGGAAGTCGTCGCCTTCGTGGTGGCGCGGGAGGGGGCCGTGTTAAACTCGCAGGACCTCGATCAGCTGTGTCTGTCGAACATAGCCCGTTTCAAGCGCCCCAAGCATTACCGGTTTCTCGAGAATCTGCCGAAAAACGCCTATGGCAAGATCCTGAAAACCGAGCTGCGCACCATGCTTGAGGCCAGCAGGGGGGAGGGCACCGATGCGTAGGGTATTTGTCGCCGGTATCGGATCGACGGCCTTTGGAAGGCATTCCGGTACGGATATCGAGGCGCTGGCGATCAAGGCAGCCGACGCGGCCATTCGCGAGTCCGGTGTTTCACGCAAGGAGGTTGGTGCGCTTTATCTCGGCAATTTCGTTGCCGGCCCTCTCGTCGGGCAGGAGGTGCTCGCGGGACTTGTCGCCGATGGTCTCGGCCTCGGCCAGATTCCCTGCACCAAGGTGGAAGGCGCCTGCGCCTCCGGTGGCATCGCTTTCCGGCATGCCAGCCTTGCGATCAGCACAGGCGCCTGTGATGTTGCGATCGCCGTCGGTGTCGAGAAGATGACCGGTGCCGACACACCTACCGTCACCGCTGCCCTCAACTGCGCGATGGACAACCGTGCCGATGGCGTTTCCGGCCTGACCTTTCCCGGTCTCTTCGGTCTCGTCTGGAAATTGCACGCGGCTCGCTACGGCACAACGCGATCCGATGTTTCAAGCGTCGTGCGCAAGAACAAGGCAAATGGATTGCGCAATCCGCTGGCGCAGATGGCGGCTCACATCGATGATGAGGCGATTCTGAATTCCGCCCTGATCTGCGATCCGCTACGCCTGTTCGATTGCTGTCCGGTGAGTGACGGTGCGGCGGCAGTCTTGCTGGTTTCCGAGGAGGTTGCGCGGGCATGCGGCACCCCGATGGTCGAGGTTGCTGCCTCCGTACAAACCCGCGGCAGTGCCCGTATTGCCGGCCATCCGGACCTCTGTTCATTCGATGCCACGGTTGCGGCGGCGCATGCGGCCTACGACATGGCCGGCCTGAGCCCGTCAGATATCGATTTCGTCGAATTGCATGACTGCTTTTCGATTGCGGAAATCGTGGACAGCGAAGATCTCGGCGTCGTCCCGCGCGGGCAGGGTGGCGCCTGGGCACGTGAAGGGCGCACCAGCACCGAGGGTGACGTGCCCATCAACCCCAGTGGCGGGCTGCTTGCGAAGGGCCATCCGGTCGGTGCAACCGGCATCGGACAGATCTATGAAACCGTGCTGCAATTGCGCGGCGCGCATCCGAACCAGGTCAAGGATGCCGCGATCGGATTGACGCACAATCTCGGCGGAACCGGTGTCGCGTGCACCGTCAACATCCTGAGGCGTAGCGATGCCTGATGTGTTCGAGGCGCTCCGAGAGGTAACCGTTCTGGCTTGTCGCGCTTGCGGGGCTCTCGACCCGGGCCCTCGCGAGCTGTGCACGCAGTGCGGGAGCACGGATCTCGAAAGCAAGCGGGTTCCTGGTGCGGGAACGCTGGTGTCATCGACCATGATACGGCGTCCTGCAGCTGCTTTCCGGGACGAGGGCGCCTTCGAGGTCTGTGTTGTCGATCTTGATGCGGGTCCGCGGATTACGGGTCGGCTGATGCCCGCCGGGACGCTCGGTCGAGGCGCCACAGAGCCAGATAAACCCGCACCAGGAGAACGTGTAACTCTCACCGGACAACGTGGTGAGATCCTCTATTTTGCAGGGAGCCGAGATGAGTAACGACATCCTCACGGAACAGCATGGGGACGTGCGCCTGATTACGATAAATCGACCGGCCAAGATGAATTCGCTCGATTTCGCGGCCAACGACGCATTGGTCGAAACGTTTCGTGAATTCGCCGCAGATGACTGCGCACGCGTCGCCGTTGTGACCGGAGCGGGCGACAAGAGTTTCTGCGCCGGCGCAGATCTGAAGACCTATACCATGGACTTTGCCAACCGCAGCGCACCAGAGTTCCGAACGGGCGCCACCGATGGCCCGGGCTTTGGCGGGATCACGCGCAGTCTCGACATCGACAAGCCGATCGTCGCAGCCATCAACGGATACGCCATTTCCGGCGGTTTCGAGCTCGCTCTCGCATGTGACATCCGGTTTTGTTCACCGGATGCCGAATTCGCACTGCAGGATGTGAAGTGGGGGTTCCATGCCTGTGACGGGGGCCTGGTGCGCCTGCCGCAGATCGTCGGACTGGGGCATGCGATGGAAATCGTCCTGTCGGGCGAACGCGTTGATGCCGAAACGGCGTTCAGGATAGGTCTTGTCAATCGTATTCACGAGAAGCCGCAACTGCTCGAGAAGACACTCGATTACGCCACGATGCTGGCACGTCGTGCTCCACTCGCACAGCGTTTCGCCAAGGACGTCATGAGGCGTACCTACGGCATGCCAATGGCGGAGGCGCTGCGTCTTGAATCCCGATCCTTCTACGATCTCGGGCGTACCGAAGATCTCGCAGAGGGGACGACAGCGTTTCGCGAAAAGCGCGAGGCGCGTTTCAAAGGGCGCTGAAGCGTCCGTCAACAAATGAAGCAGGGGAGGAACGTCATGTCAGGAATCGGCAAAGGAATTGCCGCAATCGGTGCCGCAATCGTTCTGGCGAGCGGCGCATCGGCACAGGAGAGTGTACGGGTCGGCGTCGTCCAGGGATTGAGCGGCCCCCCGGCCATCGTGGATTTCGGCGAGTCGTATCTGCAGGGCATTCGCCTTGCGCTCAAGGACTACGAGGCCAGTGATGCGCAGACCGGGATCGAACTCATCGTTTACGATGACGAGGCCAATCCGCAACGCGCGGTCTCGGTCATTCAGCGACTGATCCAGAATGATGGCGTATCCGCTGTCATGGGTACGGTGAGCAGCGGGAACGTTCTCGCCTTTGCGCCGGTTCTCCAGCGTGCCGGCATTCCCCTGATTGCAGGCCCGTCGATCGCCACCAACATCACTGCGCAATTCATCGACGAGGATCCGAGCTATATCTTCCGCTGTTCGATGGTGGAGCGCTATCAGATCGACGCCATGCTCGATTGGGCAGCCGAGAATTTCGATAATGTCGGGCTTGTTCACTCGACGACCGGTTACGGGAACTTCGCTGCCGAAGAGATCCGCAATGGAATGGCGGCCCGTGATCGGGAACTTGCCGCAGTCGAGGGTGCTGCGCCCGGGGTGAATGATCTCACGCCGCAGATGATCCGCATGCGCGACGCCGATGCGCAACTGGTCCTGAATTTCCACGAGAGCTTCGAACTGATCTATCGCCCCATGGCGAGACTTGATTATCGCCCGGTCATTGCCGGAAACTGGGGCCTTTCGTCACTCAATGTGCTCGAGATTGTCGGACTCGATGCCATCGAGGGTACGGTGATGGGGCAGGCGCTCGATCTTTCGGACCCCAAGGCGCAAGCCTTCGATGCCCGCATGCGCGAGGAATACGGCACGTCTTATCGCTGGCCCGTTGTGGCGGCACTCGGCTACGATGCAGGCCAGATCATGTTCGAAGCCGTCGATCGTGTCGGGCGCGCTGATCCTGCCGCAATCCGGGACGCGATCGAGAACATCGATGGCGTCGATGCGATTTCAGCGACCCCCGCTGAGCCGTTTGGGCCCGATAACCACGAATGCCTCAATCCCGAACATGTCTTCCTTGGTGTCTGGCGCGATGGAGATGTCGTGCGCCTGCAGTAAGCCGTGACCGACGGCCGGCCTTGCCGGCCGTCTCCTCGTCGTCGTCGTGGCTCAAGGGGGCGATCGTGTCTTTGACGAACTTCTTCCAGCTTCTCATCAGCGGGATCGCGATGGGAGCAATCTATACGCTGACCGCGAAGGGGCTATTCATCGCGCATCTCGCGACGCACCGCCTCAACTTCGGTCAGGGTGACTTCATGATGGTCGCAGCCTTCCTCGTGATGGCCTTCCTCGTTGCTGGAATCCATCCAGTGCTCGCCGTGATCCTTGTCGCCGCGATCCTGTGCCTCATGGGCTATCTCCTGGAGCGCATTGCGATCCGCCCACTCGATGCCCTTGCAGATCGGACCACGCCCTACGCCTGGATTCTGACGACGGCGGGTGTGGCCCTGATCCTTCAAAACGTCGTCGAACTGATCTGGGGCAAGTCGGCCCAATATGCACCGCCGCTGTTTTCCTCGACCCGCGACAGTGTGGTCAGCGTCTTCGGCGTCGGTGTCTTTCTGGAAGAACTGGCGGTGATCATCGTCGCCTTCGCCGTTGTCGTCGGCCTGTATTGGTTTCTGTTCAAGACGCGTTGGGGCAAGGGGATTTACGCTGTCGCGTTCAACCCCGAGGCGGCGAATCTGCTCGGCGTAGACGTGCGTGGCGTGATCATTCTCGTCTTCGTCATCGCCTCGCTGCTGGCTGGAATAGCCGGAGTCCTGATCGGTCCGCTCGTTTCACTGCACCCGCATATCGGGCTGATCTTCACGATCAAGGCTCTCGCGGTTGCGTCGCTGGGCGGGTTTTCCAATCCGATCGGAATTCTCGTCGGCGGAATCCTCTTCGGGGTCGCCGAATCCTTCTCGAACTATTGGGATAGCGCCTTCGGTGACCTTTACCCGCTCCTTTTCGTCCTCATCTCCCTCGCGATCAAGCCGACCGGTTTGTTCGGGGAGCTGAAGGCCGACGTGCGCTAGGAGCAATGCGATGACGAGAAATCTTGGCTACCTCCTGGCGATCGGTCTCATAGTTGTGTTCCCCTTCGTGGCACCGAACAGCTTCTATCTCCATCTCGCGCAGATATTTGCCTACACGGCCATTGCGGTGATCGGGCTCAACCTGCTTCTGGGCCTCTCCGGGCAGATGTCCCTTGGTCATGGGGGATTCTATGCGTTGGGCGCATATGGTTCGGCCCTTCTCGCAACGGCTTTCGGCTGGCCGATCGGATTTTCCATTCTCGGCGGCATCGCCCTTGCCGTCGTCTCGGGCATCCTCGTCGGTCTGATCTGCCTGCGCACACGCGGTCTCTACCTCGCCATGGCGACGCTCGCCTTCGGCTTCATGGTCGAGATTGCCGCGCAACGCTGGACATCGGTCACGGGCGGGGCGATGGGGCTGTTCGGAATACCCCAGCTGGATTTCGGTGATTTCCGGATGGGGCCGACATATTTCTTCTGGGTGACGGCGGCATTGTTGCTGTGTGTGCAGATCTCGAGCGACTACATTTTCTCCTCACGCTACGGGCGTCGGCTCCAGGCGATCAAGGAAAGCGAATCGTTTGCACGCACCATCGGATTGAACGTCCCCTTGTGGCGAACCGCTGTATTTACGGTAAGCGCAGCGCTTGCCGGACTTGGCGGGGCGCTGTTTGCGCATCAAAGCGGCTTCATCAGCTCCGAGGCCTTCAGCATTCGCCTGACCATCGGACTGCTAATCGCAACGGTGATCGGCGGCCTTGGTCGCAGCTATGGGCCGATCCTGGGTGCCGCCATCCTGATCGCGATCGCCGAAACGATCGCGGCCCTGCACGAAATCGGCTACCTGCTTTACGGCGGCATCTTGCTGATGGTGACGATCCTGTTCCCGGAAGGCGCGATCGGCCTTCTGAACAAGCTGACCCCGACCCGCAAGGTGAAGGAAGACCCGGCGAACCGAAGCGAAACGCGATCGGGCCGTGAACTCGACATCGCCACGATCGCGGGCGCCGAGTTGAAGATTACTAGTATATCGAAAAGCTATGCCGGTGTCCTTGCGCTGGCCGAACTGGATATGAATGTCGCGCCGGGGTCGGTTCACGCGCTGATCGGCCCGAATGGTGCCGGCAAGTCGACCTTCATCAATGTCGTCGCGGGCCTTTACCGGGCTGATTCCGGTTCGATTTCCCTCGATGGGGAGAATGTCGTTGCCCTGAATGCGCATCAGCGGGCCCGCCTCGGGCTAGCGCGCACTTTTCAGAACCTGCAACTGATCCAGGGCGTGAGCGTGGTGGATAACGTCATGCTCGGGTTACGCCCTTCTCAGGCGGCACCCGCCGATTTCCTCCATTGGTTGGCAGACAGGCGGCATGAAGCGTGCGAGCGCACTGAGGCGATGGCAATCCTCACTTATCTGGGGATCGGACATCTGGCTGATCTGCGTCCCAAGGATATCGCCTATGGTCACCGAAAGCTTGTCGAGCTGGCCCGCGCAATCGCCCAGAAGCCACGCATCATGCTTCTCGACGAACCGGTGGCGGGCTTGAATCCGCAGGAAGCCGAAGCGATCGCCAAGGTCATCGTGCGCCTGCGAGAACGCGGTGTTACCATTCTGCTGGTCGAACACAACATGGATTTCGTGATGTCGATCAGCGACCGGATCACGGTTCTCGATTTCGGCCATTGCATCGCCGAGGGCACGCCCACCGAAATCCAGGGAAATCCGGCCGTGATCAAGGCCTATCTGGGAACCGATGAGGTCGCAGCATGATCAGCATCGAGAATCTCCAGACTTCCATCGGGGCGGTCGAGATCCTGCATGACATCTCCCTCGATGTGCCGGCGGGCAAGCTCGTTTGCGTCATCGGCGCCAATGGTGCCGGAAAGACGACGCTTCTGCGCAGCATCTCGAACGTGCTGCCGGCGAAGGCGGGAGAAATCCGCTTCGATGGCCAGTCAGTCCGAGGCATTGCACCGCACCTCTTGGCGCGGCGAGGATTGGTTCAGGTACCGCAGGGGCGTCAGATCATCCCCGATCTCTCAGTGCTTGACAATCTGACGATCGGAGCGACACGGATTGCCGGGCTTGGCGAGGCTGAAATCGCCGAGAGCCTTGAGCGGGAATTTACCCGTTTCCCAGTTCTGCGCGAAAGGCGGTCGATTCCCGGTGGCAGCCTGTCAGGCGGCGAACAGCAGATGCTGGCGCTGAGCCGTGCCTTGATGATGCGACCCAAGGCGCTGATGCTGGATGAGCCTTCTCTCGGCCTCGCGCCGCAGATCGTGAAGTCGATCCTGCAATCTTTGCGTACTCTTGCCAATGACGGTCTCGCGGTCCTCTTGATCGAGCAATTGGCGTTCTTGGCGCTCGATATTGCAGATGATGCATATGTTCTTCAGCGAGGTCGTCTCGTGATGTCCGGCCCCGCCGCTGAACTTCGCCATGACCGCAGCGTGATTGAGAGCTATCTCTCCTGAATGGCCGTTTGAGAATGGGTTTGCAAATCAGTGCGTTTGTGATTCACGATGTCCATGTGGACACGACAGACGCGAGGCCGCATGGCCGCGATCGAGCGGAAGACGAAGC
>Ga0076930_100850_pt1 | contig 22166 bp, 16 predicted proteins | sample HotLakConsoUCCRE_FD_71149 | JGI IMG/M metagenome (GOLD analysis project Ga0076930, IMG submission 71149) | Hypersaline microbial mat communities from Hot Lake, Washington, USA - Hot Lake Consortium UCC-RE (version 3) (version 3) ...
TGAGCAAAGCATGGAGCAAAGCTACCTCTTGCAATGTTTCAAACAAATGAACCGGCTCAAGGATATTTTCGAACAGGACATCAGAGAGGAAGTCAGCGTAGAATTTTTTATCCGGATTTTCAGGCAGGTCTTTGGAGAAATAAAGTTGCCCTTTCAGGGTGAACCCCTGGAAGGGCTTCAGCTCATGGGTGTTTTGGAATCCAGAAACCTGGATTTCAAACGGGTGATAGTCTGTAACATGAATGAAGGAAGTTTTCCTCCCTCCAACAGCATGAATTCTATGGTGCCGTTTAACCTCAGGCGTGCTTTCGGGATGCCTGTTCAGGAGCAAAATGATGCCATTTATGCCTATACATTTTATCGTTTACTCCATCAGGCAGAGGAAGTACACCTGCTGTATACCACTGCTGGATCCAATGGTCAGGTGGGTGAAAAAAGCAGGTACATTCATCAATTGCAGATCGAAATGGCTCATGAGGGTCTTGTAAAAGAGGATGAGGTGATACATGTACCGGTCAATTTGACCTCAGCCGGACCCATTACCATTCCCAAGGATGCCAGGATCATGGATTTTTTAAACAGGTACACAGACAGGATTTCCGAAGGTCAGCAACCCATTACATTTTCTCCTTCAGCAATTAATATCTGGCTGGACTGTCGGCTGAAGTTTTACCTTACCTATATCGCAGGTCTGGAAGTACCCGAAGAGGTACAGGAAGAGGTAGACCCCGCCATATTTGGTAACCTGGTTCACCTTTCTTTGGAAAATCTGTATGGAGGGTATTTGCAAACCAAACATAACCGGCGGGTAGAAGCAACAGATATTGAAAAACTTAAGGATTATATATTTCCAGCAGTAGAAAAGGCCATCTTCACTCAGTATTTTTTGGAAAACAGGGAGGGGTACAAATTAACCGGACAGCTGACCATTGCCAGGGATGTGCTGCAGAAATATCTACTAGGGGTACTGGAGAAAGATGCAGCAGTGGTGCCATTTGAAATCATATCCCTGGAAGCAGCCCGGAAATACAAAGCGCAGTTGCCGGTAAAGACATCCGACGGGATATCCATGGTTTCCCTGGGAGGAATTATTGATCGGGTGGATAATATCGGAGATTCCATCAGGCTTATTGATTACAAATCGGGGGCAGACAAGAAGGAATTCAAAAGTGTGGAGAGTTTATTTGACAGGAATGACAAATCCAGAAATAAAGCAGCCATGCAGACCTTTTTTTATGGTTTGCTTTATGAGGCCAATTTGCCTGACAACCGATTACCCCTCAAACCCGCCCTGTTTAATCTCAGGGAAATCTTCAAGGAAGACTTTAATCCTTACCTGCAGGAAGTAATCGGGAGGGGGGAAAGAAAAGAAGTCAATGATTATGGGGCATACAGAGAGGAATATGTGGAAGGGCTTAAGCTAAGCCTGGAAGAAATATTTGATCCCAACCAGGTTTTTGATCAGACAGAGGACCATCAAAAATGTCAGTTTTGTCCATTTTCAGCAATATGTTGCAGATAGGTAAAGCTTTAATTTACAGACTTATTTATTATATTTACGTCTTTGATTTTGAAAATGAAACCAACCATTCAAACAGTTTGGGTATTTGGAATAGGATTAGCGGGAGGAATGGTGATCTTAATTGCTCCTTATTTGTTGCGAAGCTTCAACCTGATACCTCTGAGTACAGATTCCTGGCAATTTATCAGGAATTATGGGTTTATATCCAGTTTTTTTTTAATAGGGTATTCATTTTTCTTCTTTCATTCCATCAAGAGAATCAGGGATTTGGAAGCAACTACCCGCTTTCAGATATTTAATAAATTGCCAAATTGTGTTTGGGTGTTTTCTCAAGAGAGCCAAAAGCTGGTCATGTCAAATGAGATGGCATCCACTGTTTATGGCATTGAGGAGAATGACAAATCAGCGGAAATATTCAAGTCTCAGTTTTATGACTTAAAAATTGCGGAAAAGGTACTAGGTGGGGAAAACCAGGTGTACCGAAACATCGTGATGATTGATAAGTTTTATGAACCCAGATATGTAGATCTATTTGGGATACCCTTTAGACGCAGGCGGGAAAACCTGGTATTGGTGATGGTGGTAGATCATTCGGAGGTTCACCAATCGCTGAATCAAATCCAGAAATTGTCTCAGTCCCTTATGGTACAAAACCAGCAGTTAAAGGATTATTCATTTATGAATTCACATAAAATCAGGTCTCATTTATCAAATATACTGGGGTTGATCAGCGTAGAAGAAGAAGGCCTAAGTGGGAAGGCCATGGAAATGCTGAAAGTTGCAGCCGGTAATCTGGATAGTGAAGTTCAAAAAATGAATAAATTATTGATGGAAAAAAACTTAAATGGAAAAGAGGTGGAGCAAAAAGAGCAGCGGATCGTATTCGTGGATGACGACAAGGTGCAGCACATGATCAACAAGAGGGTTTTACTTAAGGTAAACAAGCAACTTAAATTGTTCTTTTTTGAAAACCCTTATGAAGCTTTGGAATGGCTGGCCATTCATCCGGCGGATGTGTTATTACTGGACATCAATATGCCTGAAATGGATGGGTGGTTTTTTCTGAAATTGATGGAAGAAAGGGGCATCCGCCTGGACGTAAAAATGCTCACTTCTTCGCTTGATCCCGATGATTTGGAAAAAAGCAAAACCTTTGATCAGGTAAGTGGATTTTTAATTAAGCCATTAAAAGATGAAAATATTGCGGAATTTTTGGCCAATTAGAAGTATTGATTGATTTTTGTATTCATATTGCAATTAAAACTAAAACGACCTTTCTATGGCGGGTGACCCCAATAATAAAGATAAAGTAATCGGGAAGCGTATTGATAAATTTTTTATCGGACTTGAGAGTGCCTACAAGTTTGTTAAAAGGTTTTTTCAGGAAGTTTGGTTTCCTCCCTACGAATTCAAGGAAGTCATTCGGCAGTGTTACCAAATTGGTTGGAATTCCCTGCCTTTGATTTCCCTGACAGGATTCATTGTAGGGGTGGTGTTTACCAATCAGTCCCGGCCTTCCCTTGCCGAATTCGGGGCAACTTCCTGGCTTCCGGCTTTGATTTCGATTGCTGTGGTACGGGCCATGGGGCCTTTGGTGACCGCTTTGATTGCTGCCGGTAAGGTGGGATCGAGTATTGGGGCCGAGATTGGATCTATGAAAGTGACCGAGCAGATTGACGCCATGGAAGTCTCTGCCACCAATCCCTTTAAGTTTCTGGTGGTATCGCGGGTACTGGCAAGTACATTTATGATTCCGATATTGGTATTGTACACCGACTTTGTAGCGCTATTGGGAGCTTTTGTAAACGTTCATTTTAATGAAATGGTGAGTTTGAGCACGTTTTTTGTACAGGTGTTTGATGCCATATCCTTTCTTGATGTGTCTTCCTCCATGGTTAAATCCCTGTTTTTCGGTTTTACTATTGGTATTGTAGGCTGTTACAAAGGTTATAATTCAACCAAAGGAACGGAAGGAGTAGGAAAAGCAGCCAATTCTGCGGTGGTTATGGCCATGTTTTTAATTTTCATTGAAGAGTTACTTTCTCTACAGGTAACCAATTTCTTTAGACAATTGTAAGATGAGAGAAACCGTAATACAGGTAAAAAATCTGGTCAAGTCCTTTGGAGATCTGGATGTATTGAAGGGTGTAGACCTGGATTTATATAGAGGGGAAAACCTGGTAGTCCTTGGAAAATCAGGAAGTGGAAAGTCTGTACTCATCAAAATCATGGTGGGTTTGCTTACACAAGATGAGGGTTCGGTGATGGTTTTGGGTAAAGAGGTAAAAAATCTTCGCCAGAAGGAACTCAATGAATTGCGCCTGAAAATTGGTTTTTCCTTTCAGGCCAGTGCCTTGTACGATAGCATGACAGTCAGGGAAAACCTGGAATTTCCTCTGGTAAGGAATGTCAAAAACCTAACCAAAGGAGATAAAGATCAGCTGGTGGAGGAAGTATTGGATAGTGTGGGGCTTTTGGGCACCATCAACCAAATGCCGTCAGAACTCTCTGGTGGTCAAAGGAAAAGGATAGGCATAGCCAGAACCCTGATATTGAAGCCTGAGATCATGTTGTATGATGAGCCTACGGCCGGTTTGGACCCCATTACCTGTATGGATATCAATAACCTGATCAACCAGGTGAACGAAAAATACCAAACGACCTCAATAATTATTACGCATGACCTTACCTGTGCCAAAGTGACCGGAGACCGCATGGCAGTATTGCTCGATGGGGTCTTCGGGGCCAAAGGAAAATTTGAAGAAGTGTTCGAGCAGGCAAAGGATGGTAGTATTAAATCATTTTATGACTATAATTTCATCAAACAATGAGAAATGACAATAAAAAATCGGTTACTGTTGGCATTTTTGTGCTCGTAGGAATCATTATCCTGGTGATGGGAATTCTTACCCTGGGCGCACAGCAAAAGGCCTTTGTTAAGAGCATTCGGGTCTTTGCTGTTTTCGATGATGTTGGTGGACTTCAGACAGGTAACAATGTTTGGTTTTCTGGGGTAAAAATTGGCACTGTAAAAAAAATCAACTTCTATGGAGATTCTCAGGTGGAAATTGAAATGAATATAGAATCTTCAGCCAAGGACTATATCAAGAAGAATTCAAAAGCCACCATCAGCTCTGATGGTTTGATCGGAAATAAGATTATCGTAATATACGGTGGAACAGGGGATGGTCCTCCAGTGGATGAAGGGGACAGGCTTACGGCAGAAATGCCGCTGGATACCGATAAAATGATGGAAACCTTGCAGGTAAACAATAATAATCTTGTTTCCATTACAGAAGATTTGAAAGTACTTACCCAAAAGATTGCCAATGGAGAGGGAATTGTTGGCTCCATGCTGACCGACAGCACACTGGCCCGGGATTTCCGGCAAATGATGGACAATCTGGAACGCACTGCCGTCAATAGCAATCGGATGACTTCGGAATTGGCTGTTTTTTCCAATAAGTTGAATCAAAAGGGTGGCCTGGTGGATAACCTGATCAACGATACTACGGTATTTGCGAGCTTGAGAAATACGGCCAGAGGACTGGAGGCAACAGGAGAGGAAGTCAATAATGCAGCGGCCAACTTTAATTCAGCCAGCGAAAACCTGAATCAGGATGACAATGCCCTGGGCATGTTACTCAACGATGAACAATTTGCCGCCTATTTAAAAAGCACCATGAGCAATCTGGATACAGGTACCGTCCGCATGAATGAAACATTAGAGGCCATGCGGTATCACTGGTTCTTTCGCGGGGCTTTTAGAAAAAGAGACAAGGCCAAAGAAGAATAAAACATCAAAAGCGGAGCATATTCCGCTTTTTTTATGTTCCATATTTGTCAAAAAAAACTTATATTGGAGCGATAGGGTAATTTATCCCCTGTTTAAGTCTAAAATCTTTTTTTATCATTTAAACCTACTTGAAATATGCCTAATGATCCTTATAAAATCATAAAGAAATTATCTACTGCTCAAGGGGACCTCCGCTATTGGAGTTTGAAAGCCCTGCTAGAGCAGGGATATCCGATTAAAAAACTGCCCTTTTCCATCAGGATTCTTTTGGAAAATGCATTGAGAAATTTTGATGATTTTGCAATAACCAAAGAGAATATAGAAACCCTGCTGAACTGGAAACCAGAACCTTCTGAAAAGGATATTCCCTATAAGCCCGCCCGGGTGTTGATGCAGGATTTTACCGGTGTGCCGGCAGTAGTAGATATTGCCTCCCTGAGGGCAGAGGCGGTCAGGAAAGGGAAAGACCCGGAAAAAATCAATCCCCTCATTCCTGTGGATTTGGTAGTAGACCATTCTGTACAGGTAGATTTTTTTGGGACTAATTATTCTTACAAAAGGAATGTGGATGTAGAGTACGAACGGAATGGGGAGCGATATGAATTCCTGAAGTGGGCACAAAAATCTTTCAATAATTTTGCGGTAGTGCCTCCAGGCATGGGCATTTGCCATCAGGTAAACCTGGAGTACCTGGCCCAGGGAGTAATTGCGAGGGAAGGAAATGTATTTCCGGATACCCTGGTGGGTACAGATTCCCATACCCCCATGGTCAACGGCATTGGTGTAGTAGGATGGGGCGTTGGCGGTATAGAGGCAGAAGCTGCCCTTCTTGGCCAGCCTATATATTTTATCATGCCTGAGGTGGTAGGACTCAAGCTTACCGGCTCACTGCCCCTGGGAACCACCGCTACGGATATGGTGCTGACCATAACAGAACTGCTACGGCGAAATAGTGTAGTAGGTAAGTTTGTGGAGGTTTTTGGACCCGGATTGGATAATTTATCCGTTCCGGACAGGGCTACCATTTCCAATATGTCACCGGAGTTTGGATGTACCGTTACCTACTTTCCCATAGATGACAGGACCCTGGATTACATGTCCAAAACAAACAGGTCGAAAGAACAGATAAAATTGGTGGAGGATTATACCAAAGCCAACATGCTTTGGAGGGCCAATGAAGATGAGATCAATTATTCCACAGTAGTCGAATTGGATCTTGGAACAGTCGAACCAACCGTATCAGGTCCCAAGAGACCTCAGGATAAAATACTCATGCGGGAGTTTAAGGAAAAATTTGGTCACCTGCTCAAAGAGGTACACGGCCGGGAATACATTCCCATTGACAAAAGAGATGATGTGGGCAGGTGGTATGCCGAAGGAGGTGGAAATCAGCCTGTAAAGGATCAGAAAAACGATGTGGACAGCGATGTCGAAATTGAGACCAAACTAAAAAATGGCCTGAAGTCGGTGGTGATCGAACTCCATAATGAAAAATTTGCCTTGCACGATGGTTCCATTGTGATCGCAGCCATTACCTCCTGCACCAATACATCCAATCCAAGTGTGATGATAGGTGCTGGTTTGATAGCCAGAAAAGCGAGAGAAAAAGGGTTGGATGTAAAACCCTGGGTCAAAACTTCTCTGGCACCCGGATCAAAAGTGGTGACGGATTATCTTGAAAATGCAGGTTTGCTGGATGATTTGGAGGCTTTGCGCTTCCATGTAGTAGGCTATGGATGTACCAGTTGTATCGGCAACTCCGGACCATTGCCCAGGCACATTGCCAAAGCAGTGGAAGAAAATGACTTGGTAGTGGCTTCCGTCTTGTCAGGCAACAGAAACTTTGAAGCCAGGGTACACCCCCAGGTGAAAATGAACTACCTGATGTCGCCCATGCTGGTAGTGGCGTATGCCCTGGCAGGAAGGGTAGACGTGGATTTGAACAATGAGCCACTTGGGTATGATCCCAATCTGGAGCCGGTATACCTCAAGGATATTTGGCCATCCAATGAAGAGATTTTTGAGGTATCCAACAGGGTACTCTCTCCCAATGATTATAAGAAAAATTATGGGGAAATTTTTGAGGGAAATGAACAATGGCGATCCCTTGAAGCACCCAAGGATAAAGTTTATCAGTGGTCTGATACATCTACCTATATCAAGGAAGCCCCTTTCTTCAAAGGTATTTCAGAAGCGGTAAAGGAAGCAAGTGATATTGAAAACAGCAGGGTATTGCTGAAGTTGGGTGATTCCATCACCACAGACCATATCTCTCCGGCAGGTTCCTTCTCTCCCAACTCACCTGCCGGGAAATACCTGATAAGTAAAGGGGTAGAGCAAGCCATGTTCAACTCCTATGGTTCCAGAAGAGGAAATGATGAGGTAATGGTCAGGGGTACTTTTGCCAATGTGCGCATCAAAAACCAGCTGACAGCTAAGGAAGGAGGCTATACTACGCACATGCCTTCAGGTGAAGAGATGACCATCTATGACGCAGCCAGCAAATACCAGGAAGATCAGGTACCATTGATCGTGCTGGCAGGCAAGGAATACGGGAGCGGTTCCTCCAGAGACTGGGCAGCCAAAGGGACTAGCCTGTTGGGCATCAAAGGAGTGATTGCGGAAAGCTATGAGCGTATTCACCGTTCCAACCTGGTAGGTATGGGTGTGCTGCCCATGCAATATGCCAAAGGGCAGTCTGCTGCATCGCTGAGTTTAACCGGTAAAGAAGAAATATCCATTAAGGGAATAAAAGAAGGCTTAAGCCCCTTGAAAGTCCTGAAGGCCACGGCAAAAAAGGATGATGGATCAGTGGTTAATTTCGAGGTAATCGCCCGTCTGGATTCAGCCATTGAGATTGAATACTACAAGAATGGAGGCATTCTCCATTATGTGTTGCGGCAATTCCTTAAAGCTTGACACTGCAGCTGGATTGATTGAATAAAGCAGTATCATTCCTGGAATGGTACTGCTTTATTTTTTAAGGATGGACTCAAGTCTCTGGTCTGTCTACCTGATTTATAAAGTTTTTTCCGCTGAGAAGGACTTGTTTAATTTGTGGAGGTAGGGGAGTTTGTTTTTCAAATTAAAGGTGAGCTGCCCACTTATCCGCTGATCAGCCTCTTGGGAATAGTTGACCGCATAGTAAGTAGCTTGTAAATCACCAGGGCTGGGCTTATTTTGTTTTGCCACAGACAGCCGGGAATCTTTTCATTTTTTGTTTAACTTTGCAGCCTAATTGAAAATTGAGATGGTACACGTTTGTAGGAAGGAGCACTTTAATGCAGCGCATAAACTGTGGAATCCGAAATGGTCTGAAGAGAAAAACAAATCCGTTTTTGGTCCCTGTGCCAATGAAAACTGGCACGGCCACAACTTTGAGTTGATTGTCACCATCAAGGGAAGGCCGGATGAGGATACCGGATTTGTGGTGGATTTAAAGCAGCTGAGTACCTTGATCCGCAGGGAAGTCATCGAAAAAGTAGATCATAAAAACCTCAATGTAGACGTACCGTTTATGGCTGGAAAGATGGCCAGCTGTGAAAACCTGGTCATGGAATTCTGGAAAATACTGCAGCCATTGGTGAGTGAGCTGGTCAAAGAAGGAGGCTTGTACAAGCTTACCCTTTATGAAACTCCCCGTAATTTTGTGGAATACTATGGTGAATAGCCCCTATCGCAACTAACAAACTTCAGTCTGGTGAGATATTATATTATCGCAGGCGAGCGATCCGGCGACCTGCACGCATCCAACCTGCTCTATTCCCTGAAAAGGGAGGACCCCCAAGCGGAATTTCGAGGCATGGGAGGGGACTACATGCAGGCAGCGGGTTGCCACCTGACAGCTCATTACAGGGAAATGGCCCTAATGGGCTTTGTAGAGGTACTCTTCCACTTCAGAAGGGTTTTCAGGTACCTTGATTTAATAGAAGCTGACCTGCTGAAACACCGGCCGGATGCACTAGTACTGGTTGATTTTGGCGGATTTAACATGAAGATGGCCGCATTTGCCAGTAAAAACGGGATACCTGTTCATTATTATATTGCGCCCAAAGTCTGGGCCTGGAACCAAAACCGGGCATTTAAGCTAAAGAAACGGGTCGATCACCTTTACTGCATCTTGCCATTTGAACCCGAATTTTTTATGAAATTTAATTGGCAGGTGGAATACGTAGGTAATCCGCTGTTGGATGAGAAGGAGAAATTTCAACCCGACCCCGATTTTTTGGAGAGGAATAGGCTGCAGGCAGGGAAACTGGTGGCGCTGCTTCCTGGAAGCAGGAAGCAGGAGATCAACCAAATGCTCCGAACCATGATTCATTTAAAAACAGAATTTAAAGAAGTAGATTGGGTGGTGGCGGGCGTAAGAAACCTTCCGGAGGAAGTTTACCATGAGGCCATGGCTGCCGGACTAAAGGTAGTTTTTGACCAAACATACGATGTATTGCATCATGCCCGGGCCGCTATAGTAACTTCTGGTACAGCTACCCTGGAAACGGCCTTGTTTAAGGTGCCCCAGGTGGTGGTATACAAGACCAGCGGGATTTCCTATGCCATTGCCAAAAGATTGATCCGGGTGCCTTACATTTCCCTGGTAAATTTAATTGCCGGTAGAGAAGTGGTAAAAGAGCTGATTCAGGATGACTATAATCCGGCTTCCGTAAAATCTGAGTTACAACAGATCCTCGCCGATGGTCCGGTGAGGACAGAAGTATTGAAAGGTTATCAATTACTTTTTGACTCAATAGGCCATAAAAAAGCCTCGCAGGAAACTGCAAGGCTGATTTATGCAAGTTTAGGAGGAAAGACCTCCTGATAAAACCATTCAGGCCACGACTTTATGCTACCTGAAGCTTTTTAAATTTTGATTTTTCAAATTGAGAGTTGGCATAGTCACGGTCGATGATCAGGGTTTGTTCTTCTTCTATGGAAGGAAACTCATACATGGCATCGGTGATAATGGCTTCACAAATTGACCTCAGTCCCCTGGCCCCCAGATTGAATTCCACTGCTTTTTCCACGATGAAGTCAATTCCTGATTCCTCAAACTCTAAGATGACATTTTCCATTTTCATCAGTTTGATGTATTGCTTGGTCAATGCATTTTTAGGTTCTGTAAGGATTCTTTTCAGGGTAGCCTTGTCCAGCGGATCCAGGTGAGTAATGACAGGCAGCCTGCCGATCAATTCCGGTATCAGACCATATGCCTTGAGATCCTGGGCCGTTACATATTGCAATAAATTGTTTCGGTCAATTACTTCCGCATTGGATTTTTTGCTGAAGCCCATGGGTTGGGTATTCAGCCTGCTGGCAATATGTCGGCCAATACCGTCAAATGCACCACCACAAATGAAAAGAATGTTCTCTGTATTGACAGAGATCATTTTTTGATCAGGATGTTTTCTCCCTCCCTGTGGGGGTACGTTTACAGTTGTGCCTTCCAGCAACTTGAGCATGGCCTGCTGTACACCTTCACCGCTGACATCCCTTGTAATGGAAGGATTGTCTGATTTCCTTGCGATTTTATCCAGCTCATCTATGTACACAATGCCCCTTTCAGCGGCTTCTACATTGTAGTCTGCTGCTTGCAATAAGCGGGTAAGGATACTTTCTACATCTTCCCCTACATAGCCGGCCTCTGTGAGCACGGTAGCATCTGCGATACAAAATGGGACTTCAAGTGTTTTGGCAAGTGTTTTCGCCAGGTAAGTTTTACCGGTTCCGGTGTCTCCCACCATGATGATGTTTGATTTTTCGATCTTTACATCATCCATTTCTTCTTTTTGCCCCAATCTCTTGTAATGATTGTATACGGCTACTGTCAGCACTTTCTTGGCCTCCTGTTGGCTGATGACATACTCATCCAGGTAGGCGGTCAGCTCCTTGGGCTTTTTCAGCTTGAATTTTGGTTTTTTGGAATGTTTTTTTGTCTTGTCTTCCTCACCTAAAATTTGAAAAGCCTGTTCGATACAATAATTACATATATGGGCAGAAATACCGGAGACCATCAGGTCTACATCTTTTTTATTTCTGCCACAAAAGGAACATGTTACTTGAGCCATCCGGTATTTATTTTTCTTTTTTCGTCAATACTTCATCAATCAAACCATATTCTTTGGCAGCAGAAGCCCTCATCCAGTAATCCCGGTCTGAGTCTCTTTCGATTTCTTCAATGGTTTTGCCACTATGGTTGGCCAGGATCTCATACAACTCCGCCCTTAACTCCAGAATTTGCCTAACAGATATTTCCATGTCTTTTGATTGACCCTGCATGCCGCCGGAAGGTTGGTGGATCATGACACGGGAGTGTGGCAGGGCTGCTCTTTTTCCTGCAGCTCCCCCTGCCAGCAAGACAGCTCCCATGGAAGCCGCCAAACCGGTACAAATGGTTCCGACTTCCGGATTGATGTATTGCATGGTGTCATAGATACCCAAGCCGGCGTAAACAGACCCGCCGGGACTGTTGATATAAAGCAAGATATCCTTCTTGGAATCAACTGACTCCAAAAATAAGAGTTGGGCAGTGATGATATTGGCAATATGGTCATCCACAGCAGTGCCTAAAAAGATGATCCGGTCCATGATCAACCTGGAAAACACATCGATCTCCCTGAAATTGGTAGGCCTTTCTTCGATGACTGCCCGGGTCATGTTTTCGACCGTTTGCGTATATTGGTCAAAGGTGTTGCCACTGATGCCCTGTCCTTTTACTGCGAATTTTCTAAATTCTTCTTTATTCATTTTCTGCTTTCTTAATGATAATGATACAAAAATAAAAAAAGCCCTTACAAAAGGACTTTTTATGAACAAATAATTTCTTTAATTAGTTTTCGAGGAGTTCTTTAAACTTCTCTACAGCAATTTTTTCCTCCTTGATATTGACCTTGTCCTTCACAAAATCAAGTACCTTTTCATTCTGTACAGCTGTGAGCATCTGCATGTAGTTTTTACCTTCATTGCCTTGCAGGTAATTTTGCAGGAACATGTCCATGTTTTCTTCCATTTGAGAGCCCATACCTGAGGAAGCCAGTTGTTCACGGATCATTTCCTTGGTCTTTTCAATGACATCTTCGTGTTCCGCTTTGATTTCGTTCTCCTTGGCAATCTGGTTTGAGAGCAAAGACCAGGTCAGTTGCTTGGTGTAGGCTGGAAATTCTTTTTCTACTTCTTCTTCACTGAATTTCCCCTCGTTGGCACGGAGCAACCAGTCTTTCAAAAATTCCTCAGGTAGGTCCAGCTTATGGTTGGCTACCAGGCTATCTTTTAATTGCTCTTCATTGAATAGCTTGACCTCTTTCTGGTAATTTTCAGTCAAAATGGTTTTGATTTTTTCCAAAAACTCTTCTTCTGTGGATACCTGCTCCGGACCAAATACCTTGTCAAATAACTCCTGATCTAATTGTGCTTCTTCGGTTCTGTTGATATTCTGTACTGTAAAAGTAAAATCTCCTTTCAGTTTCTCGGCATCTTCCTTGCTGATATTCAATACTTCAGCCAAATCTCCTTTTATCGCTTTGGAAGGATCAAATGAGATGACATCCTCCTTTTTGACTCCTACAAACTTTTTCAATGAGCGTCCGTCCAGGGCAATCAATGGGAGGGAAAGGGTTTCCTCATAAGAACCATCTTCTGCTTTCAGATCGCCGTAGAGAAAGTCATTTTCTTCACTGACCTCCGGATTGGACATCTTTCCATATTGCTTCTTGATATTATCCAGGGCTTCATTCACCTCTTTTTCGGAAAGCTCCACCTGGTAATTTTTGGCATCCAGTTTTTGATCCAGGTTTACATTGATTTTTTCTACAAAACCGATTTTATATTCGAAAGCAAATTCTTTTTGTTTTTTCCAATCAATGGTCTCACCTTCTTCTTCCTGCGGAATCGGATCACCCAAAACTTCAAACTCCTGTTCCTTTAAATAGTCGTTAAGGGTCTTGGATAAAATATTATTGATTTCTTCTACCAGTACAGAGGTGCCATACAGGTTTTTTACCATAGCAAAGGGAGCCTTGCCTGGACGGAAGCCTTTGATGTTGGATTTTTTGGCATAGTCCTTTATTTTGGCATCAACTTTTTGCTGGTAATCAGCCTCATTAATTTTTATTTTGACTAAAGCCTCATTGGCAGCATGTTTGTCTAATGTAATTTCCAAGGGATTTGTATTTAATGTTTACCAATAACAAAAACCCTCCATCCTGATATTTTAGTAAAATCAAGATCGAGGGATTCTAAAAGGGTGTGCGGATGGAGGGACTCGAACCCCCATGCCTCGCGGCGCTAGATCCTAAGTCTAGTGCGTCTACCAATTTCGCCACATCCGCTAAATTATAAGATAAGAATAATGATAAGTCTTTAAACTTATACGCTTAAAACTTAAATAATCTGAAAATTCTTCAGCTCACTCAAATAAAGTGCTACCACTTCTTGATCGCAACCCCGTTTTTTACGTGGATGCAAAGGTAATCATCAATTTTAAAGTTTCAATAACTTGATCCAAAAAATTACAAATATTACTTTAGAATTTGATTCCTTCAACTGGAATAATTTTATAACTTGTACCATATGATCAAAGTTGATATAGAAGAAGAGCGAAAGGAGATTCTCAAACGGTACCGCAAACTTTTGAAGGTAGCCAAGCCATTGCTCAGATCCGGGGATGCCAAACTGATCAAAAAGGCCTTTAATGTGTCTAGCGATGCGCATAAGGAAATGCGGAGAAAATCTGGTGAACCTTACATTTACCATCCGCTTGAAGTGGCACTGATCTGTGTGGAAGAAATAGGGCTGGGAACCACCAGCATCATCGCAGCCTTGCTTCATGATGTAGTGGAAGACACCGATCTGGAGCTGGATGACATCGAAAGGGAGTTTGGGACCAAGGTGGCGCAAATCATAGATGGCCTTACCAAGATTGCTGGTGTTTTCGATTACGGGACATCCCAGCAAGCAGAAAATTTCCGAAAAATGTTGATTACACTTTCAGATGATGTGCGGGTAATCCTCATTAAATTGGCTGACCGGCTAAACAACATGCGCACATTGGATGCGATGCCCAGGCACAAACAATTAAAAATAGCCTCTGAAACCAAATTTCTTTATGCTCCCCTGGCACACCGACTGGGGTTGTATTCCATAAAATCCGAATTGGAGGATTTGCATTTAAAGTTTATGGACCAGGAGGCTTATGGATACCTTGTTAAGAAGATCAATGATTCCAGGATTTCAAGAAATAAATTTATCAAAACCTTTATTGCGCCCATAGAAAAGGAACTGGAAGATCAAGGCTTTAAATTCGTCATCAAAGGAAGGCCAAAATCTGTCTATTCCATCTACAATAAAATGAAATCCCAAAACATTCCTTTTGAAGAGGTCTATGACTTGTTTGCCATTCGGATCATTATCGACACCGAGTATGAAAATGAAAAGGCAGATTGCTGGCAGGTATATTCCACGGTCACGGATTTTTACCGACCCAATCCGGATAGACTCAGAGATTGGATAAGTACCCCAAGATCCAATGGATATGAATCCCTTCATACCACCGTGATGAGTCAAACCGGGCAATGGGTAGAAGTTCAGATCAGGACCCAGCGCATGGATGATATAGCAGAGCGGGGTTATGCCGCCCATTGGAAATACAAGGAAAAAGAGAATGCCCCGGAAAAGGCGGCAGGAAGCCTGGACGAATGGATCACTCAGGTGAGGACCCTACTTGAAAACAATGATGGCTCAGCCATAGAGTTTATGGATGATTTCAGGGGAAACCTCTTCCAGGATGAGGTCTTTGTTTTCACGCCAAAAGGAGACCTAAAGGTTTTGCCCTTTGGTGCCACCGCCCTGGACTTTGCCTTTGAAATCCATTCTGAGGTGGGGGCAAAGTGTATTGGCGCCAAGGTCAATCAAAAATTGGTTTCCATCGGCCATAAATTGAAAAATGGTGATCAGGTGGAAATTCTAACTTCCAATAAACAAAAACCCACTGAGGACTGGCTCAAATCGGTGGTTACTTCCAGAGCAAAAGCAAAAATCAAAGATGCCCTTAAAGAGGAAAAAAAGGGCTACATGCTGGATGGGAAGGAAATTGTTCAAAGGAAGCTCAAGCAGATGAAAATTGATTTTTCATCAGAGGTATTGGAGCAGCTGAGGGCCTTTTTTGAAACCAAGACCACCTCCGAGTTTTATTATAAGGTGGGAAGGGGGATCATTGACCCCACCGCCATCAAAACTTTCAGGGATTTTAAGCAAAAAAAGAAATCCAGGAAAGGGCCATTGCTGCATGTTACCGATGAAAAATCATTTACCAAAGAGATCAAAAACCTGAAAGGTCCGGAGCACGATCAACTCTTGATAGGAGAGGACATGGATGTGGTGGATTACGTATTGGCAAAATGTTGTAATCCCATTCCCGGAGATGATGTTTTTGGCTTTGTGACCGTAAATGAGGGAATTAAAATCCACAGAACTGCATGTCCCAATGCCCTTGAATTGCTCTCCAATCATGGGAACCGGGTCATCAAAGCCAGGTGGACCAGTCAGCAGCAGATCGCTTTTTTAGCAGGATTAAAAATTGTGGGTACGGACCGGGTAGGTTTGATTAGCGATCTCACCAAAGTCATTTCTAATGAATTAAAGGTAAACATGCGTTCCATAACGGTGGACTCGGATAGCGGAATCTTTGAAGGCAGCATCAAATTGTATGTACACAGCACCAACCATCTCGAAAATTTGATTGAAAACTTATCCAGGGTACCGGGTGTTTTAAAAGTATCCAGGTTCGATTAGACAGGGAAGGCACCCATATTCAAATAAGAACCGTATATTTGTAAAAAAAATGAAAGTATGGCTTCAAATGAAAGTCTTTACGAAAAGGTAAAGAAAATATTTACTGCCTATCTGGAAAACAAGAAGCTCAGGAAAACCCCGGAAAGGTATGCTATTTTAGAAGAGATTTACAGCAGGGGAGGGCATTTTGATGTAGAAGGGCTGTATATTAGTATGAAAAATAAAAATTACCGGGTAAGTCGGGCCACAGTTTACAATACCCTGGACCTGCTGGTGGAATGTGATCTGGTCACCAAACATCAATTTGGAAAGAACCTGGCACAGTATGAAAAGTCTTATGGTTACAAGCAGCATGATCACCTCATTTGTACGGAATGCCACCAGGTGAAAGAATTTTGCGATCCTCGTATTCAAAATATTCAAAACACAGTCGGAGAGGTGTTGAATTTCACCATTATTCACCACTCTTTGTTGTTGTATGGCAATTGTACGGATGAGAATTGTGAATTTAAAAATGAAAACGCAGCAGAAAAAAATCTAAAACCCAGTCGATGAAAGCAACATTTGAATCCTATATAGAAAACAAAATTTTGGTTTTAAAAATTAAGGGGGATTTGATCGGAGATGAGTCTGGTCCTCATTTGGTGGGCTTGGTTTCAGATGGTATTCAGGAGGGTATTCAAACTTGTATCGTTGACCTCAGTGAGGTAAGGTATATCAGTTCCAGCGGGATTGGTGTTTTGATTACCATATTAACCAAAATGAGAAACAAAGGCGGGGAGGTTTACCTGACTTCACCTTCTGAGCATGTGAAGAAACTGTTGATCATAACCAAGCTGAATAATATTTTTAATGTTTTTGACTCTTTGGAAGAAGCAGTAAATCAATCAAAATAGACTTATTAACCTTTTTCTCCTGAATAAATTTTAGTCTGGAGTTGTATGTTTTTACAATACTGGCAATCTTCACGGCTGATTTTAATCAAGGGCTGTATACTTATTTATAAAAAAAATGAAAATGGATGTTCTTTTAGGTCTCCAGTGGGGTGACGAAGGCAAGGGAAAAGTTGTAGATTACCTGGCGCCTGCTTATGAAATGGTGGCCAGGTTTCAGGGAGGCCCAAATGCCGGTCATACCCTGGAGTTTGACGGAATCAAACATGTGTTACACCAAATACCCAGCGGTATTTTCAGAAAAAATATCCACAATATTATTGGAAATGGTGTGGTACTTGATCCCGTGGTATTGAAACGAGAAATTGAAGCCCTCAAAAAGTTCAATATCGACTTTAAAAAAAACCTGGCCATCTCCAAAAAAGCAACTATCATATTGCCCACACACAAACTTCTGGATGCTGCCTACGAGAAGTCCAAGGGGGATAAGAAAATCGGTTCTACGCTGAAAGGCATAGGACCTACCTATCAGGATAAAATTGGAAGGGTAGCCTTGAGGGTGGGAGACATGCTGGCTCCTGACTTCAAAGAAAAATACCTGGAACTTTCCGACCGGCACCGGTCTATTCTGGATTATTACCAGTACAAGCTCAACGACCTGCCATCTCTTGAAGCTGAGTTTTTTGAGGCGGTTTCATTTTTCAAATCATTGAATCTGGTAGAGACGGAATTTGAAGTAAATGCGGCCATAAAATCGGGTAAAAAGGTCTTGGCAGAAGGAGCCCAGGGATCCCTTTTGGATATAGATTTTGGAAGCTATCCCTATGTCACCAGCAGCACCACGATGACCGCTGGTGCCTGCACAGGCTTGGGGGTTCCACCGGCTGCCATTGGGGAGGTATTTGGAATATTCAAGGCTTACTGTACCCGGGTAGGGAGCGGTCCGTTTCCCACCGAATTATTCAACGAGGAGGGGGAACAGATGAGAAAAGAGGGCAATGAATTTGGCTCCACTACTGGAAGACCAAGAAGGTGCGGCTGGCTTGATTTACCGGCATTGAAATATTCCATCATGATCAATGGGGTAAGCCAGCTTTTTATGATGAAAGCTGACGTGTTAAATAAATTTGAAGAGATCAAAGTATGTACCGGGTATGAACTCCCCGATGGGTCCACTACGGATCACCTGTTTCCAAGTGGCACGGATGCGTCATTTAAGCCTGTATACAAAACTTTGAAAGGCTGGAACTGCAGCCTGAATGAAGTGGAGCATTACATGGATTTTCCGGAGGCACTAAAAAATTACGTTGAATTCCTGGAACAGCAGCTCGAGGTTCCCATCAATATGGTTTCGGTGGGTCCGGATAGAAAAAAAACCATCTTAAAGTAATAACGCTTTTCCTCATTGAAAAGGGCTTCTTTTATTTTTATAAAGGGAGCCTTTTTTGATTTATTTTTTATTTGCCTATCTTAACTACCGGATCTTGCCAAGGAAAAGGTTACCGGCCAGTATTTGATCGTCATTCAGGCGCATGAATAAAGTAAACCTTTTCATCACCAAATGGCTTATAGATTCAAGTTGCCGGGTAATTCCAGCAACTGACTCAAAATGTGAACATCCCGGATTGAAGCATGCCTAAAATATACCTGATTGCTTTTCTCATAGTCACTATCTTCTTGCCTTATTCAGTAAAGGGGCAGCAGGGATTTCCCTATTGTGAATCCTTTCTGGGTCAAATAGAAAGGGAACAAACCGTTTTTGGGGGAGATGCCAGGTTATTTGATGGGGTTCTCAGGCTTACGGAAGCAGTGATGGACCAAAGTGGCTATGTCTACATCGATATTCCCTTTTCTTCCAGATTTGGAGTCAAAGCCTCATTTGAATATTTCAGTTACGGTGGGGATGGGGCAGATGGGCTTACCGTTTTTTTGTTTGATGGTGCCAGTAATTTCTTTGCTCCAGGAGGCTTCGGAGGATCTCTGGGATATGCTCCCAGAATGGGTGGTACGGGTTTAACCCGGGCTTACATGGGAATAGGTTTTGATAGTTTTGGTAATTTTGGCAATGCTTCAGAAGGAAAAATAGGAGGCTTTCCGGGACAAACCAATCAGCTTCATCCCAACAGTATTGTGGTTAGAGGACCCGGTCAGGGAACCAATGGTTACCCGTTTGTTGCAGGCGTCAAAACAAACGAAGGAGGCATGCTTGGATTGCCAGAAGATCAGCGTTTTCCCATTAGCTCTGGTGGCATAGGCACCGGGAGGGTAACCGATCCTGATCAGCCCGGGTATCGGAAGGTTATTGTTAAATTACGACCAAAAGATTCTGGTATAGGTTTCGAATTGGATGTAGAAATGATCTTTACTACTGTCAGGGGAAACCCCAGACAAATTAGCCTTCTGGAAAATATTGATTACCCTTATCCTGCACCCGAAACCTTGAAAATTGGATTTGCTGCTTCTACCGGAGGGCAAACGAATATCCACGAAATACGCAACTTGTTGGTAGAAGTGGCTGACGAAGACAATCTTCAGCAACCTGAAGCCGCTCCTTTGGAAGACTTGGTTGTCTGTCTGGGACAGGAAAATTTCCTGGAGTTGCCAGCAGATTTGATACAATTAAAAAATGATAACTCCAGGGTCAGCTGTATGAATTTCTTTCAAACACAGGAGGAAATTTCTGAACAGATCGCAGATCCATGCCTTCAGGATGATTGCGAGTCAAGGGTATTGCGTTTGCAGGAAGGTGATTTCAAATATCTGGGACAGGGCGGACGGTTTTCATTCACTCCGGATGAGGAATTCAGTGGGGATGTGGTACAGGTGTTTTACACGGTCACCGACAATTATGGGAAGACATCAACCGGTGATCCGTTAACCCTTCGCGTTAATGAAGCTCCGGATCCGGTAACTGTTTTCATTAATGACCTACCATTAGATTCATTGGCAGCGTGTCCAGGTGATGAGGTGGAATTAAGCCTTTATTCGGCGGACGAGGTATCAGAACTGGAATGGTACCTGGATGGGGAATTGCTGGAGGGGCAAACTGGTTTAGATCTTACCATTACCGGGCCTGGTGAGTATAAAGCCAGAGCAATTTCTGCTCAGGGTTGCCCGTTGATTTCCGGGTCCGTCGAAATAAACTATCCGGAATTCCCTGATTTGGAAATTCCATCTACCATATTTGTTTGCCAGCCCGACCTGTTTCCTGATATCAGGTCTTATATCACCGCATTCGACGGTGATCTATTCGACTACCAGATTGAAAATGAGGCAGGGGATAATTTCGAAAATCAAGCGATTTCGGAAATAAACATGGAAGGCTTGTATTATTTACGTGTGAAACCAAAAGAGATCGATTGCTGGTCTGATCCGGTTACATTCAGGCTAAGTGTTCCTGATGAACCATTGGAGGCTTCATTTGATTATGTGCTCAATGCCACAGGGCTTAAGGAGGAGGCTCCGGAGGGAATTTTAGCTGATGACAGGATTCGGTTTCTGGATCAATCTTCCGGTTCTCCACAAAGCTGGCAATGGGATTTTGGGGATGGTAATACCAGTAATCAGAGGTCTCCGGCACATGTATTTGGTGACAAGGGAGAATTTTTAGTGACGCTAACTGTGCAGACAGGTCCTGATTGTGAAGCGAGTTATCAAATGTTGATCACGATTACCCGGACCTACCGGGTGATGTTTCCATCAGGCTTTACGCCAACCCGGGAGGAGGATAATTTCTTTATTCCCAAAACCAAAGGGATTGCTGAAATGGATCTGAAGATTTTCAGTGCCTGGGGCGAGTTTTTGTACCAGACTACAGATCTAAATGGGGATGGTTGGGATGGAACCCTGGAAGGTAATCCCCTGCCGCCTGGCACTTACGCCTACCGAGCAGATTTTCTAACCACCAGAGGGGAGCAGGTAACCCGTTCAGGAAAATTTCTATTAATACGGTGATGAAAAACATGCACATAGTGGCCCTCCTGTTATCTGGACTGGTTTTGCAACGACTTGAAGCCCAGGACATGCAGTTTTCCCAGTTTTATGCAGCTCCCATCTATTTGAATCCAGCATTCACAGGAAGTACAGAATGGACCAGAATTGGGGTAAATTACAGGAACCAATGGCCTGGCCTGGACCATAGTTTCAATACATTTTCTGCTTATTTTGATCATTTTATTGATCACAGAAACAGTGGTGTAGGTGTCATTGCCAATGGTACCCGGGATACCTTTGCCCAGCTGCAAAACATGGAAATAGGCCTCACATATGCCTATAGGGTTCAATTGGGGGAAGAACGGTTTTTGCATGCCGGCTTTCAGGCTAGTTTTGTCAATAGGAATGTCAATGTGGAAAGTATCATTCTTGGAACGCAGTTAGACATAGACAGAGGAATTGTGGTAGGTGAAGGAATCAATTGGGTAACGGATGTCAGCCAGAGAAGCCATGAAGACATCAATGCAGGTTTGTATTATTATGATGATAAATTTTGGCTGGGAATGGCTGCACATCACCTCACCAGGCCTTATACCTCATTTCTTCAAATGGATGAAAACAAACTTCCGATCCGGTATGCTGTTCATGGGGGAATTACCTTTGATCTATTTAGCCCCGCCATCGGAGATGTAATCAACAATACTTTACAGGAAAGGAACTTGTCATTGGCATTCAATTACAAAAGACAGGGACTTTTTGATCAGCTTGATTTGGGTGCGGAGTTATTTTATGCGCCGGTAATGCTGGGGATTTGGTATCGGGGCTTGCCAACCAAAAATGCCTTACCCAACAATGAGGCTTTGATAGCACTTTTGGGGTTTTCCCTGCCCAACGACCTGCAGGTAGGCTACAGTTATGACTTTACGATTTCCAGGCTGGGCTGGAGAAATTCAGGTGGTGCCCATGAGGTATCTGTGCGCTATACTTTTCGAAATTACAAAGCGGGTAAAAAGCATGACAGGGCCATACCAGGATTCAAATATTAACCCGGTTAGACAAGGCTGTAAGTGCTTCAATATTTTTCTGCTTGATAGTCAGATATTTTGAACCATTCTCTTACTTTTATTTGTTAAATCCATTGGGAACTGGAAAAAAGATATCATCTTTGTGATCCCAAAAGGGGGAAAGGTGAAGGGATAAAGTTTAGGGTTGAAAAAGTTTCAAATTTCACACTAAATAT
>Ga0076930_100854_pt1 | contig 22069 bp, 15 predicted proteins | sample HotLakConsoUCCRE_FD_71149 | JGI IMG/M metagenome (GOLD analysis project Ga0076930, IMG submission 71149) | Hypersaline microbial mat communities from Hot Lake, Washington, USA - Hot Lake Consortium UCC-RE (version 3) (version 3) ...
AGCCAGTCCTTGCAATGCAGCGCCACCTCCGCCCGGTCCAGAAGCTCGGGAGAGCGCGCCGCCATATGTGCCATCTGGCTGCCCTGCTGGCAGGTGTTGAGGCCGGTGCCCGTGGCCTCGAACCGCGCGCGCTCCGCCGGCCCCGTCACCAGCCGCGAGACCGTTGGCGCCGCGCGCGCATCGAGCCAGAGCCAGGCGTCGGTGACCGGCGCGTTCCCCGCGCCCACGAGCCAGGTTCCGTCGCCCTGCCCCGTCACCGCCACCGCGGCGGTGCGCTGCGCCAGCCCCTCGATCCGGTCCCCGAGGTCCCGCAGCGCGCGGACGCAATCGGCCCAGGTCCGTGACAGCGATTGCGTGGCACAGCCGTCCGCACCTGACTCGTAGCTGTTCCGCACCGAGGCGACCGCCACCTGACTGCCACCAAGGTCGAAGGCCACGGCCTTCATCACCGACGTGCCGGCATCCACCCCGATCAGCAGGTCTGGCGATGCAGTCATTGAACCCCTCCCGTCGATCGAGGTGCGTCGGGCCCGCCCGCGATCCGACGTCCCCGCTCCTGGCGCCGCGCCCCGCCGGGCCCCTGCCCGACAGGAACCCCGGCCCCGTGGAGACGACGACGTAGCACAGAACTTTCCCATGAACTGATTTTTTTTGCAGACAGAGCAATTTTTTTCACTTAACGTCGGTCCACGGTCGAGAAAACCACAAGGTTCGGGGCCGAGACGCGATGCCGGTCGTGACCGGCGGCGTCGATCAGGGGGGCGCGTTCTCGGGACTCGCAAGGTCTGAAAGGCCCTCTTTGCCGCGCCGCTTCCGGCGCGGGCATGCGTGTGGGTGCCGGCCTCGCCGGGACCTGATGTCAAGGGTCGTGCGGACAACCTGCTGGGGCGCCATGTCAACCACCGACACCGAAACCACCTCGGCCCGACGCGGACTGTCCCGCCGGCTGATCCTGATCGCCCTCGGCGCAGCGCTCGTCGTGGCGATGGCGCTCGACACCACCGTCGTGCGCCTGGGCTCCGAGGAGGACCTTCGCGAACAGGCCTTCGACGCCGACAGCTTCGGCCAGGCCGAGTTTCCCCGGATCCGCGATGCCGTCATCGAAAAGGCGCCCGACGCCGTGACCCTCGCCACCGAGCTCGCGGCCGACCGCACCGCCGCGATCGCGGCCTACGGCGCATCGGGCGGCACTTTCCCGGTCCTCACCGTCGCGTTCACCGGGACCATGCAGGAGGGCACGTCGGGCATCTTCGGCGTCGCCGTCGACGGGCTGCCCGACGGCACCGCGATCCGCGTGCAGACCGGCCCCGCGATCAACGGCACCGATCTGCGGGATGTCGTCGGGGACATCCAGTTCGGCATGTTCACCAACCAGATCGAATACCAGGACGTGGGCTCCGCCATCAACCGCGCCATGGCCGCAGAGGTCCTGTCGGACCTCGACCGCGACGCGCTCACCGGCAAGACCGTCACCGTCGTCGGCGCCTTCACCCTGATCAATCCGGCGAACTGGCTCGTGACACCGGTCCGCCTCGAGGTCTCGGAATGACCCTCGGGTCCCTGCGCGAGCCGGACGGCATCGCCCCCGACGTCGTGCTCGCCGCGCGCAACATCGAGAAATCCTTCGGCGCGGTCCGCGCGCTGCGCAGCGTGAATTTCGACGTCCACCGCGGGCAGGTCACCACCCTCTTCGGCGAGAACGGGGCGGGCAAGTCCACCCTGATGAAGATCCTCGCGGGCGTGCTCACGCCCACCGCCGGAGAACTGGTCCTCGACGGCCGCCCGGTCGAGATCCGGTCCACCATCGAGGCCCGCGCGCTCGGCATCTCGATCATCCACCAGGAACTCAGCCTCGCGCCCAACATGAACGTGCGCGACAACATCTTCCTCGGGCGCGAGATCATGGGCCCGACCGGCGTCGACTATGCCGAGGAGGAACGCCGGACCCGCGCGCTGATGAAGGAGCTGGTCGAGGACATAGACCCCCTCGCCCTCGTCGGAGACCTGCGCCTCGGCCAGCAGCAGATCGTGGAGATCGCCCGCGCGCTCTCGATCAATTCCCGCATCCTGATCATGGACGAGCCGACCTCCGCCCTCTCGGCCTCGGAAGTGGCGGTGCTCTTCAAGGTGATCCGCGACCTCAAGGCCCGCGGCGTCTCCATCGTCTACATCTCCCACCACCTCGAGGAGGCCCTGACGATCACCGACCACGCGGTCGTGCTGCGGGACGCGGTGATGACCGCCGCCGCGCCCCGCGCCGGGATCGACCTCGAATGGATCGTCCGCAACATGGTGGGCGAGAATTTCGACCTCGGTCGGCCGCCCACGGGCCACGAGATCGGCGCCCCCGCGCTCGAGGTGCAGCGCCTGACGGTCGAGACCGCCGGCGGCGCGGTCCGGGCGGTCGACGGCCTCGACCTGACCGTCCGCGCAGGCGAGGTCGTCTGCATCTACGGCCTGATGGGCGCAGGGCGCACGGAACTCATGGAATGCATCGCGGGCCGGATCGCCGCCACGGCGGGACAGGTCCTGCTCCATGGCCGCGACATCGGCGGCCTGACGATCGCCGAACGCATCGCCGCCGGCCTCGCCCTCGTCCCCGAGGACCGGCAGCGCGACGGCCTTGTGCAGACCGTCAGCGTCGGACAGAACCTGTCACTGGCCTCCATCGGCAAGTTCACCCGGCGGCTGCTGACCGACCGGCGTGCCGAACGGGCGATCATCGACAGCTCGATCCGCGAGGTGACGGTCAAGACCGACGGCCCGGACGCGCCCATCGGCTCGCTCTCGGGCGGCAACCAGCAGAAGGTCGTGATCGGCAAGATGCTGGCGACCAACCCCTCGGTGCTCCTCCTCGACGAGCCCAGCCGCGGCATCGACATCGGCGCCAAGGGCGAGGTCTTCCGCATCCTCGCCAACCATGCCCGGCAGGGCATGGCGGTCGTCTACACCACCTCCGAGGTCGGCGAATGCCTCGCCATCGCCCACCGCATCATCGTCATGCGCCGGGGCCGGATCGTCGCGGAATTCACCCACGACACGACAAAGGAAGCGATCATGGCCGCCTCTGGCGAGAGCCTGGTCGCCTGACCGAATTCTAGGGAGACGACACATGTCGGAGACGACATCAAGCAACGCCGGCAAGGCGACCGGCAAGAAAGCCGGCTCCGGTCCCCTCGGCTGGATCCTCGACGGACGGGCCTTCTTCGCCCTGATCGCGATCATCGTCGTCTTCTCGATCCTGTCGCCGAACTACTTCACCCTGTCGAACTTCCTCATCATGGGATCGCAGGTGGCCATCTTCGGGCTCCTCGCGATCGGGATGCTCCTGGTGATCCTGTCGGGCGGCATCGACCTGTCGGTCGGGTCGACCCTCGCGCTCTGCGGCGTCTTCGCCGGATGGCTCCTGCAGGGCGTGGAACTCGAGGCCCTCGGCGTGATCCTCTACCTGCCGGTCTGGGCCGTCGTGGTCTGCACCCTCGGCATGGGCGCCCTCGTCGGCCTGATCAACGGCGTTCTGGTCGCCCATTTCAAGGTCCCGGCCTTCGTCGCGACGCTCGGCACGCTCTACGTGGCGCGCGGGGTGGCGCTCCTGATGACCAACGGCCTCACGTTCAACCGCCTGCAGGGCGACCCGGCGCTCGGCAATACCGGCTGGGACTGGCTCGGCTTCAACCGGCTCGGGGGCGTGCCCTTCAGCATCTACGTCCTCGTCGCCACCGCGATCGCCGTGCACTTCCTGCTGACCCGCACCCCCTTCGGACGCTGGCTCTACTCCACCGGGGGCAACCCGAACGCGGCACAGCTCTCGGGCGTGCCGGTCCGGGCGGTCTATGTCTGGGTCTATGTCCTCTCGGGCCTCTGCGCGGCCGTGGCCGGGATCGTCCTCAGCTCCCAGCTCACCTCCGCCGGCCCCACCGCGGGCAGCACCTACGAACTCACCGCCATCGCCGCCGTCGTCGTGGGCGGCGCTTCCCTGATGGGCGGGCGCGGCACCGTGGGCGGCACGCTTCTGGGCGCGCTCGTCATCGTCTTCCTCGGGGCGGGTCTCATCATCATCGGGGTCAGCTCCTACTGGCAGACCGTCTTCACCGGCGCCGTGATCGTGCTCGCCGTGATGCTCAACTCGATCGACTACGGCACCCGGGGGCGCCGCATCTGACCGTTCAACCGAATTCGCGAAACCGAGGAGAGTTCTTCGCGGAAAACGGGCCGGATACCGGCCCACAACGTCCAAGGGAGAGACCCAAATGCTGAAAGCCACCAGACGCGCCCTGCTCGCGGCCACCCTCACCTTCCCGCTCATGGCCGGAAGTGCCTGGGCCGAGGGCCTGATCTCGATCATCGTCAACGACCCGGCGAACCCCTACTGGTTCACCGAAGGCGAGGTCGCCAAGGCCACCGCCGAGGAGCTGGGCTACGAGGCCACCGTCTCCGCCCACCGCGGCGACACCAACGTCGAGGCGAACCTCGTCGACGCCGCCATCACCAACGGCGCCGTCGCGATCATCCTCGATCCCGCCAATGCCGACGGCTCCGTCGGCGTCGTGCGCCGTGCCAGCGAGGCCGGGATCCCCGTCTTCCTCGTGAACGCCGAGATCAACGAGAGCGGCATCGCCATCGGCCAGCTCGTTTCCAACAACGCGCAGGGCGCGGCCATGGGCGCGCTCCAGTGGCAGTCCATCGTGGGCGACACCGCCAAGTACGTGGAGTTCTTCGGCAACCCCGCCGACAACAACGCGGCCACCCGCTCGAACGGCTACGAGACCGTCCTGTCCCAGTACCCCGGCCTCGAGCGCGTCGCGCAGGAAGTGGCCAACTGGGACCGCACCCAGGGCTACACCAGCATGCAGTCCATCATGCAGGCCCAGTCCGAGATCGACGCCGTGATCGCGGGCAATGACGAGATGGCCCTCGGCGCCATCGCGGCCCTGAAGGAAGCGGGCCGCCTCGAGGGCACGATCATCGGCGGCTTCGACGGCTCGCCCGACGCGGTGGAGGCGATCAAGGCCGGCGAGATGGCCTACACCGTCCTGCAGCCCGTCGCGATCTTCTCCCGCGAGGCGGTGATCCAGGCGGATTACTACATCAAGAACGGGGAGCCGATGGTGGCCGAGGAAAAGCAGCTCTTCGACTGCCTCCTGATCACCCCCGAGAACGTGGACCAGTACACGGCGCCCTTCGTCCTGTCCCAGTAAGCGGGGCCTCGGCCCTCAGCGAAAGGCGCCCTGCGGGGCGCCTTTTTTGTTGGGTGGGGGGTTGGGGGAAGTGGCAGCGAAGGGAGGAAAGTCGACCTTCGCTGCAGAAAGCTATCCAACCGGTCGTCTCATCGAAAGCGGACATAAAGACGTTCGGGCCTCGAACAGCTACTAGCCAAGAACCATAGAATCCTTGGCTGGTTTCGCAAACATCGCACCTTAGGTCCTGCAGATGTCCATCAGTACTGCTAGAGAAATTCGGTCTGGGCGATCATCAATGCCACTACGCACCATGAGCCTGCGAACATTGTTGTGATAGATGCCACCCGCAGGAGCCAAGTACTGGAAGCGTCCCGCCAAGCCGGCACTTGCATTGTCACCAAACTGCCGCTCCACATTGCCGGTGGCGCGATCAAACTCATGGGTCAGCTTGCCCTCTGGCAGCGACGCAGCTGCCGCTGACAGGCCAACATTCAGCATTTCGATCCATTTACGATGCTTTTGCAGCTTGCCATCCGCCAGCATCGCATCGGCACCCAACAAGTCCTCGCAAACGGGCAGCGCAGTTTCAAAGACATGATCCATCAACTTGGGTGCGCGTGAGCGTAGGATGCCTGCATCACGGTGACTTGAAAGCTGAAGCTCTCCCCAACGATGATGGCTATCGGTGACAATAAAGGCTCCCGTTGCCTGAGCGATCATCAGCATCATCTCGAAGTTCGGTGCCATCTGAAAGGGCGTGAGTTGTCCCCCGTCCTCGCCGCCTTTGAAAACATCGTCCCGTAGCAACACCAGCGGGTTCTCTTCGCGCATTTGTTCCAGATGGTTCAGGTAATACTGAATGTATTCTTCCGGCGCGTTCGGGTCTGCCCGCCGCGCCATGCTTTCCTGCGAGGCTTTTGGGAGCATGCATAGCGTCTGCTGCAAATTCTGCTCAAGTAAGGCCTTCATCATCTCGGCGTCGCGCTCGAAAGTGCGCATACCTTTCGAGCGTTGCTGCGCAAGCTCCATGACTTCGCGCCGCAAAATGGGATCGACCGATGCGGGGTCCGGGAATAGATTGACGCGTCCGCTCTCGATCAATGGAAATAACTGAAAAAAGAATAGCAAATTTTTCAGCGTTTGAAGAAGATAAGAATGCGGGTTCTCGACAGGCGAGAATTTGGGGTTGAGCTGATTGGGGTTGATGAATGGATTCTGCACCATAACATCACCGAAATACAGGCAGGCATTCGAGACAATGAACGGCGTGGTGCGCGGATCGAGAATGCCCGCGTAGAGGGCACGCGTTTTACCGTCTGGTTTCGGTAACAACTCGAAGAGATCAGTGTCCAGCGGCCATGTGTAGCCGTAGAGTTCATGAATTCTCTTTACTTTGTCCTCGTCAAGCTCGCGGCGAACATCGTTCCAGTCCTTGCCTGCGTCCAGTCCAAGGATCGCGTTGACAGCACGGAAAAATCCAAGGTTACGCTCACGAATACTCAGAACGTTCCAACTGGTCCTCTTGGATTTCGGCTTATCCTTGCAGCATTTTTTGTACTTCTTGCCTGATCCGCACCCGCAAGGGTCGTTTACTGCCACATCGGATTCCTTGACGTCCTTGTTCAAAAAATCTGCGGATTTGGTCTTGCGGCCATACGCATCCTGATAGTCAACGCTTCCGTCCTTGTAGCGAACGAATGTTTCGCCTCCGAAACTCCAAAGCTCGTCCTTGGGCGGCAGCAGCACCTGCCGGATGTCCTGCCAAGTCCCTTCGACCGCCTTTTCAGGCCAGAGCCAATCCCGATTGCCTGCCGCGATGAACCTTTTCGCGCGGGACTTCAGGACATGGTTGATCGCTATCACTTCCGCATCGCCAAGTTCGCGTGTCTTGATGAATTTGTCCGTACGGACCAATGACTGGCGTACCTGACGCGCATTGGTACGCTTTTCCAGCGGATCATCCATGTCCGGTTTTTGTGCGTATTCCAAGTTCGTCAGGATCAAACACTGATCTTGATCCAGCGGAAAGATAGTCTGGCTGGCTTTCAGCGCAATCGACGGATCATTCGGATATGCGCAGAGCGGGTGATCCGGCGAGCAAGCATGGTTGTAGATCGTTACCGGATGATCGGTCAGAATGAATTTGACCCCTGCCTCTCGCGCGGAGACGATTTCGCGCACACCCTCGCTCCAAAGCGTGCAGTTGATCGTTCGGACTCCCTGCATCTCCACCATCAGGGCATTCTGGTCTAGGGATGGATATCTGGCGCTGATCCATTCGAGACCTTTTGGCGTCCGAAACTTTTGAGCATCAAGATAAATAAAGAAACTCACGAAATTTTCGTGCCAAGCAGAAATGTCGTCTCCAAGAAACGCCCGAATAGCATTTGAACCACTGGCATCGATCTCTCCGAAGAGCTTTTGTTCGATCTCGTCATTCACATGTACATCGAAAAAGGTGCTGTAGAGATCGGTCTTGTAGAAGCATTGCGAGGGGTAACTTTCGAACAGGGCGCGGTGATACCTGATGCGTCCATCAGGGAGATGTATTTCATCGGGCGACATGTTCAAATAGTGGAGCTTATCTCTACCGGCTGAGAGAAAGCCCTTTTGGTGCCAGATCGGCACATAGTGATTGTCTCTTGTGATGTTCTTCTCGCTCATTGAAAACCCGTTTCTTCTGCCGAGAGCCAAATCTGCTGCTCCGGACGAGATGAATGTCCATATTGCGGGAGACTCCTTCAGGCAGTCAACATCTAGTGGTTGTTTGGCGCATCGTCGTAGGCGAGCGGGCTCTCGTGAACCGAGCCTGTGATCTCGGCCAAACCGGCCGTTGCCGCAGAGGCAGCGAACTGGCGCTTTGTCTGCACTTCGTTAGTTCGTCTGATCCTTGGTTTTGCGGTCGCAGCGAATGTCCGGATAGTGGGCTGCGACCGCAGCATTGAGCGATGCCTCTGGATGCCTCCTTAGGGCCGCTAGCAGCCAGACCGCTCAAACATCCCCAAAACCCCAGAACTCCAAATATCCTTTCTATTACAATAATTTACCCACCGGTCCCATCGTGGACCGTCCCCTCACCGCAGGTCCATCCGTGTATACCCGGCTCTGAGCGCCTGCGGGGTCAGCCCGTAGGCCGACTTGAAATGCACGTAGAACTGGCTGATCGAGGTGAAGCCCGACTGCTCCGCCACCGCCGAGATCGCCATCGAGCTCTCCATCAGCAGCGCCCGCGCCCTCAGAAGCCGCATCCGGATCACGAACCGCTTCACCGGCACCCCCATCTTCTGCGTGAAGAGAGAGAGCGCATAATTCCGGTGCAGCCCCGTCACCGCCGCCACGTCCGCGTTGCTGATCGGCTCGTCGAGGTTCTCGAGGATGAACCGCACCATCTCCACCACATGCCGGACATGGACCGAGCTCAGCCCCCGCTCCGCCCCCGGGTCCGCCACCGGCGCCAGCAGATACTCCGGCGGCTCGAGCTGCGCCCGCCGGATCATCGCGTTCATCTCGACCTTCAGGACCTCCGTCCGCTCCACATCCCCCGAGCGATAGTCGTGGTACCACCCCCGCACCCGCTCCTCGTCGCAGAGCGTCCCCGGCAGCACGACGACCGCGCCCCCCAGCAGCGCCACCTGGAACCGCGAGATGTGCGACATGAACAGAAAGCTGTCCACCGGCAGGTAGATGTTCGCCAGCCGCACCGGCCCGTCCCCCACCGGCGTGATCCGCGTCAGCTGGTGCGGAATGCCCGCCCAGAACATCACCAGCCGGTCCGGCCCCACCTCGATCTCCGCCCCGTCGACATCATAGGTCATCGACGCGCCGGTCAGGAAATTCGCCTCGATATGCCCGTGCCGGTGCGGCGCCTCCATCGCGACCGGCGCGAACAGCCGGATGCCGAACCGCCCGATGGCCTTGTCGGTGGCATAGAACCGACGCTCGTGGCTCGGCGCGACGCCCCGGCCGGCATCGCGCCGCGCAGTCCGGGTCGCCGGTCTCATCACGAGGTCTCCTGATCTTGCAATCCCGGAAAACAATGTCGCGTTCCAGTATTGCTGGCAACAGCCCCCGCGCCCCAATCTGACCGGACCGCCGGCCGGAGGAGGAGACCGCGCCCGGCGGGGAAAGACCTGAAGGGACGGAAGTCAACAGGGCTCAACCGAGCCCCAGGGAGGTTACAGAATGAGACACTATCCCCGCGCCGCGACGGCGGCGCTGCTGCTTGGCGTGTCGCCGCTGGCGCTGCCCGCCGAGGTGGTCGGCCCCACCACGCCGCCGCCTGCGCCGGTCTTCGACGCCCAGGGCGAGCCGGTGTTCGTCGACCGGGCGGACATCTTCACCTATCGCGCACTCGACAGCTACAACGAGCCCGATTTCGTGTCCGCCTTCGTGGAGGCAGGGCTTCTGCCCCCCGTGGAGGAGCGTCTGCCGGCGGAACCGCTGGTCTACTCCTCGGCCAACATGCCCGACGGGATCGGCACCTATGGCGACGCCATGCGCCACGTGATCGGCGGCCGGCCCGAGGGCTGGAACTACATCGCCGGCCAAAGCCAGGGCTGGGGCGGCATCGATATCGGCCTATCGGAATGCCTGACCCGCACCGGACCCCTGTTCAAGGTCAACCCGGGCGACCTCGCCCCGCTGCCGAACCTCGCCCGGTCCTGGGACTGGTCCGAGGACGGCATGCAGCTCGTCGTGAACCTGATCGAGGGCGCGAAATGGTCCGACGGCGACCCCTTCGATGCCGATGACGCGATGTTCTACTGGGACCACCATGTGATGGACCCGGAGATCACGCCCCTGAACGGCGCCACACAGGAGACCTTTGGCGCGGGCACCACGCTGGAGAAGACGGGCGACCATCAGATCACCTTCACCTTCACGACGGTGCGGCCCGAGGGCGTGCTTTATGCCATGGCCTACGGCACCTTCTGCCCCGGCCCGAGCCACATCCTCCAGCCGGAGCATCCGGCCTTTTCGGACAACACCTACGAGGAATACCGCAACGCCTTTCCGCCGGAATTCCTGAACATGCCCGTCATGGGCGCCTGGGTTCCCGTGGAATACCGCGCCGACGACATCGTCGTGATGCGGCGCAACCCCTTCTACTGGAAGGTGGACGACGCCGGGAACCAGCTCCCCTACCTCAACGAGATGCATTACCGGCTGTCCACCTGGGCCGACCGCGACGTGCAGGCAGTGGCCGGGACGGGCGACTTCTCCAACCTCGAGCAGGCGGAGAATTACGTCGAGGCCCTGCGCCGCTCCGCCGAGGACGACGCCCCCGCGCGTCTGGCCTTCGGTCCCCGGACCATCGGCTATTCGCTCTATCCCAACATGTCTGCCAACGGCTGGGGCGAGCCCGACGCGCGCGGGCAGGCGATCCGGGAGCTCAATCGCGACCTCAACTTCCGCATCGGCGTGACCCAGGCGCTGGACCGCGTCCGGCTGGGCGAAAGCCTCGTGCGGGGGCCGTTCACGGCGCAATATCCGGGCGGTCTCTATGCCGGGACGGCCTATTACGACGCCGACTCGACGGTGTTCTATCCCTACTCCCTCGACAGCGCCCGCGCGCATTTCGAGGCGGCGGGGCTGACGGATACCGACGGCAACGGCTTTCTGAACCACCCCGCCGACGTGCTGGACGGTGCGGACGTGCAGATGACCCTGCTGGCCAATGCCGACTACCAGACCGACCGCAACCTCGCCGAGGGGGTGATCGCGATGCTGGAGGAGGCCGGCATCGGCGTGTCGCTGAACCTGCTGACCGGCAATGACCGCGACGCGGCCATGAGCGCGGGCCGCTTCGACTGGATGGTCTTCCGCAACGCGTCCGAGCTGATCACCGTCGTGCAGAACACGCCCCAGCTCGCCGCGACCGGCCCGCGCACGTTGCGCCACCACATGGCCAACGACGCGGGAGAGCTGGAGCTCTTGCCCTTCGAGCAGGAGCTGGCCGATATCGTCAACGCGGTCATCGCCACCAACGACGCGGACGAGCGGACGGAGCTGATGAAGCAGTATCAGCGCCTCTTCACCGAAAACGTCTACGGGCCGGGCCTGACCGCCTATCCGGGCGCGCTGATCATCAACAAGCGCTTCGCCAACATCCCACCCGGGGCGCCGATCTTCATGTTCAACTGGGCCGAGGACAACATCATCCGCGAGCGGGTGTTCGTCCCCGCCGAGGCCCAGCAGGACCATGAGCTGCATCCGGGCACCCTGCCCGGGGCACCCGGCTCGGACGGGCCTGTCACGGCGGGCTGACGGCCCTCCGCCATGACCCGGCAGGGGGCGGCCCGCCCGCCCCCTGCACCCCGCCCCGCGCGCCCTCCCCCGATGTCGAGTGAAAGAGGCTGCTGATGCTGCGTTTCATAGGCTTCCGGCTCTTGCAGGCGATCCCGGTCCTGTTCGCCATGAGCGTGATCACCTTCGTGATCATCCAGGCCCCGCCGGGCGACTACGGCGATTTCATCCGCAGCCAGATGATCACCCAGGGCAACGCCTCCATCGCGGCGGCCGAGGCCGCAGCGGAGGCCTATCGCGAGGAGCACGGGCTCAACGATCCCCTGCCGATCCAGTATGTCCGCTGGATCTGGGGCATCTTCAGCGAGGGCGATTTCGGCCATTCCTATTTCTACAACAAGCCGGTGGCCGATGTGGTGGGCGAGCGCCTGCCCCGGACCATCATGCTGGCGCTGACCTGCCACCTTCTGGCGACGCTCTTCGGCATTTCCTTCGGCATCATCGCCGCGACCCGGCAATACAGCTGGACCGACACGGTGCTGTCCTTCGTCGCCTTCATGGGCATGACAATCCCGCGGTTCCTGCTGGCGCTGATCATCCTCTATGTCCTGGCCTTCAAGCTCGACGTGCAGGGGCTGGGCAGCTTCTATTCCTCGCGCTATGGCGGGCAGCCCTACTGGCTGGGGCCGTTCGATTTCAACTGGGCCAAGCTCTGGAACCTGATCGAGCATGTCTGGCCGGTGGTGTTCATCGCCACGCTGGGCGGGCTCGCCTACAACATGCGGGTGATGCGGGCGAACCTGCTCGACACGCTCAACCAGCAATATGTCGAGACCGCCCGCGCCAAGGGCCTGTCGGAAAGCCGCGTGATCATGCGCCACGCGGTGCCCAACGCCCTGCATCCGCTGGTGGCCTATCAGGGGGTGATCATGCCCTACATGCTGACCGGAGAGATCGAGGTCGCCATCGTCTTCTCGCTCGCCACCGTGGGGCCCGCCATCGTCGGGTCCATGGGGATCGGCGACGTCTATGTGACCGCGACGCTGCTTCTGGTGCTGGGTGCGACGCTGATCATCGGCAACATCATCGCCGACGTCCTTCTCGCGGTGCTCGACCCGCGTATCCGGGTGGGGAACGACGGATGACCGTGACCCCCGATCCCCGCGATCCCGACGCCGCGCTGATCCGCGCGCCCGGCGACATGCTCGCCCCGCAGCCCGACGAGGAGGGCGAGGACACCCGCGCCTCCACCGTCTCGAGCGAGGGGCAAAGCTACGGCAAGCTCGTCTGGCGCCGCCTGCGCCGGTCCGTGCCGGGCATGCTGGGGCTGACCCTCGTGGGTCTTCTGCTGCTGACCGCGCTTTTCGCGCCCTTCGTCGCGCCCATGGACCCCAAGCAGCCCACCACCCCCTTCGCGCCGCCCGACCGGATCAGCTGGCATGTCCCCGGCGACGGGCCGGAAGCGGGCTGGCGGCTTTTGCCTGTCACATTTGCCACGGTGGAGACGGGCGAATTCGATCCGGTGACCTTCCAGCCGCTCTTCGGGCCGAATTTCGACAATCCGCGCCGGATCGTGCTGTTTGCCAGCGGCTGGGAGTATTCCTTCCTCGGGATGACCTGGGACCGGCACCTCTTCGGCGCGGCGGACGGCAGCCCGGTGCACATCCTCGGGACCGACAAGCTGGGCCGGGACATCCTGTCGCGGGGGATCATCGGCAGCCAGATCAGCCTCGCCATCGCCCTGTCCTCGATCACGCTGATCACCATCATCGGCACGCTGGTGGGGATCACCTCGGGCTATGTCGGCGGGCGGTTCGACCAGTGGTTCCAGCGCTTTGTCGAGATCATCCTCGCCTTTCCGCAGCTGCCGCTCTATCTCGCGCTCGCCTCGCTGATCCCGGTAACGGCGCCCTCGGGCCTGTTCCTGACCTTCGTCGTCGCGGTGATCGTGGGACTCGGCTGGGCGCAACTGAGCCGCGAGGTGCGCTCGAAGACACTGGCGCTGCGACAGGTGGACTATGTCCGCGCGGCGCTGGCCGTGGGCGCGAGCGACGGGCGCATCGTGACGCGCCACATCCTGCCCAACGTCATGAGCCATGTGATCGTGGCCATCACCCTCGGCATTCCCACCATCGTGCTGCTGGAGAGCTTCCTCGGCTTCCTCGGCTTCGCGGTGAAACCGCCGATGATCTCCTGGGGGCTGATGCTGCAGGACGCGGGCACCTTCTCGGTGATCGGCTCCTATCCGTGGATCCTGTCGCCCGTGGGCTTCGTGCTTCTGACCGTCTTCGCCTTCAACGCGCTGGGTGACGGCCTGCGCGACGCCATCGACCCCTATTGAGGCAGCAGCAGTGACCGACACCGCCGACATCCAGCCGCTGATCGACGCCCGCAACGTCGCCGTGACCTTCACCGTCGACGGCGGCGAGGTCGAGGCGGTGCGCGACGTGTCCTTCACCGTCTACCCGGGCCGCACCACGGCGCTGGTGGGCGAAAGCGGGTCGGGCAAGTCCGTCACCGCCCGGGCGGTCATGCGCCTTTTGTCGAAACGCGCCCGGGTCGCGGACAACACCCGCATCTACTACGCCGGCAAGGACATGGCGCACCTGAAGGACGCCGAGATGCGGCGCCTGCGCGGCAACCGGATCAGCATGATCTTCCAGGAACCCATGTCCTCGCTCAATCCGGTCTACCGGGTCGGCAGCCAGATCGTCGAAGGGCTGGTGCTGCACCAGCGCATGGGCAAGCGCGAGGCCTGGGCGCGGGCCATCGAGCTCTTGCGCGAGGTGCGCATCCCCGACCCCGAAAGCCGGGTGAACCAGTATCCCCATCAGCTTTCGGGCGGGCAGCGCCAGCGCGTCATGATCGCCATGGCGCTGGCCAACCGCCCCGACGTGCTGATCGCCGACGAGCCCACCACCGCCCTCGACGTGACGGTGCAGGCGGAGATCCTGCACCTGATCGACGACCTGAAACGCAAGCACGGCATGGGGGTCATCCTGATCACCCACGACCTGACCGTGGTGCGCCAGTTCGCGGATCATGTCCATGTCATGCAGCACGGCGAGGTCCGCGAAGCCGGCCCGACGGAGGAGATCTTCTCCGCACCGAAACACCCCTATACCCGCCGCCTTCTGGCCTCCGACCCCCGGGGCGTGGCCAATCCGCTGACCGGCGATCCGCCCGTGGTGCTGAAGGGCGAGGACGTGCGCGTCAGCTTCACCCTGCGCCGTGGCGGGGCGTTCCGCGGCACCTACTATGACCTTCACGCCGTCGACGGGCTGAACCTCGAGTTGCGGCGCGGCGAGACGCTGGGCCTCGTGGGCGAGAGCGGGTCGGGCAAGACCACCTTCGGGCAGTCCCTGATCCGGCTCGTCCGCATGAACGAGGGACGCGTGACCTTTCAGGGCGACCGGATCGAGACAAAGTCGCGCAAGGAAATGCAGCCCTACCGCAGCCGCATGCAGATCGTCTTTCAGGATCCGTTCTCCAGCCTCAACCCCCGCATGTCGGTGCGACAGATCATCGAGGAGGGTCTGATCATCAACCGCCTCGGCGCCACGTCGCGCGACCGCTTCGGCCGGGTCCAGCAGGCATTGCGCGACGCGGGCCTGCCCGACAACATCGCCCACCGCTTCCCGCATGAATTCTCCGGCGGCCAGCGCCAGCGCCTTGCCATCGCGCGGGCCATCGCCCTCGAGCCCGAATTCATCCTGCTGGACGAGCCGACCTCGGCGCTCGATCTCAGCGTTCAGGCCCAGATCATCGAACTCCTGCGGACGTTGCAGCGGGAGAAAGGACTGAGTTACCTCTTCATCAGTCACGACCTGAAGGTCGTCCGCGCCCTCTGTCACCGCGTGATGGTGATGCAGAACGGCAAGATCGTCGAGGAGGGGCCGGTGAGCGACGTGCTCGTGGACCCCAAGACCGACTACACAAGGCGGCTCGTCCGCGCAGCATTCGAGATTGCGACATGACAACGATCACCTTCATCGGGGCGGGCAGCACCGTCTTCACCAAGAACATCGCGGGCGACGTGCTGCAGCGGCCCTCCCTTGCAGGCGCCACGATCCGGCTCATGGACATCAACCCCAAGCGGCTCGAGGAATCCAAGATCGTGGTCGCCAAGCTGATCCAGACGCTGGACGTGCCCGCGAAGGTGGAGACCTACACCGACCGCCGCCGCGCTCTCGAAGGGGCCGATTTCGTCGTCGTCTGTTTCCAGATCGGCGGCTACGACCCCTGCACGATCACCGATTTCGAGGTGCCGAAGAAATTCGGCCTGCGCCAGACCATCGCCGACACGCTGGGGATCGGCGGCATCATGCGCGGACTGCGCACCGTGCCCGTCCTGTGGGATCTCTGCGCCGACATGACGGAGGTCTGCCCGGACGCCATCATGCTGCAATACGTCAATCCCATGGCGATCAACACCTGGGCCATCGGCGCGAAATATCCCGCGATCCGGCAGGTGGGCCTGTGCCATTCCGTGCAGGGCACGGCGTCGGAACTGGCGCGCGATCTGGACATTCCCGTCTCCGAAATCCGCTACCGCGTGGGCGGCATCAACCACATGGCGTTCTTTCTGGAATTCGAGCACCGCCAGCCCGACGGCAGCTACCGCGATCTCTATCCCGCGCTGCACCAGGGCTATGCCGAGGGGCGGTTCCCCAAACCCAGCTCCTGGAATCCGCGCTGCCCCAACAAGGTGCGCTACGAGATGCTGAAGCGGCTGGGCTATTTCGTCACCGAAAGCTCCGAGCATTTCGCCGAATACACGCCCTGGTTCATCAAGCGCGACCGCCCGGACCTGATCGAGACATTCGGCATTCCGCTGGACGAATACCCCAAGCGCTGCGTTGAGCAGATCGCCCGCTGGGACAGGCAGGCAAAGGAATACCGCGAGGCCAACGAGATCACCGTGGCCCCAAGCGACGAATACGCCAGCCAGATCATGCATTCCATGGTCACCGGAGAGCCGGGCGTGATCTACGGCAACATCCCCAACCGCGGCTATATCCCGCAACTGCCCGAGGGATCGGCGGTGGAGGTGCCCACGCTGGTGGACCAGAACGGCCTTCAGCCCACGGTCGTGCGCGATATCCCGCCCCAGCTCATCGGCCTGATCCGCACCAATCTCAACGTGCAGGAGCTGACCGTCGCGGCGCTGGTGGAGGAGAACCGGGAGCATATCTACCACGCCGCCATGCTCGATCCGCATACGGGCGCGGAGCTCGATCTCGACCAGATCTGGGCGCTGGTGGACGATCTTCTGGTGGCCCATGACGACTGGCTGCCCGAGTTCGCCCGCATGGGCGTGCGCCGGGCGTCATGACGCGCTGGCCCGGCCATATCGTGGTCGTCGGCGGCGGCACCGCCGGCTGGCTGGCAGCCATGATGCTGACCGACGCGGCCCGCCGCGCCGGTCAGTCGGCCCGGGTCACCGTCATCGAAAGCTCCCGCATCGGCACCATCGGCGTGGGAGAGGGCACCACCGCCGTCTTCCGCCAGATGCTGAAACACTTCGGCATCGACGAGATGGACTTCCTGCGCGAGACGGGAGCGACGATCAAATACGGCATCCGCCACCGCGACTGGCGCAGGCTCGGGCATCACTACGACGGCCCCATCGACGATCCGCACCTTCTGGCGCCGGGCCTGCCGCTCCATGCCTATGCGGTGGCGGCGGGCCGGCCCGTGGGCGAGGCGCATCTCTTCCAGGCGCTGATCGACGCCCGCCGCGCGCCCTTTGCCGAGGTCGAGGGACGGCTGGTCCCGGCGGGGCCGTTCCATCACGCCTATCATTTCGACCAGGCGCTGGCCGGCGCCTTTCTCAAACGCCACGCGCGCGGCGTGACGCTGATCGACGACCAGGTGGCGGGGGTGGAGACCGGCGAGACCGGGATCACCACGCTGCAGCTCGAAAGCGGCCAGCGGATCGAGGGGGATTTCTTCCTCGACTGCACCGGCTTCCGGGGGGCGCTGATCGGCGCGCTCGGGGCCGACTGGATCAGCTACGCGGAGGTTCTGCCCGTCAACCGCGCCATGCCCTTCTGGCTCGACCTCGCCGAAGGGGAGGAGATCGACCCGGTGACGCTGGCCTGGGCGCAGGGCGCGGGCTGGATGTGGCAGATCCCGACCCAGGGCCGGCTCGGCTGCGGCTATGTCTATTCCGACGCCCACACCACGCCCGAGGCCGCACAGGCGGAGATCGAGACAGCCCTCGGCCGCCCCATAGAGCCGCGCCGCGACATCCGCATCGACGCGGGCCGCCTCAAGGAGGCCTGGCGCGGCAATTGCGTGGCGTTGGGGCTGTCCTCGTCCTTTCTCGAGCCGCTGGAGGCGACCTCGATCCACGGCACCGTCGTGCAGCTCATGATGCTGACCGACTGGCTGGGCGACCCCGCCGCGCCCGCCCGCTACAACGCCGCCGTGGCCAGGCAGGTGGACGACTTCCGCGACTTCATCCGCCTGCACTATGTCAGCGAACGCCGCGATACACCCTTCTGGCGCGATGTCTCCGCCAGCCACCCGCCCGAGGTGACCGACCGCCTCGCCCTCTGGCAGACCCGCCTGCCCGAACGATCCGATTTCACGCCCGTCCCCCTCGGCCTCGCCCATGTGGAGGAGCAGCTCTACCGCCCGGTCCTCGACGGGCTGGGGCTTCTGGACCGCAAGGCCGCACAGGCCGCCATGGCCCGCGACCCCGCCCGCCGAGACCGCACCCGCGCGGCCCACGGAGCCCTTGTCAAAGACTACAGACAGGCCGCCGCGCGCTGCCTGCCACACCGCCACTTCCTGCAATCGCTGACCACGGAGACAGCAGCATGAGCGCCTTCAAGATATGCATCATCGGCGCGGGCAGCGTCGGCTTCACCAAGAAGCTGTGTTCCGACATCCTCAAGGTCGCCGAATTCGAGAATATCGAAATCGCGCTGACCGACATCAATGCCCACAACCTCGACATGATTCGCCAGATCATCGAGCGGATCGTGGAGGTCAACGGCCTCAAGACCCGGATCACCGCCACCACCGACCGCCGCCGCGCGCTGGAGGGCGCGCGCTACGTGATGAACTGCGTGCGCATCGGCGGGCTGGAGGCCTTTGCCGACGACATCCGCATCCCGCTGAAATACGGCGTCGATCAATGCGTCGGCGACACGATCTGCGCGGGCGGTATCCTTTACGGCCAGCGCGGCATCCCCGCCATGCAGGACTTCTGCCGCGACATCCTCAAGGTGGCCGAGCCGGGCGCGCTCCTGCTGAACTACGCCAACCCCATGGTGATGATGACCTGGGCCGCGCTCGAGATGGGCGTGAATACCGTGGGCCTGTGTCACGGGGTGCAGAACGGCCACCGCCAGATCGCCCGCGCGCTGAACCTGCCGATGGAGGAGGTCGACATCGTCTGCTCCGGCATCAACCACCAGACCTGGTATCTCGACATCCGCCACAAGGGCCGCGCCATCGGCCGGGACGAGCTCATTGCCGCCTTCGAGGCCCATCCCGTCTACAGCCGGCAGGAAAAGGTCCGCATCGACGTGCTGAAACGCTTCGGCGTCTATTCCACCGAAAGCAACGGCCACCTGTCGGAATACCTGCCCTGGTATCGCAAGCGGCCCGACGAGGTGATCAACTGGATCTCCACTGACGAATGGATCCACGGGGAGACCGGCGGCTACCTGCGCTACTGCACCGAGAACCGCACCTGGTTCGAACAGGATTTCCCGGTGTTCCTCGAGGAAGCCGGCAAGCCCCTGTCGGAGCATGAGCGCACCGACGAACACGCCAGCCACATCCTCGAAGCGCTGGAGACGGGCCGCGTCTACCGCGGGCATTTCAACGTCCGCAACAACGGCGTCATCCCGTCGCTCCCCGCCGACTGCATCATCGAAAGCCCGGGTTTCGTGGACCGCTTCGGCATCAACATGGTGGAAGGCATCGACCTGCCGCTGGCCTGCGCCGCCACCTGTTCCGCCAGCGTCCATGTGCAGCGCATGGCGGTGCGCGCGGCCCAGACCGGCGATGTGGAGCTGTTGAAACAAGCGGTGCTGCACGACCCGCTGGTGGGGGCGATCTGCACCCCCGACGAGGTCTGGCAGATGGTGGACGAGATGCTGGTGGCCCAGGCCGAATGGCTGCCGCAATACGCGGGCGCGATCCCCGCGGCGCGAGAGCGGCTGAAGACGCCCAAGGTCCGCACCCGCGACTGGTCCGGCGCCGCGCGCCTTGATGTGCGCAGCGTCGAGGAACTGCGCGCCGCCAAGGCCGCCCCGAAGGATCCTGCCGCCCCCCTCGGCACGACCGTCTCCTGAGGCATCCCTCAGGGCCCCGGGTTGCTCTCCCCGAGGTCTGCGTCGTCAGGACCGGCCCCTGCGGCGACCCCGGGCGATGGGTGCCCCGGCCCGATCCTCCGCCCCGATCCGTCCGCGACGCCAGCACGAGGCGGCGCGCCGCCGGAAACGGCAGGAACGCAGGCCCTTTCGGCGCGTTTCTCCCGCGACGGGACGAGGCGCGCTGACCAGCGCGCGGGACCGCAGGACCGAGGAGGACTCCACATGAGACACACCAACAGACCGCCCCGCACCGGGCTGGCGATCACGGCGCTGCTCGGCACCGCCGCGCTGGCAGCGACGCCCGCCATGGCGCAGTCCACCGGCCAGAACACGACCAGCATCGAGGACGAAGTGGTCCTTGGCGGGCAGGACAACATCTGGGACATGGCCCTTCTTGACGCCGGGACCATGCTCTTCACCGAGATCTGCCATGGCCTGTCGGTCATGATGCCGGACGGCGAGGTGACGGAGCTTCTGGGCATGGGCGCGAACGACGAGGACGTGTCGGGCTATGCGACCGTGGCCGACGATCTCTTCTGCGACGGGCAGGCGGGCATGAACGGCGTCGCCTTCGATCCGGATTTCGAGGAGAACCGCCGGATCTACGTCTACTCCGCCTCCGAGATGTCCGATCCGCCGACGAACAGGGTCATGCGCTTCACGCTCGACGAGGAGTTCTCGAACGTCGCCGATCGCACCGACATCATCGAGAACATTCCCTACAAGACCGAGGCCACCGACCATCCCTTCGGCGAGACCGGCGCCCATAACGGCGGGCGCATCCGCTTCGGGCCGGAGGGCAACCTGTGGGTCACCACGGGCGACAACCACAACCCCGAGCTTCCGCAGAGCCCCACGGAACTCGGCAGCAAGGTGCTGCGCATCGACACCGACGGCAACGCCGTGGAGGGCAACGATCCGCCCGAGGGCTTCGACCCGCGGACCTACACCTACGGCCATCGCAACACCCAGGCGATCGCGTTCCATCCCGAGACGGGCGACGCGATCATCGGGGAGCACGGGCCGTGGCATTCCGACGAGATCACGGTGCTCGAGAACGGCGGCAACGGCGGCTGGGACCCGCGCGACAATATGGCCGGGCGGGGCGACTGCCCTGACGATTATTGCGGCTACATGCCGAACCAGATGGAGGGCATGAACCGGTTCGAGCGGGCGGCCTTCATGCCGATGACGGATTTCCAGACCTATCCCGACGCGATGCCGCCGATCTGGGACAACAACGGCTGGTCGCAGGGGATCTCCTCCATGGCGTTTCTCGAAGGCGCAGAGTGGGGCGACTGGGAGGACAACCTCGTGGTCAGCTACATGGGCATCGGCTTTGGTGGCACGCCCTTGGGGCAGCGGATCGACGTGATGGACCTCTCCGTCAACGACGCCGGCGAGATCTCGGTCAACGACGTCACCGAGATGACGCTCCCGATGGAGCCGGGCCGCTTCCGTGCGCTGGTTCAGGGGCCGGACGGCAGCCTCTACGTGGCGATCAGCGAGGGCGAGGTGCACCGCTTCAGCCCCGGCTGAGGCGTCATCCGACGCGTTCTGCGCCGCGTCGGACAAGATGCCGGACGGGCGCGGGAACAGGGGCGGTCCACGATGGGACCGCCCCCTATATATCTGACAAATATGAACATTAGTGGTTAATTGAGCTTGATGCGATACCGGGCCGTAGCGCGGCCTGCCCGGGATGATGATGCAAGGTCACACCACCGGACCCGGGCCGCAGCCCGGCACCAGAGCCCCGCCGAGCGCGAGCACCCGATCCGCGCCGCGCGTCTCCGCCGCGCGATGAGACGCCGTCACGATGGCCGCATCGGGCAGCGCCGCGCGCAGTCCCGCAAGGACGGATGCCGCCGTCGCCTCGTCCAGCCCTTCGGTCGGCTCGTCGAGGAGCAGCACGGCGGGCCTGCGCAGGAGCGCCCGCGCGAGCACCAGCCGCCGCGCCTCTCCGCCCGAAAGCCCGGAGCCGCCCTCGCCCAGCCGCCCGTCAAGCCCGCCGAGGGCGCGCACGCGAGCGGCCAGCGCCACGGCCTCCAGCGCCTGCCACAGCGCGCCCTCGCCCGCCTCGGGATCGGCGAGAAGAAGGTTCTCGCGGATCGACCCCCCCACCAGCGCCGCACGCTGGGGCACGAGCGTGACCCGGGCCCGGAGATCCCCCTCGAGCCCGGCGATGTCGCGTCCGTCGAGCCGGACCGCGCCCGAGCTCGGCACCAGAACCCCCGCGATCATGCCCAGAACCGTCGATTTGCCCCCGCCCGAAGGCGCCGTCAGCGCGACGGTCTCACCGGCGCG